>Ga0123357_10002656_pt1 | contig 20113 bp, 19 predicted proteins | sample TergutEmb28metaG_FD_89873 | JGI IMG/M metagenome (GOLD analysis project Ga0123357, IMG submission 89873) | Embiratermes neotenicus P4 segment gut microbial communities from Petit-Saut dam, French Guiana - Emb289 P4 | ecosystem: Host-associated > Arthropoda: Insects > Digestive system > Gut ... | reverse complement strand
GTACTGCAGTGTGAAGCTTGAAGCCTGAGCAGTGGGGATCACCGCTGGTTCAAGAGAAGTACCAGGAAGAAAAGGCCTGTGACAAGAGACATCCATATCGTATAATAATAATAATAATAATGATAATGATAATAATAATAATGAGGCACCATGTGAGATCTGAAAGTAGAAACCCATGAAGTCAGAGAAATTAAGGATACCGTAGTATGGACATGTATTAAGCATGGCTGACACATCATTACTTCGATATATACATGCCAAATAAATAACTACTTAAAATGCCAAAATTAGCCTTTCCACTGCCACAAACATTTACTGAAATTCCACAGCCCTGTTCACTTTTTCAGCCAAAATTTCACTTTATATATATTTATTTCAATTAGGTTGCAGGATGAAGTCACAGTATAAAGACTGATAATAGTTCCTTTGAAAGGGTGGAAGAGTTCAAATATTTGGGAACAACCTTAACAAATCAAAACTGTATTCAGGAAGAAATTAAGAGCCCACTGAAGTCAGGGAATGCATGCTATCATCTGGTGCAAAATCTTTAGTCTTCCAGTTTGCTATCCAAAAAATTAAAGATTAAGATATACACAACTATAATTTTGCCTGTTTTTGTATGGGTGTGAAACTTGGTTGTTCATATTGAGGGAGGAATGTAGGCTGAGGGTGTATGAGAATAGGGTGTTCAGGAGAATATTTGGGCCTAGGAGGGATGAAGTAACAGGGGAGTGGAGGAAGCTTACATAATGAGGAACTTAATGATCTGTACTCCTCACTCAGTATTGTTCGGGTGATTAAATCGAGAATGAGATGGGCGGGGCATGTAGCATGTATGGGGAGAGGAGAGGTGTATACAGGGTTTGGTGGGGAAACCTGAGGGAAAGAGACCATTTGTAAGACCCAGGCATAGATGGGAGGATAATATTAAAATGGACCTTCAGGAAGTGGGGGCATGGACTGGCTTGAGCTAGCTCAGGATAGGGACAGGTGGTGGGTACATATGAATATGATAATGAACCTTCGGATTCCATAAAATGCAGGGAATTTTTTGACTAGCTGCGAACTGGTTAGCTTCTCAAGAAGGACTCTGCTCCATGGAGTAAGTAAGTATATTTATTTCACTTACATCTAAGATTGCTCACAGCAAGCAAACTAAGACCATGTAAATGACTGCAGACTGTGTTCAATATGAAATGAAAAGTCAGAGAGGTGCTTGTGGAATTTGTTAGTCAACATGCAAGAAAATATTGCAAGTGTAGAATGTATTTATGTGGCATGAGAAGTTACAAGATCAAGAGAGAGACATATGCAGTAGAGGATAGACACTGGAACAATATTTCTGAGAGGAGAGAGACAGAACATACCTCATCATACAATAACCCACACTGGTGGACATGTCAAGGGATGATGATGAAGGTTGTCTTATTTAGTAGCAGCAAAATAGGGCTGGCTAAGAGTTAACAAATAGAAAGAATTGACAAAATATATATTCACTATTCTTGTATAAGTTCTAATACACCATTGCCATATGCAAGACTCCACAAAGAGACATGTTTTCTTACCACTTTTATCTCATCTCTAATTGTGTAGTCACATACATTTTGTCTAGTGGCTGGTAAATATACATCATATATCTGGTGACCTTGCAATATGAATTAAAACTGCAGGTGACACACAACAGTAACACTTCATAAAATAGCACTAGTTGTGGCGGTTAGTAGTTAATTTTTTAATAACGTTTTTTGACTTCTTATAATCATAATAAATATTGATAGCATACTTATCATACATTGTATTTTTCTTTACAACACACTCCCAATGTATTTTTTCCCCAATGAGTGTACATATGCTTATCAAGTACCCTATACCAAGGGCCACAAAGGCCACATACAGTTTGTGTAGATTCATGAGAGGTTTGTTGCTCTTTTCCTCTTCTGGTGCATTATCCATGGACATGATTTTGAGCATAACATCTTTCAGCCATTTCTTGACAAGACCTGCTTCAACAATATAGCGCAAGAATCTGTCCATGTGGGGCTTTAGAGGTGAATTTTTCTGAAGGCCAATTGATACAGGCATGTGAATTACGCAGTCACGCATGATATGGAGGTTCCTTTCTCCATCTGAGTCTTGATGTTTGCTTATATCTTTCTCGGTTTTATTGTCTTTCATTAAAAGTTGCCTTCTGACACGTAAGTATTGTAGGAAATGAATATTTTCATAGTAAGCAAATTCTCCTCTAGCCACTCTTTCCACTGCAAGATCAGTATCGTAGATGACCTCAAATTTTAGGCCAATTTTTTGTCCTGAGGTGTCCAGTGAAGTAACGAAGAACTGCTTCACCTCTTCACCCCACCCACCACAGGTAATCTGATTGTCGACCAGCTGGTCCAGTGTGTCTATGGTGACCCTTCGAAATTCATAAATATCACTAATGCACTAATAATATATAACAAAATTCAAGAACACTGTTTTTTCCATTGGATGTCCCTGTAAACTGTTCCACAGTTTATCAGTTTTTATTACTTCATGTATAACCATTTGCTGCACCGTGTAAATTGATTGTATCCTGACACCACATGACATGTTACTTAAATAACCTTTAGTTTTAGTATAAAGAAAAGCTAGGGACACTTTATGTTTGTGTCATTATGGTAGAAGTGGCAAATTCAGTGCAACTGTCAATTCCCATTTGTCTGTATATAAGTTTGCCAAATGTGAGCATGTTTGCTGGGAAGATTTGTGTAAGTGCACCAGTTAGCATCATTGTGTCTGTCCATTCATCCCTCTATCAGCAGGTAATAACAGCAGAACTGCTGAGTGCTTTTCCATGGCATGTGATGTTGGGGAGTTCTAAGAAAATTTCATATATTCAAATTTAATTTAAGACTAGACAGTGACAGGCACTTCACACGAAGACTTAAGTGTGGTCCTGCATACATCTGGAGTGAAATGCAATAAATATTTGGCTGTGCTATGGCTCAGGCAGTCAGTCATTGTCTTCTTACTATAGAGGCCCAGGTTCAATCCCAGGCCAGTCCAAGAAACAAGTTTTTTTCCAAGCACTTTGGAAATCCACTGTCATCGTCATCCCAAAATGCTCGATATTCAGTATTCAGGGGAGTATTTAATTTTACTGTGTTCTACAACTGAAGTGCAGAGTTAAATAGTGGGTTACCACTACCATTGAGAATTCTGGGTAGACATTTGACCAAATCAAATGGTATCTGAACATTTCTTATTTACTCCCACTGTCTTATGTTTATTGGTATAAAATGTTTTAAAAAAGCAGTTTCATCCCAAAAGGAACCACACATTCTCTATATTAAAAACAGGTTCTTTTGAAACTAACAATTCTTTATAAACTGCAAGAATTGCAGGTTTGGTGGATGCCTAGTGAAATACTGCACTGAAGTTAAGTTTAAGCATATGGGGGAACAGAGGTTAAGATCCACAAATTAAGCCTAAGCTTAAATGGGAGTGAGTGACCAGCTTCACACTCTGGCGATTTTATCCCCAAGGAAAGAGACTCCAGTTCTCACTGGATTGAAAGGCTTGAAGAACCGCAGAGCCAGTCCAGATACAGTGATAGAAATAAAAAACTTTGACCCTGCTTGGAGTGAAGCCCCAGGCATTCAGCTTGTAGTGAACCTTTTACTGACTGAGCTGTCTCTGTTACAATGTCACAGTGTGCCCAAAATTTCTGACTTACACAAAGCTTCAGAGATAATTTTCAACATAAAAGAGAAATGCATGAAAGTTTAACATCACTAACACAACAACACACCAATGGATCATAACATATGGGCTTCTTCAGTTCAATGCATGGCCAGTTACTGTAAGATCTATTATAACATCTTGGTCCTACTTCCAAGTAAAAAAATGTTTGTTCACACAACATTCTTATTCTTGTTTGGACAAATCTGTTAAACAAGAGATGCATAAAATGAAGTAATTTCCTGGGTTGTTCACAGTCCTGCAAAACACCTCTCTAGGTTAAGGTTATGGTTGCTGGGATGAAATGCAGTGTAGTTAAGAAAGTATCAATGTTTTTAAAAGCTATATCTTCAGGGCAGAACATGAAGGCTGCTGGTTGCTTCAAAATTTTGGTACCTATTACCAGTCTACAGTGTCCCTCCCACCTTAATATTCTCTGATTAATTACTCATAAGGCAACTTTCTTCATAGCTGCCCACCTTGAGAAACAAACTTTAGCAGCTAACACAGCCTAATATCCCAAAAGACTTCCATTATCAAATTCCACCGATATGTTTTGTTTCCGTGGGAGTCAAGTCCGTGACAGACCAAAAATTTCTTACATATTGTGACAGATGATTAATAGTGAAAGCGACAGCAAACCCATGGCCATACAAGCCAAGGCTATAAGCACTACACTTTAATCCTTTTAAAAGGATCATGAAGAAACATATGTCAACTATGTGTTTGTTAGTCATTATTCATCCAATATGTAGGCTCTGGACATCTGGGCAATACTCCATGCCTGCAATTAATTTTATCTCATAAACTCAATTTATATCATGAATGTTAAGTTCTAGATCTTCATTTTTAGATTTCTTGAGATACTGATGTTTGTATGTTTGAAAATGTCCATCCACACCATACAATGTGCTCTTGCATGCAATGGAACTGACTGATACAAACAGTATGAAGAAAAACAGCCAAACCAAGTTAAGGTGTCCCTATACACACCATAAAGATATATAGCGGACGCAGAGGTATAGCTCTACTACTCCATAACCTTGACACTATACGGAAATGAGAGTTCAGCCCTGCTGCCTCTGGGAAAGAGCACCTGGTAACTGACAAATAGGAGATGGGGCGGGTGCTAGAATCAGTCTGGATGTTTGGAGGGATGAAAATCTCTTACCCCTAGTGGATTTTGAACTCCAGATCGTCTGGCCTGTAGGGCAGTCACTACACTGACTATGCTAATCCCCAACCAGACCCAGTGTCTCAAGAAAAGCAGATTTTAATACAGCAGAATTCCTTTAATCCAGCCCCCACATGACCAGAGAGGTGCCAGCATTGTCAAACATTGCAGATTTTCAGACTGTGTACTGACCAAAATTCTTACATGTAATTTTTGGTTACTTCTCCTACACTTATAAGTTATATTCATTTGACCATTAAAAAAACTTAGGTTTTTTCAATCATCACAGGCCCTGTCATGAGTTCTCCTTCAGAACACATTGCTATAAACATTTACACAGCACCTGCAGTTGCCCCAATTTAGGTTCTTCCAGTGTCTGCTGCTTCAGAAGGCCCTTCATGTTTTCAATTCACACCACAAAAAATTGTAGTTGGTACTTCTGATTCTTTATATCATACATAGTTAATGATCCAAGTTTGTATGAAGTTTTTGCTAATTTCAAGCCTCCTAATTATTTCAGATTTCTCAGCAATCATTAACACTGTTTCCTTCTTCCAGCTGCATCTTATTTAATCATCTTGGGATTTTTTGAAGCCATTATAATGGCTCAATGGGCTCAAAAGAGTGCACATAACATAAGATGAACTCATAGAATCAGTATACATACTGAATATTATTAATGGCAAAACTTTCAGTGGTAGGATTAATTTGCTCAGCTTCCAGAGTACCAGGACTTCTGGAGTATGAGTAACCGGATTAAAGGAATTCTACTGGATATACATATTAAGACTTAACTTCCAGGTGAACTCTGGTTCAAAAGGGAAATAAAATAAAAAATCTATGAGAAATGCTGTAATCCTTACTAACATATGGCTGAGCTAGCTCAGTACGAACTGTTTTGACAGATGACTTACCTGGGAGTTGGGTTAGCAAGAATTGCAGTCATGCTTGCTCTGTAAGCAACCACCAGAAGAATACAGTATATCCACCACCATCCTGTCAGGACACGGAGGGACCAGCCTGATGGAAATTTTGGGAGGGAAATCAACAGGAGCATGCCATATGTGTACAAAATTCCATTCTCTAATTGACTGAACAAGTACAGACCTTCACCACTTGCCTGTGCTTTATCCTGAACATGTATGTCAACTTTGCTATCATTTATTTTGCGTCTGTTTTGTACCATGATGATACTGTTTGTTTTGTAATTTATTGCAGTAGACACAATGTGGTTGTGGTAATTAGCCAGGGCATAAAACACAAATCCGGCCAGAATCAGAACCACAAATACTGTAGCCCACATCGCTGGTCTGAACAAAGACAAAGCAGAACAAAAAGGAACATTACTTATGATTGATTCGTAGGTCATACAATTATATTATTGAAGTGCAAAGGTTTTATAGTGCTAAATTTGAGAGAAAAAGATAAGACATGTGTATAACACAACACTGTGGTGTGTTTGCATAACTACTATTTCCATGGAAATGCAACAATGTATTCCCTTTATATGGTTACTGACTTACATGTAACTGTCAACAATATAACACCACCAAGTATTGCCATGGAAATGCAAGAATGGGTTCTCTTTGTACTATTGTTAAGGGATAAAAGATGTACTTAGGTATTCATGTAAAATGCCTGATATTGTTTTCTGATTTGAAGCAAATATAAAGTTTCTTGACAGATTCTGATAAAAAGCCTAATATAAAATTTCATGACAATTTGTTCAGTGGTAGCTACACTGATACATGTGGACAGACAGACATGATGAAACTAATAAGTGCTTTCACTATTATTCAAACATGGCTAAAAATGGGTATGGAAGCCCAGGATCTGCTTGGGGAAAGATAGTGTAAATCAGACAAAAATTCAGCCTGGTTATATGATGACCATAACAAAAAATCTTATCTGGGTATCTTCTGAATAGAAGTTCTGAACAATGCTACTACATCCACCTCAACACTGATATTACTATTTTCTCCCCATTTTCCATGAGGGCTGATCTAGATCAGGATGTATGCCTATCCATCTCTCATTACAGTTTCCCATAGTGATATGTTAAACATATCATCAGTTTCATAATACATATCCTGATGGCTGACAGCATTTTACACCAGACTTTACACTTTTTCATCATGTTGAGACTTTATTATTTCAATAAAGCTGACAGGCAGTCTGCCAACACAACATACATTGTAAAGAATATCAACATTGTTGTGTTGAAGGACTGTCTGTGACTTTTATTGACTGGAAACACAACGGGAATGAAATGCCTTAAAATCTGTCTATCACTTCATTGCTTTTTGTGCCTACTGCCACTGAAAAAGGGTTACTTTCTTCTATTGAAAATATCCATATTTGTTTCATTGTCTAGCATCCAATATAAACTATACACTATCCATTACAGTATGTTACCCACTGAATGACCTATGTGATCTAACAACAATACTAACAAAAGTGTCTCAATTCATTGGAATTAATACTATCTTTCCATGTTGACATACAGCAGCTATCCTCATCCATGGACTCACAACTTATTTTTTACTACTCACTTCTACCTTAATGTTATGAGCACATTTCCTGCACCCTGACTTTCATGTTCTGCCCTAAACAAAGTGGTGCAATTAGGACAAGAAACCTTGAGAAATTCTCGTTCTAAAGCAGGCAGATGAATGAGTCTGAGGAACAGAGTTCAGCAGTAGTCTACAAGGGATTGCTAAGATGGCACTTAAAACAGACTTTATCTTCATGATAACTTTACCAATCTTATTCAGCACTATATCTAATTTGGAGGTGAAAAAGCACTGTGAAGGCTAGGAGCAAAATACATCATGAACATGTCTTAGGGACTGTAATACTGTGTAGCTGGCACAAGAATATTGACGTTTTGGAGGAACTTGCAGCCTGCATCATCAGGGCAGCTCTGATGATGGAGACAGCAGGTTTCTCTGAAATGATGGTGTATTTCTACCACACTCCATGGTATCACATTCCAGAAGACAGTAATCATCAGAGTCACTCTCATGAGAACCTCAAATCCCACAAAATATATTCATGCACCTTTGCTCTAAGACATTATTGGTAAATGGGAACCTAATTTACTATTTCATGCTTTAAAATAATTATTTGCAGCTTCCTACAAACTTCAATAAATAAGTCCCTATGAAGGATAAAATAATAGAATGTTTTTCTGCTAAATATCTCAGCATAGAAACAGCATGCACAAATTTCATTTATTGCTACTTTCATGACAAGCCATAACCCTTACTTGAAAGGCAGAATCAGTGCCATCCAAGAGTTGTCAGTGAGTGATTCTGGTGTCAGGAAGGTGAGGCACTCTGTGTTGTAAGGAATGGTGAGATCCATGAGTTCCATATAGTGTGGTGTATAATACAAATTTCCCAGCGCAATGTCAGCCTCTCCATTCATCACTTCTCCTAGCAAACCTGAGTAGGAGCCATTCAGCTGTTTGCGGCCCCATTGCTCTACATCTGCGTTCTGTGCTTCATACAAGTCTGGCTGAAAATTCATTGCAGTTGCAAGTGTCCTTAGTACCTGAAACACAAAGATGTAAAAGTGTTTATGTCACATGTTTCATGTATTGTATCTTACAGCCATCATACAAAAAATGTATGAAGGAAGTGTAGATAATGTACTCATTCCTAATACCTACATATTTCACTGTCAGCCTCCCATACATCTAACCCCCCATCCAAACTTGGGGGTATTGCAGATTCGTATTCTACTCTACCCAGGGTCACGTGGGAGGCGTAACAGTTGTGGAGGGCACACCTGATGAGGGTTGCTACGACACACGCTGGCTATTGGGGCTCTGGTCTACCCAAGCCAAGGTGGAAGGTATCGTGCTGAAGGCTGCATGGCACTGGGGTAGAGACTGCAGTATTGTAAACGATCCGCTTGGGGAACCAGGGCACACCCCATTGTATGTAAGGCTTCCATCCACATGGGGCTCCGTGGATGGTGACCAAATGTTTTCTCTGTTTTTCATGGGAGGGTTCCTTACTGGGGACTCTGATATAAATGAAGGAATAAACCATTGACTCTGGAGATGAAGCCTCTCTCTCCATAGGGACCCTGTTGGGGAACATGGATGGGAGCTCATTTACCAGGGACTTTGAGGGAAAGGTGTAGAAGAAAGCTCTCGAGACGGGTGTCTGTCTATGTAGGGGCCCACTGGGGAACCTGGAGAGTCTGCTGGCTGGGAATTTTAAGAGATAGTTGGAGGGCTCCAGAAAGGGAGCATCTCTCTTTGCGGGAGCTGTTGGGGAGTTTCCTTTCTGGGGACCCAGAAGGACATGGGGAGGTGGGCTCAGGGGAGGGACATAATTCTCCGTGGGGGCAACGCTGGGGGTCTTAGTAGGGGGCTCATCTACCGGGCCTTGTGAAGGCTCTGAGATGGGCAACTTTTTCCATAGGGACCCTGTTAAGTAACATGGGGGGTCCATTCAGTGGGAACTATGAGAAATAGTTGAAAGGGGCTCTGGAAACGGGGCATCTCTCTCTATGGGAGCTCTGTTAGGAGAATATGGAGGGGGAGGGGGCTCCTTTGCTAAGGGCCCTGAAGGTTATGAAAGGAAGGCTCTGGGGATGGGCATGTCTCTTCACGGGGGCTCAGTTGGGCAATCTGGAGTGGGCTCATCTACCAGGGCCTTTGAGTGATGGTTGAAAGGAGCTCTGGAGGGGGAGTCTGTCTGTCTGTCTCTCTTTCTCTCTCTCTCTCTCTCTCTGTTGGAGCTCTGTGAGGGGAACCTGGAGGGAGGGCTCCCTTGCTGGCGACCCTGAAGGATATGTAGAAGAAGCTCTGGAGACAGGGAGCTCTTTCCATTGGGACCCCATTTGGGGAACCTGGAGGAGGGCTCATCTACCGTGGACTTTGAGAGCTGGATGAAGGGGGCTCTGAGGATGAAGCATCTCTCTCTGACAAGGCTATGTGGAGGGGACCTCAGGGGGAGCTCCCTCACTGGGGACCCTGGCAGATATGTTAGTCTCCGGATGTGGGCATCTCTCTCCATGGGGGCCCCTTTCCATCCAAGGGGAACCTGGTATGTAGGGGGGGGGGGGCTTTTATACCAGAGACTTTGACAGATGAATGAAGGAGGGCTCTAGTGGTGGGGCATCTCTCTGTGAGGGATTCCATGAAGGGAACCTTGAAGGAGGGCTCCTTTACTGGGGAACCCAAAAGATAAGGTTTTTGAGAGATATGCCAAATGCCCTGTAAGCAGGCTTCCCTCTCCATAGGGGCCCTGTTGGGGAACCTGGAGGGGGTTCATTTGCCATGACTTTTGAGAGAAAAGAAAAGTATATCTGGGTTCCTTTCTTGGACCCAGAGGTCATTAAGATTTTAAGTCTGGGAGCCATTCGGAACTTTAGTAAAGGGACAGGTCTCTCCTGAGTTGACATTAAATTATGGGGCACAAAGGGCTTGTCTATAAGGCCTAGATGTATCGGGAACGTGAGGGCTCAAACCCAATGTTAATCAACATCAACATTAACATTTCACTGTCAAGTACTCACTTTGTATTGAAATGCCATATATATAAATATGTATAAAGGGTATTAAGAAAGAATTTTCTGAGTACTTCACGTTTTCCGCTTTTTCGGTCATTAATGCATGTACAGTATCTTGATCCTTAAATTTCAGTCCTTCACTCTGCAGGACTTGTACTCAACAACTATCTAATCCTTTAGAGCAACTAAATAAATGCTGTCAAATGTGCAACTAAATTCAATTGTACTGATGAATTTTAGTAAGACGCGCGCGCGCGCGCGTGTGTGCGTGCGTGCGTGTGTGTGTGTGTGTGTGTGTGTGTGTGTGTGTGTGTGTGTGTGTGTGTGTGTACATTCCACAACAATTATAACCTGTCACTACAAGATGGAGACACTCCTCTTTATGAAAATTATGAAATGACAGACAGATGTGTGATCGTCTAAATTCCAAATGTTCAGAACTGTACTGTCCAGCAGAACACATGATAGTGTACAAAGTTATTGCAAAATACGAAGGGAACGTCGGTGTTCACCAATAACAAAATAAATTAGAGATTTGGAATAAAAATTGGTAAGCTCTGTGACAGATATACATACACATTCAACACAAATACTCACTACAGAAAACAGAGAAACCTGGCTAAGAAAGGCATTCCACCCACCCATGGATCCACAACAAGTTGCAGATGGGCAAAAAATATTTTTCACATAACCTGCATGTTTACATTTTTGTATGTCCTTTAGACATATGACTGGTATGTGGAAGAAAATTAAAAATTTCATTTCTGTAGTTTCAACACTTCTGAGACTTCTTGACACATACCTCTATCTCAAGTCCTCCAAAGCTAGCGGGACAATTGCCTTCCACTAAACTTTCCATCCCACAAGAAAGGTTTGCCATTTTGATGCTTGCTGGTAGATGCTGGAAGGTAACAACTCGGAACTGTTGTCCTCTGAGGTCCAAAGTCTTCTCTCTGAACAGATCAACCCCTGAGTGGAATTTGCCCTGATGCCATGTGTCCAGGTGATACAGTATGATGGTATTATGAATGGGTAAGGGAAATGGCACTGTACTGACATCATACCATGGATGCATATTCTGGTGACTTAGGAGAACAGAACCATGATGCCTACCAAGTTCACGTAAAAATATGACATTCACAATCTTCTTCCAGAGGTAGCGTAGAGTGGAGTGGAATAATCGGTTGTCATGAAGTAATATGAACTTGGCTCTTGTGTCCAGTACCCTGTGTCTGTAAGAAAATTCTGACATAATCATTTATGAAAATAAAACAAGATTTTTAATACAATAATCACAAAACTTGAACTCATATTCTGAAATTCAGTAGCCCTGACGTGATATGTAAAATTTACCCCACTGGAGAGACAAGTATCTATCAAATGTACGAGTATTATTCCCGTTTTTAGCCTTTAGCAGATTGAATGTAGGTGTCAAGCTGGATTTTTAACACATTTTGAATGTCTAAAATGCAGCATTAAAAATGTATTACTGCATTTTTCAGACTCCCAAATCCAAACAAAAACTGCTGCGAACAAATCCATTCTCTAGTACACAAGATTTTTAAGTAATCAGTATGTATTAGACAATATTAGTTTCCTTTACTTTAAATTACCTTTGTTATTTTAACTCGCTGCACTTCAGTATAAGAAAATTATTTCATATCCAGCTTTGAAAAGTTCCATAAATTTCTAGGAACTATATAGCAATTCCTATAAATCTGTAATTATGAATGCCACAAGGAACAGAGTCCAAGATTGGCTGCTGCTATAAGAACCATCACACAGTGGCTTATCTTACCACTTTTGATTGTAGAAGCTATGTTTACAGTCAGCATTTTACACAGACAGAAAACCTGGCTTTAGCTATTGAACTGCAACTACCACGGTACACAGTTAAGTAGCACAGGGCATACCATCTTCAAGAATGAGGTACAAGTGAAATGAACAAACGTAATATTAAACTAATAGCCAACACTGAAACTGAGGTAGTTGAGGAGTATTCATATGAAATTGATGAGGAGGAGGAATAAGTGATGGAACAACCTCCAGTTCCACTTAAACAAGGGGTGTCCAAGCAGAACTGTGCAACAATTCAGATGAATGAGTACGTCCATGACAACAACAATGATGAAATGTTACAATGATAAGAATAATCAACTCCTACACGCACCCCCCAGTGTGCAGAGACAGGAATAACAGCAAATGAGGAATTGGGCAGACAACAGTATTTACTATGTCACTTGTTAAATTATAGTTAATACACAAAACCTGATACTGTAAATAGGTAAGTACTGACAGCCTTTTTTATGTCGCATTTTGCATCTTTTATTAAAGAAGACCAATCAGTAGCAGATGGGAAAAAAAAGGGAGATCTAGATTATGGTGGATGGATAATATTGAATTAAACTTGAGGTATATGGGTATAAAAAGATGCTGTACAAGTGCTTTGGACAGAAGAGTGTGGGTATTTGTCATGAAGGTAGCACTTAGAAGCTAAAGAAGAAGAAGCTGAAGAGTAAGTCAGTACTGTCAACACTTTTTGGACACATTTGATCAGCGTTGCCCACTCAGGGTTCCACAAAACATTGTAAGTGGTTCTGCAAGAAATCATGGAACAAATACATTAAAATTTTGAAAAACTGTGAAAAATTCCAAATCTCTCTCAAAATAGCCATGACCTTTTTTTTTCACAATTGGCAAAAATGGAGTAATTTACATGTGATACCAATTGCTTCTTTGTTTTCTGACCTGTAAGCATCATAGGTAGGTGTTTCTTGGGATACAAAAAATTATTTTAGAGGCACCACTAAGGAAAAAATGTTTAAAAACACTGTTATAAATGACTATCGCCAGTACCCAATGCCATTTAATCTGGAATGTCTGGTAATTATTATCCAAATGGGATATTACATACAGGAGAGCCTGAAAAATTGTTTGTCAACATAGTTCCTTCGGCTTTTTATAGAAAAACAAGTGCATGACAGGATTTTTTAACAATATATAGCTATTGTCAATAATGATGCAACTATGAAAGAGTCAGGAAACATTTACAGGTTTTTGGCAGAAACCCATCCTTCTGGAATATGAAGCCATGTCACTGGGTAATTGTTTTCCAGTATTTCATAGGAACTAGAGATCCTCTAGACCCCTGATGACAAAGGTGCTATGTTTCTTCAAAACATTGGGAACCAGCTACCCACTGTGAAAACTTCCAAGACTCACATGTTTTTGCATGGTAACAGTGCACACTCAGAAAGAACAGTCCCCGTTCCAAACATACGGTTGTGGAACTCTATTATAAAAAGAATGTGAAGCTTTTCCAGCTCGGTTCTTTATTATTCTGCACACCTGATAGCCCATGGTGTAAATTTATTGCATATACAAATCTACTGTTGCAAGTATAGCTGTAAAACAGATTTTACACTGCAAAAAGCAAGAAACAATTTTCCATGTATACAATTAAATACCAGCCATAACCAAAACTATCTCCAATAGAAGCTGTACATATTACTGAAATTTAAGCTTTATGTCATTGAACAGTTTTTTGTGTGATGAGCAGCTTTTAAAAAAATCTACAAAATTATGATAGGGTTATGCTGGTCTTATACAAACCAAACTTCAGTTTGTCTGACAACATTTACTAAAAGGTTCTGTTCTGGAATATCTGCATTCAGTCAACATCTCCTAATGCTTGCTACAGCGATTCAGCTTCACTTACATGTTATCCCTTATATTTGACTTCTTGTCATCAAAATTTCCATATTCCCTCCAACTGTACTTTCTTACCTAATTTCTAAATGTTCATGTAAATGCTGCAAATATAGCTAATTCAAAATACCTGTCTCCAAACTTGAGGAATCGTGACAGTTTCCCTCCATCAGAAATTAGCAAAACATAAGCTTGACAACCTGCTCTTTTGACATGCCAAACTACAGAAAGTGTTTTGAAATTTGGGCTCTGCAAATCTTCTTTATCTTCCACGAATACCTGTAAAAGTACATAGCATGGTCACATAATTAGTTTCTAGAATAAGCTCCATTTATAGACTTCTGTCAAAAATTACTTGTGGGTACTACAGAAAAAATATTCCGTTGGCAGTGGGGTGCTTGTCTGTTCATCCACCAATTCATTTTGTTATATTTCTTCAACTTGTATTGAACATTTCCATCATCATTCACAATTAGAGGCTATTTGTACTTAATGAAGCATTATTAAAAAAAAAAGACCTCACAGGTCAAAACATGCTGTATTCAGTAAATAACAGGAAAACATAAATTGTGTTTGTAAACAAGGTGACAGAGAAGCTTAGGCATAACAGAAATGACGAAAGTGAGGATTAGAGTATATTATGTAACAAATAAGAGTTGTATAAAGCACATGTATGATTTGTGTTATATCTAGATTATCCTTCAAAGCATGATTTGTGATACTAGGCTGGCTGGTGTAACAGTAATGCTCTGGACTTGTATTTTGTAGGTGTCAGGTCCAAATCTCTGCCAGGACACAAGGCTACCCTGACTGAGACATTTTGTAGTTCTCCTTATTCTCAGGCCAAATACCAGGATACCAGTCTCTAGTTTAGTTTGTGACCACTTCCTTCCAAATCCTTTCCAATTTATTATTCACCAGTCATCCTACTGTCAATGCTATGTAATCTGCAATACTGACAGTGTCATAAGACACATATATAAAAAGAATCTTGGCATATCCTGGCCTCTGCCTACTTACTGTGGTGGCAGATATCTGAATTTGAGGTCAGGCAAACCAATATGCTCCCAGTGTGATAATAGTGAAAAAGAACTTCATATGCAGCAGTCATAAAATATTGGCTTCATTGGAGGAGAGGGATGGGAAGGCATGTGGCAAGTTAAGTGCCAGATCCACCTAGCTTCAAACTGGAGAGCAGAAGCATTAAAGGCCAGCATTTTACCCCTAGACAACCAGATACATGACCTTGCATGGTACTGTTATAGTCTAAGAGATACTGATTTAATGTGAAGTAACAAATAACACTTTATACACATTTCTTCTGCTAATCTGGTGTTCTTTTCATTCTAATTTTACATAGTACAACAATCCAGAAAAACACAAAACACAAGTCACCAGCTAGTCACATTATAATGCATAATTAAATACCTTATAATAAGGGATGTTGCCAAGTTTTTTGAAGAGATGACCTCCAAAAATATCCTGATGAGTGCTGTCACTGATAACAGCCACACAGTTGAGCTCTCCAAGTGTCTCTGAGAGAATGGCAGTTATAAGGTGCTCCAGATCTGCATTGTAGTGCACATGTTTTATGTGATTGTAGAAGTCTGTAACACTACAAGCAAGAAAATGAGTAAATACATTGCTGTATTTATCTATATATAGTATGAGAATTTTTCCTAATTCATCATCTAAATAATAGTCGGCGGCAGCGGGGGGGGGATAGTCACCTTATAATTGTGTACAAAGTTGAGCATATTCTGTAGAGTTTTTTCCTGGCTTGGAGAGTGGTTAGTGACATCTAAAATTCTACCAGATATTATAAATGCATATCTAACATGTTGATCTTTTAACTTCACTTATTCACAAATGATCAATTGATTGGTAACATATTCAGTAATGCTGTTTGAGCATTTCATATGAGGTGTAAAGACAGTCATAAATATACTGAGAAACTGGAAGGAGACAGTTTTGTCTCTTCCTGTGACATTCTAGCATTCAACTGGACAGACCCAGAAAAATCATAGAAACCTGTCAGGAATACTGGTAACACAATGATGATTTCAAATGGGTACCACTTGCATACAGGACTAGGGTGTTACCATTGCTTCAACCAGCTTGGTTACACTATTCTAAACTTTTCACACTTCTGGAATATGATGCCATCTATTCTAGTAGCTAGTTCCTAGAGTACATGGCATCAGATCCAAGACCGTAATCTTTACTGAGATTGGTAAGACTGAACCAGCCTTTCTTACACAATGACCATACTTGTACTAGTAGGCAGACATGTTCTCTATTTACAAATTTAGAACATTTCTTTACCTTTTGTTGGATGAATTAATCTGTCGCTTGATTTGCAAAGATTTGTCTTGCATTGTAGCACAGGTTAAAGTTAGGTCTTGATCACATGTGCACACAAAAGGAAGCCAAGAAATGAACAGGACACTACATTTGTAAAACATGTTGCAAGGCAAGTACAGTAACTGAAACATTTTGATCTCCATGGTTGAACAGCATAATCCTAATCTACATTCTGGAAAAGGGCATCTCCTATGCCAAACACAGTTACTAGATTCATGTTATATTGATGCTGCCTTGATGAGGTTTTAATATTGCAAACAGCAGCACGAAAGACAAGTGATTAATATATATTGGTGTTTGTTCGTGAGTAGGAGGGGATGGTTACAGTCACTGGCAAAGACTATTCCCACTGCTACTAATACAAAATTCTGGGTCATATCAATTATGCATTTGCCAGACAAATGTTCTTACACGTATTCCACACTCATTTTCAGGAAATTAAGAGTTCAGACTTACTGGAGGGAAAAGCATGGCATGCTGTGTACTACATTTGACTTCCCAAGTACAGAATAATTTAAATTCAATTAATATTTATTTTCTCTGAATTGATGAAAATTACATTTTTTCTATGAAGATTTCATAGTTTACAAACCAAAAATAATGGAATAATTAAAGACATACAAGGTTTAAAATATTTACATTCACATTAAAAGTGTTGTTGTTGTTGTTGTTGTTGGTGGTGGTGGTAGTAGTAGTAGTAGTAGCAGTAAAAATGATGGCATTCTTACATACATACATACAATTCTTAATGTTACATTATGTTTCAACATAATTACTAATGCTTATGCCATACTTTGGTGTGTTGGCTTACCAGAGAGTATGGGCTGAATTCGCTTATATTAATTCTCTGAATTTTCATGGTTTCATATTTTTTATTACACATGGATAAAAGCTGACAAGTTTATGGCATATTGCTGGCATTCACCAGTTATTTGTGTTTGCATAAAGTAATATGTACAGTGCTATAATCAAAACTGGTTTCAGACTGAGATTTGCCTTTTATGCTTCTTCCACACCTCCCTCCCATCCCCTGGGGGCATGTCTTTGGGGGTTAAAACCAGGGATCTACACCAAGAATGTTGATTTTAGACCAGGGTGGGTATGTTCCATCCCTGCCCACTGACCCACACAGAGTTACAATACTGAAGGTATGTATTTATGTAACACATCAGTTTTTGTATACCATTACTACTAGACTGCCTTATCTTGTTTCATGAGCTGTGCTGTTTTGGGAAAGGAAGGTATCTGTCATCGTCATCATCACGAACACAGTAAGCCTACTGACAACAGTCCGTAGGAAGTTAGGCAGGAATGACATCGTGTTGGCATTACTGTTGAAGGCCTGAATAGACTTATCATACGCTGTTTTAATATGTAAGTAACATATAAGGGAGATATATCTGATACAGTTAATTATGACTTTATAATTATTGATAATTTTAACTTTTGTATAAAGAAAACCAAAGCATGACATTAAATTCAAAATTTACAAAATACTGTTTATAATACTGGCAGCTTTGCTCAAGGTGTTACTACATAATGTTCAGCAATACTGATAGAGCTATCTGGCCCTTATATGGCATCAACTTTTGAATCAGTACTCTTATTCTAAATAAATGCGACCACATCAGATCCATGACTATTGCAAACGTCACCTACATACAGATACGCACTTGAATGTATTACTTGCTATTTCACAATGTTGTTGGCTAAGCCTTCTATCTACTTATCTATATATAAGATTGTAATGCTACAATAATGGCATGGGATCCAGCAGCTGGCACCAGAGCCCAGTAAATAAAAAATTTCAGCTATTAAACTAACACATCCCACCAAAACTGCCAATTGTAATTTCAGTTTTGAAACACTGGTATTTCAAAGGTATCTACTACTTCCTGGAGAAAAATGAATGTATGTGCATCAGTTTTACCACCATTACTTCAATTACACCCATCAGAAAGTTCAACATCAGATTTCCTTAAAAAAACATAAATATTTTAATCAATCCAAAATCCAGTTAAATTCTTGTGTGATATAATGCTTTTTTAGATTGGCAAACAGTTACTGATATTTCAGAGGGAGGTCCTACTTTTCTTGGACTTGACCATTTAAAATTATTTCACAGATAAAGGTTTGTTGGACAGGTGAAATTGAAACTAGGATTGAGTACTTCTTGTTTATGCCTCAGCAAAAACCTCAATACTCAAACATGTTTCAATCACAGATGTTTGTACTTTCAACCTCACAGCTCTTGTTCACCAAATTACATACATCAATTTTTTCCTCACCTCACTGTGTGTGATAGACAATATTCAAGCAGTTACCACCTTGGTCCAAGGAAAGACAATGTATTACATACCACTTGTTTACAAAATACGGTATAACAAACATACCTGTGGAACAAATAACACCTCATAGAAGAAAAGAAAATGGAGACTTAATTCTCTAACCAGAATACAAATAATGGCATACTGTTGTGCATGGATGGGCCTTTTAGGGCCTCTGAACCCTACATTTTCACACACTGTAAGCACATATACTTGGAAATCAAAGGACAGAAACACAAAGTACAAAGCGGTAACAAACCACCACCAGAAGTATCGAAGAAACACCGACACGTGTACTAATATATTGCTGAATCACCACTTTATTAACATTTTCCATCCAACCACATATGGCAGTACAGCCCCTTCTGGGCCTTGGCCTCCCTCATAAGATGCCTCCATTCATCCCCATTTTCAGCTCTTCTCCTCCATTCTCTTATCCCCAGCAGTTGTAATGCATCCCTCTGGACCATATCTGCCCATCTGGTTCTTGGTCTTCTCACTGGTTTTGTGGTTTATTAACATTTTAGGCACTCCAATTTGTTTCTACCCTTAGACGGCCATTTTCAGGGAGTATATTAAAAGGAGAACAGTGACCTGGGACATTCATCTATCTTTTTGAGAAGTTGGCAGAGACTGTATTGCTGCCATTCTACTTGCAACTGTGACTGTAGAAATGGTTCATTTGAATGCAGCCCAACCATATATCACAACTGAATGGGTTACATCTACTGGTTCCACCACCAACTGGAAGACTGTATTGTGACAGGTATCAGACAAATTCATATTCACTTGTGGTGTAAGGGAAGAAACAGATTGATTAGTGATGCATGCAAGTAAAGTGCAACAAAGTATAAGATGACAATTCTGTCACATCAGTAGGTCAGGATGAAAAACATGCTTCTTTATTTCTACCTTGTAACTACAGTGACCTGAAAAACTCCAGCGTGCAACATCTCATCTTGACAGAAATTTAATGCAATTTCTGAATGTGCTTAAAAGTAATATGCAACATTTCATCTTGACAAAAATATACTGCAATTTATGAATGTGCTTAAAAGTATATGAAAGTAATACCCATATGCAAGCCATTTTTTATTAATACACTGGAACAGGGGGTTCCACAGAACAGGCAAATCCATCATATTAAGACAATCATTCATTCATTAGCATTCAGCCTTGAAGGCCGGGCTTGGCAGGAACCAGAGCCCAGTCATGTGACTGGTATGGCTCTGGCACACTGCATCCTGGGCAAGTTCTTGGGGGTAGTTTGCCATTGCTTTCCCCCGCCTTT
>Ga0123357_10002655_pt1 | contig 20116 bp, 3 predicted proteins | sample TergutEmb28metaG_FD_89873 | JGI IMG/M metagenome (GOLD analysis project Ga0123357, IMG submission 89873) | Embiratermes neotenicus P4 segment gut microbial communities from Petit-Saut dam, French Guiana - Emb289 P4 | ecosystem: Host-associated > Arthropoda: Insects > Digestive system > Gut ... | reverse complement strand
TAACTGAGGAGAATCTGTCAATCAGCATCACTATATAACACCTGTAACTGAGGAGAATCTGTCAATCAACATCACTATATAACACCTGTAACTGAGGAGAATCTGTCAATCAGCATCACTATATAACACCTATAACTGAGGAGAATCTGTCAATCAGTATCACTATATAACACCTGTAACTGAGGAGAATCTGTCAATCAACATCACTGTATAACACCTGTAACTGAGCAATTCTCGAGCGTGTTTACTTTATCGTATTCATCAAGACACGTGTTTTTAGAAATAAACTAAATTAACAATTTTCTCTAACTTATTTTAATGCTCTTCCATTTTTGAACTCAGAGATGAGTATATTGCGCTGGAGTCTCGGTTTCGAGGCCCGCTTGAGGCCTAGTTACTTCTTGCTACGTGGATACAAACACTTTCTCAGCCGATCCCCTGTCCAAGGAACCCCACACGACACTCAGCAACGTCAGTCAATATAACTCGTGTGTAAAGAGGCATTTTGAATTTCAAATATAAACTTGCCAAAATGGGTAAAAGTTCAATTGTCACTTTACACAAAACTTTTTTTTTGTTTCAGTACTTCTACATTTACATTATATTCTTTCAGTTCGCTTTCCTTTTGGGCGCTGCACGAACTGTTGGCTAAAGTTATGACATTAATTGTGGGACGGAATACTGTGTCCTGTCCTTATTGTTGCACCGTGCATTTTGTAGAATCACTTTATCACACCAACTAATGCACTTACATAAAATTTCACATTAAAACATTTAAAATCGCTCCAACATGTTTCGATCCTAAGATCATCCTCTGGGAGCCACGTTATTCCTTGCTAAAATCATTTTAAAAACACTCATTAATTAATTTCTTGTATTAATAGGGTGCTGTGGCAGCATGTCGTGTAGTGTAAGGGTACGTCGTAGAGAATGCGCTTGACTATAGGTGTGCGTAGTGTGTTACGTTGCAGTCTCTCGCAACGTAACACACTACGCACACCTATAGTCAAGCGCATTCTCTACGACGTACCCTTACACAACACGACATGCTGTCACAGCACCCAATTAATACAAGGAATTAATTAATGAGTGTTTTTAAAATGATTTTAGCAAGGAATAACGTGGCTCCCTGAGGATGATCTTAGGATCGAAACATGTTGGAGCGGTTTTAAATGTATTAATGTGAAATTTTATGTAAGTGTATTAGTTGGTGTGATAATTAAACTGGGTCCTGTGTTCTGCATACTCATATATGCATTGGATTCGCGATTGCAGGACTAAATATGAAGCACGTGACTGATAAATTTTTGAAGGATGAGAGTTTAAAAATTCTTAGAGATCACGTAACTTTCTAGGATGAATTGTAGAATGTTGTTTTCTTTGATTCCGAAGAGCGATTTTTGTGCCGGGAACCAGTATGTAATTGTGGCAATCTGCAAAACATTTCCGATCTCCGAGGTTACACTGCCGTACTACAGTAGCCCGCCGACACACGCTTTTGCATATTGCAGCAAGATGTCTACCCCTAATGTCAAAACCCATGTAATTTTATAAACAGCGAGATTATGTTGGTCAGTTGCTTTAGGATGTACCGAGAAATGGAATGAAGACGTGTTGTGAGGCAACAGCATAAGGTGAAGTTCCTCTGTACGTCAGACATAATGGGGAGGGGGGAGAGGCATATCTCTTCTCATAACTTCGGCACCAGATGGAGTTGAGCGGTCAGCTTCACGCTTCTGCCTCTTTACCTTCGTGGAAAGAATTCCTTCTTTCTTTTGAACAGGAGTCTAGATGAACCTCAGGGCCGTTCTTACCCGTGCCGGGAATCGAAACCGGTTGCTTGAAAGTGTATGGATAGTGGAAAATCCTTCCTGGTTTTAACTTCGACACTGGATCGAGATGAGTGGTCAGCTGCACTCTTCAGCTGCCTTGGTCCCTGGGTAGGAATCCCCGTTTTACGTTGCTTGAAATACTGGGTGAGCCCCACTTCCTGAGCTGTTGTACACATGCTGCAGGAGAAGGAAATTCTTGATCCTCTCCGGGATCTAACCTGGTGAGTTCACCTCTCATCCCGTAACTAAACTGGCTGTTAATTAGACGTACGTAAATTAACAAACATTCTGCTCTAACACCGGAGTTTTTATAGTATACGTTCTGCCCTGTAGTTTAAATTTAAACGTCTGTATTTCGCTGTCTCGTTCATGGCAGATGATATGAATTCTTGGCACTCGTGGTTAGTGGATTCTCCTAATGTAGATAATTTATTGTTTCGAAACTTTTGTTCAGTCAAAACAGATCAGATGACTCATTGCACATACAATGCTAATATTGTATATTCAAGTCATGACAGGTTTTGTGTAACACATTAAGCTGTTACTAAGTTACTGCGACTTATTTCTAAGACGCAGAACCAGATTTGTTTACAAGGTTGGTGCAGCAATACTGCTTGATTGTTGAAGGTGGTCTATAAACGAGCGTGACTGGAAAATTGCCCCTAATTCAATAAAATCACTAGGTTTGGATCAATTTATTCATGGTTCAGGGGAACATCGTCCTCTTAACTTTCAGTTAAAATTAAACTGGTGGATGTTGGCGGAGTAGACAGCAAACTGGCTGGCATCATTGTTTCATGTCTGTGTTCTCCCGCGCTTGCCGCGGCCTCCTGCGTATTACGCTGCATTATTGAGGGCGACATTTAGCTGTCACTGACAAAGCTGAATTTACATAAAGGTAACTAACTGTTCGGAGGAAGATAGAAAGGGAGGGAAAGGGGGCTGCATTATTGACGAGCTGTGATCGTGTTCAGGGTTGGTTCAGTTAGCGAGGGAGTTGGTGACAAGGGAAGGGCGGGAGGATGTTTACTGACTGACATGCCATGGATATAGAAGGGACACGTTGTAAGTCATTATATCGACTGCCGCACTGACACTGAGCTGCGCCGGGTCACAATCTGACTGATGGCTGTCTGTCTGTCTTCAGGTCGTCTTCCTCCCCTGAGAAGCACAGAGAAGTGAGCCTTTGTTGCAGAGACGTAGTTCTGACACCGACGCGGGGTTTTAGTTAAGTCGTAATCAGATTAGTGACTAATTGTCAGGTGGTCTTGCTGTCCTGAGACGCATAGCGTAGGGTGTGTGCCTTCCTGGGCTGCACCGTCCGACAGGCTGGTTCACTGACCGGCTAAACCTCCCGCGAACCCAACACTCGACTGACCTATTAGCTGGTCGACCCAGTTTAATGCAGGATCATACGAACCGTCTGAATGTCGTACCATTACGTCTTTGTGAATGTCAGTGCGAAAGATTGGTTGTTCGGTTGTACTACCAAATCAGCAACCGGCTGACGTACACCAACCGATTGGTCAAGTGAATACACAGTACCTTTGTATCAGCTTGTACCTTTATGTACAATAATTACATTAATGCAAGTACACCATTGGCACCTCACATTGCCTGTTACAATAAGACACGTTTCTCCGTAACAACAATGCCTATCAAACTCAGTGTACTACTACATATCTTATGACTTGCTGCGAAATACAGAACAAAATAAATGTGCGTTTTTTAAGTTGCTTAATCGATGCGTTTTAGTCAACTTATTTTCTTTTACTGAACCAATTAAATGCACATACAGCGCACACAATAGTGTAGTCTTTTGTCACTGCTACATGTTTCGGCATTACTGCCAGAAATCCCTGAGGATGGCACAGTAGTGTCGAAACAGGTTGGAGTGATATAAACTATACTATTGTGTATGATGTGTGTGCATTTAGTTGGTTTAGTATAAGAAGTGTAGTATATGTCACGGGAGTAATATAATGAGGTAATGAATCTTAATTTTTCATGACTCGTGTAAGAATACCCAAACATTATACGTCATAATTATATATCATGTAATCTTATAAGACAAATGTGCTTAGTTAGAAGGCCATGAATGTTGGAAGAACTGAAAAAAAAAAATCAGTTTTTCGATACGTGATTCCGCGCGCAGGAAGTGTTTTTAATGTGTTTATAAAATTGTATTAATGACGGTTTATATTTGATGTTTATTTAATCAACGACGAAAATTAGTTCCTTTTATATGACTAGTTCTGCTATGGTACTTGTACATGTCCTAGGGAGTGTAGAATTTACAAGATCCTGACGAAATCGTTTGGAAATTATGCGTAATACAAATTGTAGGCAATATTCAACTACCATTTTCTTAATTTCTTTCTTCTGCCACGTGTTCCTCTAGGTCTGTTTAGATAAAATCCGATTGGGTTTCATCAGTGTTAATTTGCATTCTGAAATTTTCGTCTCAGTGCAAAACGTAAGACATGATGGAAAGGGAAACTTAAAACATAAATTCATTGTCTGAAGTTCTCCTTAAGAGAGTTAGACAGAGGCGACATAAATGAATCGTTGAAAATTCCATTTATTATTTTTCCATTCCGGACCCTTTTATCTTCTTTCATTCTACGCACATTGTTATTGGTTGGGATTAATTTGGAACATCTGTAGAATTCTTATTACAATACAACCCCCTTCACTCAAGAAAGGTTCTAAGAGAATATTTCCATACCAGTCTTCTTTTCTTGTTTCATTATTAGAGGAGAAGAGCCGTAAGAGAAAATCGAGTTAATTTCCTGTCTCGTGAAGGTAGATCTTCAGGATAATGAAAATAAACAGTAAATGAAAATTTATGCGAAAATACCGTAAACATGCCTACGGATGCTTTAAAAAAGGAAAGAAGAAGTAATTTTCTTTCTGGAGTTTGAGTTCAGAAGAAAGGGGAAAATGGATTGTTTTAAAGAATCCCTCTGATATTCAAGTTCCTGGATTAGAATACAGACGCCTCAAAAATTTAAAGTACAGGTTTAGAATTCAGCCACAACTCGTGTAGAACACGTGTAACGTAAAAAATATTGCAAAAATACCAAATAAATACTGGCAGCAGTTAACTGATACTCTGCTACTGTGTGAACACTGACATTGATTCACTCTTTGCATAGATTTATAAAAAATGTTAAAATTTGTAGCATTTTGGCCCCGTTTATTTATATGTCGGATATAAGGTCGTGTACCTCCGTGTGTTCTATATAGTGAAAGGATTTTTTTTAACCTACTGTTACGTAGTATAGTGCAAGGTTCTTATGAAGTGGAAGAAACATTTAGGATTTTTTTCTGCGGAAAATTAGGATATGCAGGAAAAATCGCAGTCGGGATGACCAGAATCTTCTGTAGGAAACAAGACTATCAACCCGACGTCGTTACTTTCAGTACAGAAATGTGGTTATTTGTTTAAGCTGTTAAGGAAGCGAGCAGAGATGCAATTCGTGAGACAAACTGTCAGAGACCGCTGCCGATTTGCTCAAATCCCCGACGCGTGGTCAGCTGTTTCTCCTTTCTTTTGAAGCCGCACTTGGCATAATCTTCCGTACATCATCGGATTTTCCACGACATCAAAACTCAACTGGAGCTTCTCGTTTCGACTCCCCTCACCCCCTTCTCAGAACTTCTCCCTGTAGTAGAATAAAAAGTGTAGTTAATTTTCTGAGCATGGTTACCGGAGCGAAATACGTTGAGCTGAAGGGTGCAGCCTGCCTGCAAAAGGGTAGGCGGGGGTGGGGAGAGAGATGGAGATATATATGCCACGTAGTTGTGGTTGGTTTGTCTTGCTGAAAGATTAAGAAGACCACTGGAAAGACACGAGCTTTGTCGTCGCAAGATGAGTCGAGATGTGAGTAGCGATAGGATAATTAAGGCTGAGACCGCAGGGAGCTAAAGCAAGCATTTGTACTAACCGTAACAAACACGTCGATCCGAAACACTTTAGGTCCTCAGGAGCAAGGCAACATATCTGTATCAAATTGTGTAACTATGCTTGCGTCCCAACATAATTTTACTAAAACATGGCATTTGTAGAGGGTTGTTTGCACATTGCGTGGAAAATTAAATCGTAATATGGAGGTTTTACTGCGTGTAAACATGGTCGCTGACAGTAAGAACAAAAAATAGCATGATAGTGTTCGAGAACATACTTCTGAGGGAGACAGTTGGCCCTAAGAGAGTTAAAGTAATAGGTGGCTGGAGAAAACTTGATAATGAGTTTTACTTGTGCTGCTGAAGAAATATTCGGCCTGTCAGGGTGAATGAGATGGGCGAGGCATGTGTTAGGCATGGAAGGGTTGAAAAAGTACGTGTGTGTGCGTAAATATATATATCATCACGCATCGTTCCACAGTCTGTATTACGAGAGGTCCATAGCATATATATATATATATATATATATATATATGCACACACTCACAAAGAAAAAACCTCTGTCAAGATATGGGATATTCGGACTGAGAATCGAACTCGGGAACTCCTGGACAAGAAATAGGAGGATAAACTCAGCTTCGTCCAATGTTTGTGTTTGTTTCTTCGTTCTTTCCGTCTCGTTTGTTTGTTTGTTTCTTTCTTTCTTTCTTTCTTTCTTTCTTTCTTTCTCATATCTTTTCGAAAATCGGCTTAAAGAATAAGGTTCCAAGTTTTTAACTGCCGCTGTTTGTGCGTGTGACCGACCCGCCGAACATAAGGCTTTAGAGACAAACGGATGGTCGAACAGATTCGTGCGACTTGACGCTGCGCCAGCACGCAGCTGTATGAAAGAACCCCAGTCTCTGAAACACTTGCCTCGTTAGGGAAACGCTTGAACTTGAGAATCACTCATATTTAATGTTACACTTCTTGGTTTATTTGATAGCGCTTTTCTGGCTATTTGCTATACAGCGCCAAGTAGTCGGCCTGCGGTGTTTCGAGGGTCTAGTTCGAAAGGAAGTGTAAACAAAGGGCGGTAGCCTATTTTTAGCTACTAGCCGGGAATTTCCTTAGAGAAACCCAGGAGCAACACTTCAGTTCGAGTAGAATGATATCGGACTGCGATTCATGACGAACACTTCCGAAACACGAAATGGGAGCGCCAACAGCTACGTTGCGGTTTTCGTTAATCTTAAGAAGCTACGGATGCAGAAATCTAGGGTCCTGTTCTGACACTGTTCTGCGTCTAGCGCTATAATAAGAAGACTTGACAGTCCTTCCTCCTCTGTAGGGCAACCAGACATGTTCCACAACAGATTCGCACTGTCAGTATCTATTATGCACATTTTTTATGCGCTAATTTGACTGTCTAGGTGATTAACCAAATCTCATGCTACGTACTCGAGAAATCACAGGTTTTATTCTATGCGTGTAGGCATGGTTTACTGATAAATGTTTTTCTTGGCTTTCCTCAGTCTTTCTGGCTAAATACTAGGATGAGACTTCAAAATACCTTTAGTCGTTTCTCCGCGTTCTTTCCAATTGAAATTTACTGTCCTCACTCTTAATTCCACATGACTATAGCCTTGTTAGATATACTAATATTGTCAGTGCATACAAAGTGTTCATTATTACAGTGACTAGGTGAGGTGAAGCTTTGTCTTTGAATACCACAGTATGTACGTTAGGAAGGACTCCACATTTTCAGGAATGCTGCCACTTTTTTCATCAGGAATTAATGTAGCGACTGGCCAGCGTGTAGTTGTGTTGTAACAAAGCCAGCGTGTAGATGTGTTGTAACAAAGCCAGCCCTCATTGTTGAAAAGTTCATGTACGGAGAATCCGAATATTTGAGCCTCGCAAAGTTGTATTGAAAATTACCTAAAAATGTCAGTTGATAGCGTTTCAAGTTCCGTTGCTTGAAACAGAATGCATATCTAGTTCCGACATAACGCTTTCTGTGCTGGACCAAAGTACAAAGGCCTTCTTATCGCAGTACGGCTCTCTCTCTCGCTCTCTCTCGCTCTCTCTCGCTCTCTCTCGCTCTCTCTCTCTCTCTCTCTCCCCCTCCCCCCACAGTAAATAATTTCACTAATACTGCTACATTTGGCATTTTGTCAAGGATTGTTTTCTTCTTGAATGTTGCGCTGTGTCGTTGCACGGGTGTGTCCGGCGTTTCGAAGGATTGTGGTACTTTTGTCTTCAGGATTTTAGCAGTCCGAGAACAATTTATCCCTCTTTTGACTTCTTTCTTAACCTTTTGAAAATAAGACCGAGTGGAATTTGTGGACCTGCAGACGAAAAGTAACAGAATGTTGCGTACTGTCACGCAGTCAGAACACTTCACATTTGCTTGTTAACCACCCGTTATTGTTAAGGGGGTTACATAACGACGGTTTAGGAACGCAAGAGTTTCCTGGGCGTAGGAGGTTACATAACGACGGTTTAGGAACGCAAGAGTTTCCTGGGCGTAGGAGGTTGTGCGGAATATGGACAGTTATTTGAAGTATTTCTCAGTATAAATTTAAATCAGTGGGATCCATCGGCGTCTGGCCCATACTGACAGTTGGTGAACATGACTACCGTAATAAAAACCATACAAGTGTATTATGAGTGATTTCAGGCTTCCGTCCCGGTGTAAATGGCATGTTCGCTCTTTTTTAATGTTAGGCAGTGTTGATTGGTCGAGGGTCAAGCAGTCAAGACTGCTTGACCTGTGAATATAGGACCTATAGGCTGTCCCGAAACGTCGGTAATTGACTACCAATCAACGCTCTGTAACGTCCGAGAAGAGCGAAGAACTCAAAAGCACACAAGTTGTGTTACTCCCTGTTGAGGATGTTGCTCTAGAATTTTGTTCATGTATACATACGTTGTATGTTCATGTATACATATATTGTATGTTCGTGTCTATTAATGAAATGTAGGAAAAAATTAAATGAAGGTAACTAACAAATTATTTGGAAATATATCAACGTTCAGATATTTTTGATTGACAGATTTACAGATCAGAATTGCGAGTTTGTTCGAAGTAATGAAGAGCAGATTAATTTCGGACAAATCTCACTACCGTACCGTTCCGAATCCTTGTGTCTGCCCTTTTACTATTTTAAAAATATAAACAGTAGCACATACAACTCATAGACTGAGGGTCAATTGAAAGGGAGTATTGAGGAGAATGCTTTGGCTGAAAAGGGAGATATAACAGAAGGCTGGAAGAAACTGAAATGACACAATTTGTAGCTTCATGTCTGGGACCTCTCGCCAAATATTGCTAAGACGACCAGGAGTATCAGATGGGCTGAGCATGTAATGCGTATTGCAGCGAAGATATATATATATATATATATATATTTGTGTTATTTTTTTTATAAAACTCAAAGAAAGTCCAGGCGTAGGTGAGAATATCATATTAGAGTGGATTTTAAAGAACAGATTTTGCAGTGTGGACTAGATTGGCTGATTCAGAATAGGAACCAGCGGTGAGATGTCGTGAATGTGGTAATGACCTGTTGGTTTTGAACATACTTACTGGCTTAAGAAACTCTAGGCTCTAAAAAAGGAATCTTCTACATAGCGAAAGTTAATTCCTTAGGTACCCTCTTATACGTATTCATATTAAATGAGCATAAGTACTTATGATTACTTGCACACAAGGGTGTACTTGGGAACTTCAAATAAATCAGCGTCATTTTTCCCGCCACTCAGGTTAATGTAGTTCTCCACCTTAAGTTGTGTCTTTCGAACCCTCCTCCGTCTCGCTAAGCGAATTCCTCTTACCAAATTCGTAACTGTTCGCCATTCATAATTACCTTCCCACCTCAGTCGATCGTGTAATATCAGCATCTGAAAACAGCGCCCTTAACTAATCTGAAATGAGTCCCACTTTTCCGTAATATTGTTGCGCCTGTGTTTGGACTCTTTACCCCTAATGACTTTGGATGGGCAGTGCAGTAAGCAATTCAATGTTTTTGCTACGTACCGGATAGTTCCCCGAGGATAAAGTCAGGGTGGGGGAGGTAGCTTCGTCTTGAGCCGCATGCCTTTACAGCTCAGATTACTTTCCTTCTCTATTTCGCTCATCTCGTATTCTCTTTTCTTTCTCGCATTCGAGCAAGCCGCCTCTGTGGTATGTGAGAGCAATTCAAATTTTCACGACATTCCTCCCATAAGATGGAGTTGAGATCAGAGTCAAATGACTCCCCGTCAAGTTTTCAGAGTCCTATGACTGCTTCATATGTGTTGGACTTACTGGTTTATAGCGAATATTAATGCACATTTTTCAGTGGTTCTTGCTGCCAGCTTTCGGAAATTTCAGGTATGAGTCAAAGAATAATGACATGTATTTAGGCATAAAATCGTACTGATACAGAAATAACCAAGTTTGGTCCTGTTTCCCGAGACTACTCAGCACATTCTATGTGACGGTTTGTTTCCAGAGTGCCTGACTAAACTAATCGTTTTTGAAATCTTTATGTACTCCAGTGAAATCAACAGAACTGTTCTCGGGAAATACATGCTACCGTTCATGGTTTGGTATTTCACTTTACAGAGTCGTATCTAAGGCCATGAAGAATGGAGAATTTGTAATTTTGTTTGCTTAACTCATTTAATGTAACGAAAAGATATGGGTTGGACGACCAGGAAATCTGGGTTTGATTTACGACCAGGACAGAGATTCATGTTTTCTTCACAGCGTTCTATCACCCTCCTATTCATGGTCTACCGGGATTGTTTCTGTGGGGGATATAGTCGATGAAGCATGAAACGTACCGCTCGCCCTCACCTAGCGCCTACATTAAGAATGCGTTGATCTGTACCACTGCTCCTTCATGTGCCTTCATTTGGCGGTGCTTCATTAGGCACATGGAAGGCTGGACATTTTATGTAGTTGTTAAAATTGGTCCTTTATTCTGAAGAAAAAACAGAGGATAGGGTGCCTGAAAGCAGAGAGATGAGAATGTCTTCTGGGCCGAGAACAGAAGATGTATGAAGAAATGCAGAAATTTACATACTGCAGTGATTCATAATGTGTATAGTGGTGGCACGGTGATTCAACGAAGGAAGTGAGGTGAATGGAATAAAATGCGTAATAAAAAATTGTGTGTGTTTCTTCGGACTATCTCAGGGACAGAGACAAGGATGTAGAATACAGTGTGTTATTGCTATTGGCACTGGATAAATAAGGTGTGAACTTGTGGACTGGATTCAACTGGCTAAGAATTAGGTTCAGTAGCAAGAGTTTGCGCACGTAACGTTGAAAATTGTTTCTTTAAAAGCAGTAAGTTCCTTGAGCAGATTAATATCTCAGAAAATCCACTATTTTTCTACTGTGGATTTATCCCAAAGAGAAAAGAGCCGGTTTGCGTTTGTTGTTAGTCACTCAAGGAACGTGTAGTTTGGTTGGTAATTCAGTTATTATATGACACTGTATCAGTTTTTGCGTTTGTGTACAGCGGAATTAAATATAGTAGGTCGATTATAAATGGTGGAGTAAGTGGGATGTAGAAACATACAGTCGTGACCTACTTAAGACACTATCAAGACATTTGCGTCTATGGACGGACGGACGGACGGGGGCAGATCCAGGAAATACGTCGTAATTTCCCATCAAGTTTTGAGACCCTACCTAACAATGTATTTACATTACACGTGCGGCATGCCTTTCGTCACTTCATTCAAACTGTTTTCTCCACTCTAAGCCTTTTCTTTAAAAAAATCTAAACTATTATCGTCAGTAATTCTATCACTAGAAATGAAAGTGCGTGTATATTTCCCAACAGAACTCATACGTTTGCACTGACGCTAGTGGGAACGAATGTGTCAGTGTCACTAAGCGAAAGCGAATTTGCATGTAGCAGGACATCTGGTCGACGATGGCACTTACGTACCTCCACTGCTTAATAGTTACCACCGTACTGTTTGGTACTAACTAGGCCTGTTAAACAGCAGGACTACGTAATGTGCCATTATGTTACCAGTAAGTTATTTGCTAGCGGATAGAGTCTAATTGCACACAAAACTGTGTTTAACCCTGTAGACTTCCTACTGAATGCTGCAGGTTGAAAGTAGTCAGTCCGGAAATTGGAAACTTGTGAGACTTGAGGTCCTCACAGCAATGTTGACGCAAATTTCAGCTCATCTTGGATGTTACGCCGTGTCACCTGGCGTAAATTCCAGAATACCTGAATTTTCATTTCGTGACTTGTCACAGTCCGACGGCACTGATATTCCGGTGCCCATCAAAACTGTCAAAAACACACAGTCGCTGGTAGAATGCACTCAAACTACGTGATATTGGGAGGTCTGGTGTTCAGGCAACTGTCATCAGTAGCTAGAGACTTTTCGACATGCTTTAAAAGCTTGCTATACATCAGGGAGCCGTAATTTATCATAATTTCAATCTGACGAAGTTGATATTAAAGTTATTGTAAATTATTGAATGGTGGAAATTATATCTGGCCTCAAACAAGTTTGATCTGTTTATGTTTCCACACATATGCGTTGGTCTCTATTTTGGTTGTACTTTATTCCAGAAAATAAACCTAAACGGCATATGATGATAGATTTTAACTTGACTTAAACCGCGTAACATGATAAAGCCGCCATGTGAACACAAATCTTTTCTCTCAAGATAGCATGATGACGTTCAGCTAAGTTACTTAAAAGTCCCAAACGTCTAAAGAACATTTGTCATACTACGTCAGAAGTTATATCGCTTTCCGGTCATAATTTTTGTCAGTACAGAAGTCTATAAAGTGCGTGACGTTGAACTTTCGTAGTATTAATCATAACACATAAATTTTAATTCTTGGTTTCGTTTTCGGATTGCATATGTTGACTAATTTGAAGAGATATATGGACCATTCTGTGTAATATTTCATACTACACTGGCATCTGCTCCTTTTACAGATGACATGTGCAGATGAGTTGAGGGTAGAAACATTAGCAGTGTTTACATATTGGTGATATCCTCAAAGAGTGGGGGAGGTTCAGACACGATGCGTGATGCATGGTGTCTGCGCCAAGGTAGGCAAACTGGAGGCAACAGTTTAGACACCATCGTGCGAATATTTATGACGATGGTGAAGCTGTAATATTCTTTCCTGCCGCCAGCCAATTCTTGTACCTTACGATGTGTTACTTTTAACGTAGATGTCTGCCGTAAAAACACGAGATGGCTACAGTTGCCAAGAGAGAGTTTATATCCTTTAACTGTGGTCGAATAAAAAGAAATGTTGCATTTGAAATTATTTTCGTTGCTTTTTTAATAATGGACGCTGTTGGCCGAAATAACACGTCATCTGAGTGAGAATTTATATCCTGTCATACCTTTTCATTCCACTTGGGAGCAAGTCTCGACGTGTCTGCAGAAGCCAGCCCAATTTTTCACTCCCATGTTTTCACTTTTGTACAGCGCCATCTTTCAACCAACCTGTCTCACAGAGCGCTTGGAGTTACCAGTCGAGATAAATTTCCAAGAGAAAAAGAAACACTCATTTTCTGCCTTATCTATCACTCTAATTGCGGCAGCGAATATGAAGGCAGTGTTAGCCTGTACGTTATTTTTGTTCCACTGCTGCTAATACACGTGTGCACAAAACATACATAACGGATCCTTCTCATACTACTGAGTGTGCACCAAGAGACCGGAAAGGTGACTAGTTGCGGAAGAGAGGATAGAAAATGGTCCATAAAACCAACCTGGTCCATTTGTTAGAAGTGCTCTTACATCTGGTTTCATATCAGATGCCACGTACTAAGAGATGTCGCAGCGGACAACTAATTTGTTTGTGCTTCATAATTCAGGCACAGGACTACATTCTTATGCCGAGTTATGAGTCGAAATGATGCGAGTCGTGAACTGGCCCAGAAATCATTTATGTAGCAACAACTAAATGTATACGCCTTTAAGGGAAAGAACTAATACATTTCACCGCCGGCGAATCTGCGAGAGATCTGTACTGGTCGATGGAACAGTGACCCAAGTCAACTTCGTTTCGGAATCCAACACGTAAAAACAGACTAATGTTGCACCTGTACTTATGTCCCAGCAACAAGGTTATTTTCTTCAGTGGCTTAGCTAGAGGGGGGAAGAGTGGTGTGGCCGCCCCGGGCGGCAGAGTCCTGGGGGCAGCAAAATGAATATTAAAAGAAAACTTCAGATTTTCTGCGCGCAACAAATAGTATATTATTGAGCCAAATTAATGAAACTTCATGAGTGTGAGTTTTGTCATCATCATCATAAACATTGGACCCTTTGATCCGCTCCATCTCCAGAGTTACAGCTGCTCGCGCCAACGCTTCTTCGGTCTTCCAATTGTTCTTCTTCCCTTTGGTCTGTAGTGGTGTGATTTCAAATGATTCGGTTTTGTGGCATTCTTTGCAAGTGTGAGTTTTGTAATGACCATAATTTCCGTTACAGACGGCCATTACGATTACTCGCCTCGGGCACCAAAATACCTAACTGTGCTACTGATTTGCTTTATTGTATTGCCCAAAATGGCAGTAACTGGCAGCTGATATTAAGTTACCGGTATTCAGTATACGTTAGTTGAAACGCGAAATGTTCTAACTCTGTGTGCGTGCGTTTAGTAGCCTACAGCGAGATGCTTGTTACAGACGATTTACGCAACAGGATCAGGTGAATGACTCCTGCAGATCGCTAAATAAGTCAGCAGTATTCGTTTAATGGAATACATTCCGTTGTGTACAGCTCAATCGAGGAAAAACTTAGCATATTTCCTCGACAATATTATGCAGTTATGATTAGAGTTTCATACCCTCAGCACATGAACCCATTTGTTTGCCGTACAATGGTACCGTCTGTACCTAAACTGAACTCGTTTCACAAGGATTTTTTGGTACTGCAAAAAGGCCTGCCTAGCTGAAGTACCCGTTCTTTGTTGGGGCTTCTTTTAAAATAACGCATTTTATACGTGACATATTTGCGTATGACTTAAATAGTTGTAACTAGTTTCACTAGATTTTGCTGAAGTAATAAACTACCTAGGTAGTGTAAACAAGACCTGAGTGTCTTAACGTTTTAACTGACATTTCAAGAAGCAGAAGTAGCGGCAGAATTCAGCACGTGAGGCCTTCGGTCCGAAATTTAAAACAAAATTTCGCGAATAAAAGTCACTAATGATATTCTTTCAACCGCGACATTCACTCAGGATTTCCTTAATCCGTGTCGTTACAGTTGGATAACACCAGAGTTCAGGGATATAGTGTATAAACTGGTAATTAATAATTAAACTTTATATATTGTAGGAATGGTAGACCGCGATAGCACAGTGGTTAAGGTGCTGTGCTACAATTCGGAAGTTCCCTGGTTCGATTCCAGATGTGTCATTGGAATTTTTCATTGATATAATCCTTCCGATCGCACTATGGCTCTGTGGTCGACTCAACCTCTAACAGAAGTGAGTACCAGGAGTATTTCCTGGGGTAAAAAGCGGCCGGTGAGTAAGGCTGACAATCTACCACCATCCTGAGCCATTGTTACGTAATGTGGGAACCTTCACTTCCTGGAACCCTCTGCGCACCTCGGGTCTTTAATGGGACAAATTTACCTTTTTTATATTGTAGGGAATATCTGGGCCGAAAAAAGAACAGTGCATATCACTCATATATATTTGTGTCTCTAGCTTCTGAGGTTCTACGAGTTTGGTCTCTGAGGTTAGTCATATTCGCTCACAGCATATAAACTGCCCACATCTGTAGTAAGAGTAATTCCGTGAGACACACAGCTGAAATAATATAATTTGTTTGATAACGAAGACAAATTGTGTTCCATGTCTCTCAGTATGTGACTTCAGAATTACCTCGTGTGATGTTAAAATTTATGGTATGTTATCGACTTACAGATTTCTCTGTGCAACTTGAAATGTTGGTGTCTTCTGCCACACTCAAGTATAAAGACATTTGATATGTAACGTCTTTCCGTCAGAAGGAATGCTTTCAAACACATTACTTACTTTTGTTACGCATGACGGTACCTACATTGCCTTTCAAAATGTTGGTAATTACATTATTTCTCGCTATTTCAATGTTTTTGTAAGGTAATACAACCTTTAACGTAATCCAACACGTAGAGGAGACGTCTGGGAATAAACACAGCCATATAGATCTTGTTGCTGTCGGTTGTAAGACGGAGTAGAGGCTTCTCTTGTAACTGCGCGATTTAATTTCTGCAGAAGTAGAGAAAGATATAAACAGCACGCAGTCACAGAGACATGTGCGCAATGTATTTGCTCTACGTCTACAGTGTTGTCAAAGCAGATACTTGTTTTACGTAAATTACATCTCTATGAGCGTATAAAGATTTATTTATAATTTCTAAAACACTTGACAGTGGATTGCATTTCTTTTGGCGTATTGTCAAAAAGTTGTATGTGTTTCTCTCTCACTCTGTCTGTGAACATGGAGCGAAATCAAGAACCGCTAGATGGATATTTAATATACTTCTCATATTGTGAACTTGCACTGTAATGTGTCGAAATAACTGCAGTTTGTTGCGAGTCGGATAAAAGTAACGGACAGTATACATGGCAAACTATATGTCTCTACTCGCATTTCCAGCTGAAGTCGCTAGATATCTGTTCCAAAGAAACACTTGAACAAACGTTGTAGAGAAGACCGAAACAAACAGCTTATGTCTAGTACACTTCGTGGGTCAGTCTGATTTCTCTGTAATTAAGAGAAGACTATTTTTGTGATGTTTCCCTGTCACCATGTAACTGCGATTATGCTGTGACTTAAAATTTGGATGGAATAATAGAATGAACGCGTCAGATGACATATATTGTGTAGCTTCTTCCTTCCTATTATAAAACAGAGCGAATTTATTTTCCGAAATTTCTTTTCCGTGTCAAGCAATATGCACTATAATTATTGTCCAATCTGAGTCATTTTAATAGCCCTTATTTGTTTTTCACTGGCTTCTAATTGCATATCACATTTCTTCCTCATTTTTAACCCTGCCGCAAATTTAAAGTACTACTTTCCTTTTAGTAAACTTTAGCAGTGTATGGTAATTATTAGACTTGAGTCCAGTAATTTTATTAGAAGAATTGTGAAATAGGCGGAAAAAGTAGGGAATGCCTTCATTTTTTTTTTGACGGCCTGTTTAGAATAAATTTCTTTGCACATGTTTTGGGACATCTTATTACTAAACCAGTATTTCCATTTGTGGAAGAATTTTTTAAAGTTCAACACACTTGAGGCCTTACTGCATTTAAAATTTAGAAGAAGGATTCACAAACTCAACTTTTTACAGCTAATTTTCTGAATAATTACATTATTCATAAAGATGCATGGTGTCGTGTAGTGACATATTATTTAGACAAGTTTGGTAGTTGGAGTTTTAATGACTTGCGTAGTGTGACTTAGATTATCACCAGGTTACCACCCTGGTGATTATTTGACAGATCGAATTATGTAGGGCAAACAAAAAATCCAATCTCTGTTGTATTCTGGTAATTTATAATTTGATAACTTTAAAAATATTTCCTTCTGGGATGTGACATCATTGGTTTGGTAAATATTTGCAGATCATGTGACGTCACAAACCAGTAGACAGCATTCTTCGCAATCATCACAGTGGCACTTCAAATCTGGGTTAATAATTTTTATTCTGAAAACGTCATTGCGCGGACTATAGTTTACAGCTCTCGAACGACGTTCAAACGAAGACTGACTGAATGGAACCTTCCTTAAACCTACGTGTGCGCCTCATTATGCTTACAGTGCAGCCTTTTGCCTCTCAAAACAGGGCACATTGTTAGCGTCCTTGACTGTGAGTTCGTGCAGGAACTGAGGTTATTAATCTCACTGCTAGATTGCATTCGCGTGTGTCGGTCCTGACAAAATTATAGGTAATTGTGTTCACGATAGATGAAACCCCACACAAATTTACAGTTGACCTGTTTCATTATACTCTTCGATCATATTTCCCTTGCAGATTAATATAATTAATATTAAAGGAGCCGTCAGAATTCTCCAATTAAATATCAATAAATATGGACAATTTATTATTACTCTAAAGTATCTTGACATGGGGCCTGCATTACGACATTTGCTGAGGTTGTGTAGCAACAAAGAAGGTGGGCGGAAGGTTAAAGGCTTGTGAGTATGCGAGAATTTTGGAGTAGGTGTTATGACTTTGCTCAATGTAGTATGTAGACATTTCGCTAGTCGGAGTGAAGGTATACATTCAAAATGTCGATCAGAATAACCAGCAGACCATTCCCTTTTTGCGCCCAATAGCTCCAAAACACCATGCCAATCCTTTCTAACAATGAACTATAACATTCTGCTTGCATTTGAAGCAGAAAGGTTTGTGTTTGGTTTGTAGCATTTACTCCTTTGTTGCATGCTGCCATTCTTTTCAAACGTGTGGGTGAAATACGAGTTTCAAATCCGAAACGGTAATAGCGGGGCTTCACCACTATTAGCCGCGGTGATTAAGACAAGAGGAGTGTCACGTGGCCGCCACGTGTGTTGTCATTGCTGTACAAACATTAAATATCTGACCAATTTAGATAACGCCGCGGATATTTTCTGTTAAAACCCATGGAAATCGGAAAAGCGTCAATGCAACAAACACATAAGCTTGCATTCGGAGTGTCCACGTGCCATAAGCACCCGTCTCGTCACGCCACTCTGCCCACCCAATTTCCGCTCACACTGTAAGTACAGCCTGGTTCAGTCTGCATGACCATCAGCAGTGATTGTCAGGGATGAGCAAACCGTGTTCCTTACAACTATTTTAAAATGATCCGTCACATCACCTCTAAAATTTTTTGTCCGTACGTGTTATTCTTTGCAGCATGTTTTGGTCGGCTTCACCATCATCAGATGAACACAAATATACACATCACCCTTTGGGAGGGTAACTGCAAATTAACGTTGCAGTTAACCTCCCAAATGGTGATGTGTATATTTGTGTATACCGGAAGATTACCAATTCGGCCAAAACATGCTGCAATGAATATAGTTAGTGTGACAAATTTTAGTTGTGATTTGACGGGTTATTGTAATAAAGTTCATATATTATCTCAACGGGATGTATAAAATAGAGTTTCTTATCAGTTAAACATCTCTAATTTAGTCAGAGTAGCCAGAGAGATTCCTGTCGCAGTACCAAGTATGTCCTCTTCCAAGCTACGCAGGATATACCGCGTTTTAATCTTGTCTATAGTGCTGGCTATCCAGAGTTTCTAAACTTCTGTCCCGTTAAATGTCGACGCTGTTGCCTCTGCTGTGCCCTTCCAAATTATGCGATGTTCATAAATAATTATTTTCTTCCCATATGCGGTATTTACAACTTCTGCATTTGAGAAATAATGCCATTGATTAATCGAGGATTCAGTTTTCTTTTTATATCTTAAGAAGTCCTGTATACTGCAATATGGGTAGTCTACCGTCATAGTAAACAGAACGGAACAGTTGAAAGCCATATTATATCCCGCAAACAATTCTAGGTTCTTATTCTTCTTTAGCAAATTACTTCCTCTTTCAACCTCCAAACTCTCTGATGTCGGCTACTGCAAGCCATCTGCACGTTCCTTAGACTGAGTGACGAATAGTAGCCCAAGAGTTAAAAAAATTGTGTGCACGTGAGTGAAATTAAGTACCTGCGAAATTGCTGTAATTATATAAGGGAGTTTCAATCAGAACTCAAATTACGTTGCTGTTGCACATGTTTCTAGCTCTGCGTATCTGTTAATTTGATTCTCGATACATTCCGTTTGTCCGATATGGCCCCAAAGATTCATATCGCCGAATTGTCGTTAGTTTTTACATATAAACAATATACCATGTGTAATGTCGAAATATATTCATGGTCTAAATCTGCACTAACTTGCACAAGGCCAAATACACTGGTCTATTGTGTTTTTCCAACAAACCGAAACTTGAACAAAACTTTTGCCCAGTCAGCTTCTTGTTATTTTACATTCTGCAAAAATATTTCCTTAGCAAAAGTTGCGCATTCTTTGAGGATTTATTATCACACGTAATTATTTTGCACTAAAGTAAATGGCAATAAGCTTCTCCCACCACACAATCTAAGCTGCTCCCACCACACAACCTAAGCTGCTCCCACCACACAACCTAAGCTACTCTCACCACACAACCTAAGCTGCTCCCACCACACAACCTAAGCTGCTCTCACCACACAACCTAAGCTGCTTCCACCACACAAGCTGAGCTGCTCCCACCACACAACCTGAGCTGCTCCCACCACACAACCGAAGCTGCTCCCACCACAAAATCTGAGCTGCTCCCACCACACAACCGAAGCTGCTCCCACCACAAAATCTGAGCTGCTC
>Ga0123357_10002653_pt1 | contig 20125 bp, 15 predicted proteins | sample TergutEmb28metaG_FD_89873 | JGI IMG/M metagenome (GOLD analysis project Ga0123357, IMG submission 89873) | Embiratermes neotenicus P4 segment gut microbial communities from Petit-Saut dam, French Guiana - Emb289 P4 | ecosystem: Host-associated > Arthropoda: Insects > Digestive system > Gut ... | reverse complement strand
GTTTCTTTTCTTCAGCAAAAAATAAGGACATTGGTTAAAAAAGATGATAAAGAAATAAATCAATGAAAAAGTCTATTTTAATATTTTTGATTCTATTTGTTCAATACGGTTTTGCCCAAATTGTATGGAAAGCCGACTTGCCTGTTGTTGAAAAAAGCGGCTACTACAACGTCGAGCTTAATCAGGAATTGATTGGCGCCGGACTGAAATATCTGAAAATATGGGACGATAATAATAATGAAACGCCTTATTTTATTCGTTTGACAGACCCTATTAAGGAAATCAGTAATTTTGAAAACTTCGATTTGATAAAAAATACTGCAAAAGACAGCGTAAACAGTATCATCGTAAGTAATAAATCACTTGAAAACCTGAATCGCTTTTGTATTATCCTGCAGCAAGCCGAAACAAGAAAATATGCTTCGCTGAGAGGAAGCAATAACCTGAAACAATGGTATATAGTAAAGAGCCGGACAATATTGCAGGGATTTACCGGACAATCCGATGAAAACACGGAAATGCTAATCATCGATTTTCCGCAGGGAAATTACAGGTATTATGAAATAACCCTGTGGAATGACCAGAAAAGCCCTTTGGAAGTTCTGAAAGTAGGCAAAATAAAAAATTCAAATATTTACGGAAATTTTACGGAAATCGATTACGGAAAGCTTGTTATAGAAAACAGCAGCAATGACAAGAATACCTGTCTTTCGTTTCCGGATTTGAAATACACCTGTTGCATCAATGAAATTGAGTTTGGCATTAAAAATAAACCCGATTATTACCGTCAGGCAACATTAATAGATTCAGCCTCTTACAATAGAAATTTCTTTTATTTATCCTCCGGAAACGCAAATATTTTTTTTATTGATGATTTTTTCTTTACTCCTCAGACGCGCATCATCATTGAAAACCGGAACAATCCTCCGGTGAGTATTGATTCGGTGAAATTATACGGTCTTTGCCGTTATGCCTGCCTGTATCTCGAAGCCGGCAAAAAATACCAATTGTCGTTAGACAGTAAAGAACCGGTTTCCGCAGCGTATGATATTGAATATTTCCGTAACGAAATTCCGGCTGACATTCCGGTACTCAAAGTGAATAACTTGCAATCAATACCTGAAAAGGTCGCCCCTAAAAGAGCGCCTACTTTGCTGGAACAGCCACTGTTTTTGTGGAGCGTAATAATTCTTGTCGGAGCATTTTTGGTATTTATTTGCGTGTTGATGATTAGGGAGATGAAAAAGAAAAAGTAGAGACGCAGTGTGCTACGTTTCTACTTTTTCTTCTTCATACACCAAGGCTTCCTCTATATTACTTTTAAAGCAATTTATTTGAAGAATCCCGCTCAGGCAAAATTTCCAAAAAAAAATGCTATTTTTGTATCGTTTTTTGCCGATGACCGAAAATTTCAAAATAAACAAAGGACTGTATCCGCCGGCATGGATTTACGGTTTAGTTGTAGCTCTCAGGAATAAGCTCTTTGATTGGGGCGTTTTTTCGAGTGTAATATTTCCATTGCCTGTTATTTCGATAGGAAATATCACCGTTGGTGGAACAGGTAAAACGCCTCACACGGAATATCTGATTGATCTGTTGAGTAAAAAATACCGTGTAGCGGTTCTTAGCCGTGGATATAAACGAAAAACGCGAGGTTTTGTTTTAGCGGACGAAAATTCAAACAGCGCTCAAATCGGCGACGAACCTTTGCAAATACACCGTAAATTTCCGTTAATTACGGTGGCTGTTGATGCAAACCGGCGAAGAGGCATTCGCAATTTGCTGCATCTTCCCAGAAATCAAAAGCCGGATGTTATTTTGCTGGACGACGCCTTTCAACACCGTTACGTGAAACCGTCCTTATCCATTCTGCTAACCGAAAGCAACCGTCCGTTTTATGACGATTACCTGTTGCCTGCGGGAAGATTGCGCGAAAAGCCGGAGAATCACAAGCGGGCTGATTTTATCATTTATACCAAGTGCCCCGAATCGTTTACGTCCGGCGATTGTCAAATCCTGACGGAAAAGATAAATTTACAGCCGCAGCAGGAATTATTTTTCAGCGCTTACCGGTATAAAAACCTGTTGCCGGTTTTTCCGGATTCAAAATCCCTTAAGGAAGGAACGTTTGGACTGTTGGAACTTGAAAAGGAAGCCGTTTTATTAGTTACCGGATTAGCAAATCCTTCCGGTTTAATTGAATACGTGAAGAAGCGTACTTCTAACCTGCAAATAATCGTTTATCCCGATCATCACGATTTTACCCGCAAAGATATTCAGGCGATGATGAATTTTATACAAACAACCGCCGGTAAAAATAAGCGGATTATTACTTCGGAAAAAGACGCCATGCGATTGGCAAACAATCCGTTGGTTCCTGACAAAATAAAAGCTTTTATTTATTATTTGCCCATAGAGGTTGTTATACTTTTTAATGAAGAATTATTTACACAAAAAATAGAAAATCATGTTAGAAAATTTAAATGAAACAGTATCCTGGCTTAGACCACAGATATCGAAAGAAACAAAAATCGGAATCATTCTCGGCACCGGATTAGGCGCTTTAGCCGACAGTATTACCGAAAAAAAGGAAATTACTTATAAAGAAATTCCGCATTTTCCGGTTTCAACCGTAAAAGGGCACAGTGGAAAACTGATTGTCGGCAAATTAGGAGGAAAGCCGGTAATAGCCTTGCAAGGACGATTCCATTTCTACGAAGGCTACGATATGAAACAGGTAACTTACCCTGTTCGCGTGATGCAATTGCTTGGGATTGAATACTTATTCGTATCCAATGCGGCAGGCGGAATGAACGGTTCATTCAAGGTCGGCGATATTATGCTGATCGAAGACCACATCAATCTGTTTCCAGAACACCCTTTGCGCGGGCAAAACTATCCAGAACTCGGAACCCGTTTCCCTGACATGAGTGAAGCTTACGACCGCAATTTAAGGAAATTAGCCATTGAAATTGCAGAAAGTAACAAGATAAAACTTCAGTTCGGCATTTATATTGGCACGCAAGGTCCTACGTTTGAAACTCCTGCCGAATACCATTATTTTAAAATTATCGGCGGTGATGCGGTAGGCATGTCAACCGTTCCGGAAGTGATTGTCGCCCGTCACGGCGGCATGAAAGTATTGGCATTTTCGGTAATTACCGACTTGGGCGTTTATGGAAAAATCGAGAAGGTTTCGCACGAGGAAGTGCTGAAAGCTGCGGAAATCGCTCAGCCGAAAATGGCTTTTATCATGGAAGAGGTGGTGAAACAATTGTAGGAAGGGAGAGGAAAAATAATGTCTGCGTTGTTAAAATTACATGCGAAGTTCATTTTAACAAATTCTCAACCATCACGTAGCACCCATAAACAAAACACAATCCGGAAGAAACGAGAATCAAAACCGTGCGCAGAATCTTCGATTCAATCAATTTTTTGGAGAATGGAACGCTGAAAACTCCGGCTACGAGCGTCATGCCGACCAGCGTTCCCAATCCGAAAATTACCAAATACAGAATGCTGTTTACAACGGATTCGATTTGAGTCATAATCAGTACAACCAACGTACCGCTGCCGGCTAAACCATGGATAATGCCGATTCCGTAGGAGGCTTTATGTAAATTCTTACCCTTCAAATGAATATGAGTATGCAAATGCTTATTTTCTCCGGCATGTTCATGCTGGTGTTTGTGAAACGAGATTGCCGTTTGTTCATCTCTTAAAAAGATATAAAGCCGGTAGGTGGCAACTACAATCAGCATAAGTCCGACAGACGCTTCGAAATAAGAAAATGCTCCGTCCGGAATATTCACCTTGAATACAATCATGATTATACCGACTAAAAAAATTGTGGAAGTGTGTCCCAACCCCCAGAATATGCCGTCTTTAACTGCCGGCAACAACTTGGTACGCTGCGAAACGATGTTGGTAACAGCCAAAATATGGTCGGGTTCAAAAGCATGAAGAAGACCTCCGTATAAAGCAGCTAAGAAAAATAAGATGATAGCCATTACTTGTTGATTTAAAGAATGAAACTTGCAGCAAAAATAAAAATAAATTCGGATAATAAAAAAGATTTCATACTGAAAAATAACACAAAGCGGAAAGAATGTGTTACTCTACGAATATTTTTCTACCTTTGAACCGGTTTCAGACTGTATTTTATGGATAAACTTGAATTGCTCAGAAATAATTTGAAAGGATATGGTAAACTCTGCATTGCTTATTCCGGCGGAGTTGACTCTGCTTTTTTATTGTCTGTTGCATACAATGTGTTAGGTGAAAATGTATTAGCCGTATTAATCGATTCTCCGGTGCTGGCTCGTCGCGACCGGAAAGAAGCCGTCAAACTTCTTGAGGAATCAGGCGTAAAATATGAGGTAATACAAGGGAATCCATTTGTTTCACAGGAGTTCAGTGAAAATATCCGGCTACGGTGTTATTATTGTAAGAAATTGAATTATCAATCCATACAGGAAGTGGCAAAACGAAACGGAATTGAATTTGTTGCCGACGGACAGAATACCGACGATGCTCAATCAGACGACCGCCCCGGTGCAAAAGCGGCTCAGGAATTGGGTGTTGTAAGTCCGCTGATTGATTGTGGATTAACGAAAGAAGATATTCGGTTTTACAGTAAACAAATTGGTCTTGTAACGTGGGATAAACCGTCGAATGCGTGTCTTGCCACACGGCTTCCTTTCGGATTTGAGATTACGAAGGAACGGCTGGAAGTTATTGAGGTGGCAGAAGAAACGCTTCGTCGGCGTGGAATGGAAGGTTGCCGCGTTCGCTGGCACGATACAATCGCTCGCATAGAAGCGTCTCGTCGTTTTTTTGAAACAATAATGAATACACAAGCGATAACTGAAGAAATCAAAGCGCTTGGGTTCAAATATGTTACGCTGGATTTGGAGGGATTTCGCAGCGGAAGTATGAATTAAAATTATGGATATAAAAAAGATATTGGAATCGGTAAAAATCGGAGAGATGTCGGTAGAAGAGGCGACCGAAAAGTTGAAAACATTGCCTTTCGACGATTTGGAATATGCTTTGATTGATCATCACCGGCAGTTGCGCAACGGTTGTCCGGAAGTCATTTTCTGTGCCGGAAAAACTGTGCAGCAAGTGGAAGGAATCGTTACCAACCTGCTCGAAGTGGGAAACACAAATGTTTTGGCAACGCGGGCGACGGAAGAAATTGCTCAGGCTGTCCGGAAAATTTATCCGGAGGCAGAATGGAATCCTTCCGCACGCACGATTGTTATCCGGCGTCAACCTGTTGAAAAGTCGGGCATTGGAAAAATTCTGGTGGTCACCGCCGGAACGTCCGATATTCCAGTCGCAGATGAAGCGGTCGTTACCGCCGAATTTTTGGGCAATGAAGTCGAACGTATATGCGATGTGGGAGTTGCAGGTATTCACCGACTTTTTGCCAAATTAGAAAACATCGTTTCCGCCACGGTGATTATCGTTATCGCCGGTATGGAAGGCGCTTTGCCGAGCGTGATAGGAGGATTAACCGACAAACCGATTATTGCCGTGCCAACAAGCGTTGGTTACGGAACCAGCTTCGGCGGAATCACCGCTTTGCTTGCCATGCTTAATTCGTGTGCAAACGGCATTTCGGTAGTCAATATCGACAATGGTTTTGGAGCGGCTTATATCGCGAACAGCATAAATAAGTTGAAAATTGAAACTTAAGAGTGATGAAAACTTTATATTTTGATTGTTTCTCAGGCATCAGCGGCGACATGACTTTGGCGGCATTAGTTGATTTAGGCGTGGATAAAGAGTTGCTGATTAGCGAACTGCAAAAGCTGAATGTTCCCGGATGGAAAATGAAATTTTCTGAAGTTGCCAAACATGGTATTCGCGCCAATCAAGTGGATATTATTTTGGAAGAGTCGGAACATTCTCATTTTCATTTGCGGCATCTACTTGGGAAACATGAGCATGTTCACCGGAATATGGCTGACATCGCTTCTTTGATCGACAACAGTTCTATTTCCGCAAGAGCTAAAGAGTTGGCAAAACGTATCTTTATGCGCTTGGCAGTTGCCGAAGCCGGCGTTCATGGAACAACTCCCGAAAAAGTCCACTTTCACGAAGTAGGCGCTGTCGATTCGATTATTGATATTGTGGGTGCAGCTATTTGCCTCGACATCTTGTCTCCCGACCGTATTTGCGCCTCTGTGCTTCATGACGGACACGGCTTCACAAAATGCCGGCACGGTACGATTCCTGTTCCTGTTCCTGCTGTTACGGAAATGCTTGCCGCACGAGGCGTGAATTTTCGTCAATTAGACATCGAAGGGGAATTGATGACGCCCACCGGCGCCGCTATCGTGTTGGAAATGTCGGAAAGTTTTGGAACGATACCGGAAATGAAAATTACGAAAACCGGTTACGGCGCAGGGAAAAAGGATTTTTCCATTCCGAATGTTTTGCGGGCGGTTTGGGGAGAAGCTGTTGAAATGGCTGCTTCGTCTTCCATCACAATTATTGAAACCAACATCGACGATACTACTCCGGAAATATTGGGCTATGTCATGGACAGGCTTTTTGAAGCGGGCGCAAAAGATGTTTTCTTTACGCCGATATATATGAAAAAACATCGTCCGGCAACGCAACTGACTGTCCTTTGCGACGAAACAAAGACAGAGCAAATGGAGCAAATCCTGTTTACCGAAACTTCCACCATCGGTTTGCGAAAATCTCAAGCCTGCCGCACCTGTTTACCACGAGAAATCGTAAAAGTGGCAACTCCTTACGGCGAGGTTCAAGCCAAAAAAGTTTCGTTCGGTTCGACAACGCGCATCGCTCTTGAATACGACGACGCTTGCCGGTTGGCGAAAGAAAAAAACGTACCGCTGGCTGATATTTACCGAAGTTTCAAATGAAAACAGAACGTGGATAATTTCTTATGTTTATAACCTGAAATTTATCATTCCCCCATCATATCTTTCCCCATCTTAATCAGCCTCACCGGCGAATATTGGAAGAAATAAAGCAAAATGCCGATTAACAGGACAATGCCGAATATCAGCATCCAGCCGGCAATGGTTTTTATGCTGACGATTGCCGATTGTATCTGCACTTGACGGTACAGCGCGTTGGTTGCCAACTGCTGGGCGTTCTCGATGCTCCAGCCTTGCGCAAGGGCGGTTTTAGCAGACGTGGCAAACTGACTCATTGCCGTTATGTTTTGCGTATCAATATTGGCTGAGAGAAGCGTTATGTTTTTTTGTTGCAACACATTAAGCCAATTGGTCAAAATCGAAGCGCCCACGGCAGGAGCAAGCGCCGAACGGGAACTAACAATATAAAAACCGTTGTATGTGACCTGTTTAGGCGTAAGTCCGGCAATTCCATAGACAGAAAAAGCCGTAAAAAGAATGTGCATGCCTACTCCGCGCAGAAACATCAGAAAATAAAGATCTTCATACAATCCGGAAGGCGTTACCAGAAAATAAAGCAGTCCGATGGATAACGTCAGGCAGGCAAAACCTGTAAAAATAAGCCATGCCATGCGGATTTCCTTGATAAAAAAATAATAACTCAGAAATCCGCCTACTGCAAAACCGGGAATCATAAAGAAATACAAGCGGTTCATGTGGGTATTGTCAAGTTGCAGCACTGAGGTAGTATAAGATGAAATCAGCATGGAGAACGAAATAAAAAACATTAAAACAAACGACAGAATATAGACTACCGCCGAATGTCTGTTTTTCAACAAAGAAAGATCAACAAATGGCTTTTCGGAGAATTGCCGCCGGATAAAAAGCCACCCTGTAATAATGCTTAAAACAAAGACAATTATCATGTTTCCTGATGTAAACCAATCTTTCGTCTTGCCATAAGTGACAAAATAAATAATCGACATGTAACAAACGGAAACAAGAAAAAGGCTTAGCCAGTCGATATCTTTGAAAGGAATGCGATCCAACCGACGGGCATATTTCATGCAGATAAGTATGGCAATAATGGAAATCAGCAACAGCGCTACCATGAAATAATACATGTATTGCCAGCGGTAAACATTAGCAAGTTCCGCCGTAAGCACCAATGATAACTGTCCGCAAGCCAAAGAAACAGGAAAATACTTGGCATAAAATTCATTGCGGGTTCCGCCGGGAGCGAAAATCGGCATCAGAATAGCAAAAACTTCCACCAGCGAAAATGTTTTGAAATAACCTATCAGGAAACTGCATACCGTTATTATTTCCATGTAATTGGTTTCGGCGCAAATGACGCTGAGAATAATCTGGCACAGGATACTGATAAGCAGAACGGTTTTGACGGTAGCAATGGGACGCACTTTGGGCGTGACTAAGTAACCGATTGCCATTCCGGCTGAAGCGGCATAGTAGGCTATGTTAATATCTTCCGAGAGTACTCCCAGGAAACCGGAAATGTCGATATTGCTTCCGGTATATGCTCCATTGGCAAGCATAATCGGAACGAGGATAAGAATAGCTATTACAGCTTTGAGCCAGACCGGCACCCAACTCCTGAAAGGGTCGCCCCGCGTAATTTTGAAATAAGGGACTACAAGCGCCATCGGTTTATTTTTTTGAAGCTTCGGCAGTAACCATCATTCCGGCACGCAGTTTTTGCATGTCTTCGGGCGAGATGTTTTCAAAGTCGATACGAACAGGAATCCGTTGCTGTATTTTCACAAAGTTTCCGGCAGAATTGTCGGTTGGAAGCATCGAAAATTTCGAGCCTGTGGCTTCGGATATAGCGGTTACCCGTCCTTGAAATGATTTTTTACTGATGGCATCTACTTTAATGCGGACTTCCTGTCCGATATAAATGTTTTCAATCTGTTTTTCAAGATAATTGGCAGTAATCCATTTCTGGTCGTTTCGTATCAGATTAGTAATGGTTTGACCGGCTTGTACCAGCTGTCCTGTTTCAAGCGTTCGCCTTCCCACATAACCATCGAAAGGAGCTACAATAACCGTATAGGAAAGGTTGAGGTTTGCCATTTCCAAATCGGCTTGACGCCGTAAAATGTTTGCTTTTGCATTACCCAGCCGTTTAGAAGCTTCGATTGAAGCTGATTTCAAAGCTTCTTTCTGTTTCAAAAGAGCGTCAAGATGCGCTTTTTGTGCATTATATTCACTTTTTATCTGGTCGTATTGCTGCTGCGATACGGCATCGGCATCCAGCAGATTCCTGTATCGCTTAACGTCCTGTTCCAATTTCCACATACGCGCTTTGACCTCTTCGATATTCGATTCGGAAACATCCACATTGGTAGAAGCGGTAACGATGCCGGAAGAAACGACCGAAGCGGAATTGTCCGCATCCATCAAAGCGGCTTCCGCATCCATCTGTTTGATACGGTATTCCGCATCGTCGATGATAAGCAGGGTATCGCCCGCATGTACAAACTGATGCTCCGTAAAACGGATATCTTTAATATAACCCGAAACCCGGGCGTTGATTGGCGTAATATACTGGTCAACAGTAGCATCGTTCGTAATTTCGTAACGGTAGTATTGGAAAAAAAAGTGGGAAGCCCACGCAATACCGCCTAAAGCAAGTAATACGCTGATTGTATTAAGAACAATATTCAGCCGCCGACGTTTAAGGTTAGACGTTTGCTCCTCTACCCGTTCCTGTGCCTGTACTTTTTCCTCTATTTTTTCCTGTTTTACCTCCGGCGGGGTTATTTTTTCCGTATCCATAGTTATAAATTTCCGCTTGCTTTCAATAATTGATAATATGTATATATTGCATTTGTCTTAGCTGCAGTGAGTTGTAATTCCACATTGAGCTGTATATTTGTTGCGTCCAGCAAATCGGTAAGAATAGTCATTTGATTAAAATATTTATTTTTCTCAATGCGATAATTCTCTTTCGATTGTGTCAAAGACTGTTGCAGCGCATTTATCCGGTCTTCCGCTTCCTGATGCTTCAGATAAGCCGCCCTGATTTCCGTACGAATCGTTTGTTTCTGCTGTTCCTGATACAATCCCTGCAATTGTATCTGTTGCTTGGCTGCATTGGTATTATGTTTTTTATCAAACAAAGACGAAAGATTATACGACAGATTAAGCGATATTCCCCATGAATAGAAATACAAATCTTCAACGGGAACAAGATAGGGAATCGGACGGGTGAGAGCCGTACCCGCCGCTAAGGAAAGCGAAGGTAGACAGTCGGCTCTTACGAGTTGAAAAGCATTCTGAGCCAATGAAATATTTGTCTGTGCAATCTTCAGGTCGGGGCGCTGCAAATAAGCCTGATTCACATATTCGTTTTCCGGTTTGAGTTCTGCGTAAGATGTTAAAAAAGAAGAATCAGGCTGTAAAACAGTCGTTTCATCCATTCCCAGCACAATATCCAACTGTTGCGACACGATGATAATATCGTTTTCTATCTCTTTGTATGTCAAATCGTAATTGGTAAGCAGCAGTTGACTGCGCAACACATCGTTGGTCGTAACAATTCCTTCCGCTTTCATTTTTTCTATATCGAGTACCCGCTTTTTTGCTTCCTCGATGCTTTGGGTGTAAACATCACGTTTTTTATACAAATTGAATAAATCCAGATATTTTCCTATCAACCAAAGTTTTAAATCCGATTTATCCTGCTGGAGCGATAGTTGGGCAATTTCTTTTTCCAGTTCGCTTTTTTTAATTTCGTTTCGAATACGTCCACCTTCGTAAAGCGGTTGTACTGCAACAATTTGATAGTTTTGTTCCCATTTGGGAATGACATCGCGCTCCAGAAACGAAAGATTTTGATTCAAGATAACAGGAGTTCCCACATATCCGAAATTCCCTTCAATGGCAATATGAGGCAGTTGTTTATTTTTAGCAAGACCTACTTTTTCGTCCGAAATTTGAGTTTTCACTTGCGAAGCCCGAATAGCGACGGCATTTTTTATTCCCATATCAAACAAGTCGTTGACTGAAAGCGTGTAAGTTGTCTGGGCTGTTAGTGATAATCCGGATAGAAAACAAAAAACGGTGTATAAACTTTTTTTCACTTATGACACATAAATTTTCGGGTGCAAAGGTACAAAAAAATTCGGTAGATTCAATAACTAATCACAGTCACCTTCATTTATCCATACTTTTATTTTTTGTTTTTATTAATATTCTTTTATATCTTTGTGAACTTTTTTAATATTTTAAGAATCATTAGGCATTTATAAAAATGAAACAACAAACTTTGTCTTTTTTGTTACTTTTCGTCTTTTTTGTATCCTCGTTTACATCGTGTATGAACCACGATTATGATTTGAACAATGATACAATCGACAAAAATTTGGTGCTGAGCCCCGATGGTATTAATTTTCCTTATGGTAATGTAGAGAAAATTTTTATTTATCAGAAACTCAATTATGACGGTATTCAGGTAGCTCCCGACGGATCGCTTTATGTCGAATATGCCGGTAATTTTTATCCCGACCAGTTCAAAATTCCCAATTATAACATTGGGAACATTAATCAGGTTACTACGAATGATATTTCTCTCCAACTTCCTCCGGGAGTTATAACGACTTTTGATTTTACGTCTCTTCCTGATGTGCCTCTACTGATTGGGGAAACAGTCGATTATCAAGTGACTAAACCTGTATTTGAGGAAGCGAACTGGACGGTTGAACCGGATCAAATTATTTTTGATTCGTTTATGGTCAACCTGAGCTTTCTTATACAGGGATTCAGTAATGTAACCGGTAGCGCAAAAATAAATCTTTACATAACGTTTTCCAATGATTTTGAAGTAGAAGGCGAAAATTTAGATGCACAGGGAAGAATTGTTAGAACCATTGATTTTAATAACAACAACGGAATTAACGAATATAATCTGTCGAAAGGAATCAAAGTGAAATCATATAAATATCCTGCAAGCGGAGTCTCTACGATTCGCATTGATATGGATTTGGTAGAAATCAACGGACTTAAGGGGCAAGTAAGCAATCCGCTGTTTAAGATGATGTTTACTACGGACAACAATAACATAGTTGTCAATTCCATAAAAGGCGCGGTTACAGGAAAACAATCCATTAGCGGAGAAGTAAGCGGCTTTGAAGACTTGAAAAATTCATTCGGAGAAGACGCTAAATTGCAATTTGCAAATCCATCGCTGTTTTTGAGCGTCAATACGAATGCAGGCGTAGATTTTCGTTTGGATATAGATAATATTGATGCGAACAATGGAAAGTCTTTGTCCATGAACGGAAACAATGGTATGATGTTTACAAAGCCAAGCGCCGCAAATACCACAAAAACGACTTCTTATTATATAGCGCCGAATCCAAGCAATGGCACTCCTGCAGGCGCAATAGGGAAATCATTGAATTTGGATCAATTGTTTTCTTCTATTCCGAATAAAATTGATTATGACTTTTCAATGAATGTCAACGAACCGAATGCTACCATATCGCGTACCGGTTTGATTCTGGAAGGAAATTATAAATTTACGCTTCCGTTTGATTTTGAAGATTTAAAAATTAATATTAAAATACCGCCGATTAATCTGGGAGAAAATTTATATGATAATGTTCTGAAATATGTGAACAATAAAATTACAATTCAGGCAGATACGGTTATTATCTCTGCGGATAAAATCAATCAGCTTAAAATAACGGCTACGATCAGATTCTTAGATACCAATCAACAGGTGATAGAAAACTCCCCTGTTAAATCCGTAGCATTGACGCAGGGATTGAATGTGGATAAGTTTGTCGTTGATTTTTCCAAGCAAGATTTGAGCACGTTGCAACAAGTCCAATATTTGGATATTGAATTTACGGTGGAAGGGAAAGGCGCCATTACCCAAAATGATTATATTGATATCCGACGCTTACGCTTTATTTCAGACGGTGGAATTCATTACGAACTCAATTTATAATTTTAATCTTGTACAATAATATGAATATTCCCAATTATATAAACAATATAAAAACAATCCTTATCATTACAGGACTTTGTTTTATAGTCAATTCGGTTCTTGCACAATCGTCCAATACCGAATATTTTATGTCAACGTCTTTTTCAAAGACCTCTCTCAACCCGGCAAAGCGTCCCGAGAAAGGCTACATAGGAATTCCAGGTTTTACCAATATTAATTTAGATTATAAGACCAACACATTCAATTTAGATCATTTTCTATTTCCGGGTGTTGGAGAAGGTGGAAAAACCGGCTGGTTCCTGAATGAAAACGTCAGTTATGACGATTTTATGAAGAATATTGCCTCTCAAAACTATTTGGGAGCAAACATCGACTACACAGTTTTAGGGGTAGGATTCTATGTAAAGGATTTATTTCTGTCGCTTGATTTAAGTGCAAGAATAAATGGAAGCGTGAATATGCCTAAAGACTTTTTTGATTTTGTTAAAACCGGTTTTGCAACAGGCGATAGCGGAGAAAAAAATTACAACCTGAGTAATATCAGCGCTAATGCAAATGCTTTCGCTCAATTAGGGATTGGCGCTTCGTATCCTTTCCTGGATCACTCGCTGGTATTGGGAGCCAAAGTCAAGGTTTTGTTCGGAATTGCGCATGCCGATTTCAACTTGGATAATATGCGTATCCAAATCAATGACAATTTATGGCAAGCATCCACTCAAGCGTCCGGAAATATATTAATACCCAACATACACGTTGGATGTGACGAAAACAACAAAGTAAACAGTTTTGATAGCGAAGGGTCTTTTTCACCCACCATCAACGGCACGGGATTAGGTTTGGATTTAGGCGCTACTTATACCCCGGAAGGTACAAAGCTGACCATTTCTGCCGCTGTAACGGACATTGGTTTCATATCGTGGGATAAAAATAAAATGACATACATGGCAACGAATCCCCATGAAGTAATTGTAACAGGAAATCATATCATCAGTATAGACGAATCCTACGATTTATATAAGGATTTGGGAGACGCTTTCAACGATGCAGTCGCCTTCTATCCTTCAGCTGCCTCTAAAACCACTACCGGTTTGGGCGCCAAACTGAATTGGGGAGTGGAATATCTCTTGGCAAAAGATAAGTTGAATATAGGCTTTCTGAATAATATTTACTACAATCCTGTCAAAACCATTTCGGAATTTACCGTAGCCGGCGCTTACCGGTTATTTGGCGGAGTGGAAGCCGGATTAAGTTATTCATTTGTCCACAGTAATTTCCAAACTGTCGGGTTTGCTTTGAATTTAGGTTCCTGTTTTTATATTGCCAGCGATTATGTTTTTCCCCATGTAAATTCATGGTTTATTCCGACTACAAGTCAAGGGCTTAATGTTCAGCTTGGGTTGGCTGTTCCGATTGGGAAGAAGCATAAGAAGAATGGGTAAAGTGAGTTATACGCTGAAATTCCGCTTCGGATAATCAATCGTATAATGCAAACCACGACTTTCTTTTCGCTCCATCGCCTGTTTAATAACCAGATAACCAACATTAACAATATTCCGCAATTCGCAGATATCGCGGGAAACGGTTGACCGGATAAACAGATTTTCTGTTTCCCGATAGATGATTTCCAATCGTGTAAACGCGCGTTCCAAACGCAAATTGGAACGAACAATGCCTACGTAATTACTCATAATCGAACCGACTTCTTTGGCGCTTTGAGTAATCAGCACCATTTCTTCGGTCAGTGAAGTGCCTTTATCGTTCCAAAGCGGAATACTTTCCTGAAACGAATAATGATTCAAATTGGCAATGGAATGTTTGGCAGCCGCATCGGCATATACGATTGCTTCCAGCAAAGAATTGGAAGCGAGTCGATTGGCTCCGTGAAGCCCTGTGCGCGAACATTCGCCGGCGGCATACAGCCGGTTGATGGTTGTCCGTGCGTCCAAATCCACCACAATCCCGCCGCAAAGGTAGTGTGCAGCCGGAGCTACAGGGATATAATCTTTTGTAATATCAATGCCTTCGCTCAGGCATTTTTCGTAAATAGTAGGATATTCTCTTTTTGTTTCTTCCGCATCTCTACGGGTGGCATCCAAGTAAACAAAATCGCTTCCGCTGTTTTTCATTTCGCTGTCGATGGCGCGGGCAACAATATCACGAGGCGCCAACGAACCTCGTTCATCGTATCTCTGCATAAATTCTTTCCCCTCATGATTGCGTAACACAGCGCCATATCCCCGCAACGCTTCCGTAATCAGAAACGATGGACGTTCCATCGGATTATACAAGGCAGTCGGGTGAAACTGAACGAACTCCATGTCTTTCACCAATCCTTTGGCGCGGTAAACCATGGCGATTCCATCGCCGGTAGCAACTATCGGGTTGGTCGTGGTCTGATAGACATTTCCGATTCCACCCGTACAAATCATGGTCACTTTGGAAAGGAAAGTATGAATTTCATTCGTCGCTTCGTTTAGAGCATAAGCGCCGTAACATTCGATATTAGGCGTATCTTTCGTCACTTTTTCACCCAGATGATGTTGCGTCAGTATTTCAATGGCAAAATGGTGATCAAACACTTGAATTTCAGGGTGTTGTTTAACTGCATTGATTAAGCTCTCCTGTATTTCCTGTCCTGTATTGTCTTTGTGGTGAAGAATACGAAATTCGGAATGACCGCCTTCTTTGTGCAAGTCAAATCCCCCCGACTGATTCTTGTCGAAATCGACGCCCCAGCGAATCAACTCTTTAATTTGCTGAGGAGCTTCACGGACGACTTTTTCAACAACCCGCTTGTCGCAAATACCGTCGCCGGCAATTAACGTGTCTTGAACATGCTTTTCAAAATCATCCCAGGGGAGGGTGACCGAAGCGATTCCACCTTGTGCATAAAACGTATTTGCTTCTTCCAGAGTCGTTTTACAAAGAAGCGCAACCTTTCCTTTGTCGGCTACTTTCAAGGCATAACTCATGCCTGCAATCCCGGAACCGATAACGAGAAAATCAAATTTGTAAACCATAATCCATACAATAAATCGCGGAACAAACTGCTTGGTGTTACTCACAGTTTATTCCGCAATATTAGAAAATACAGAAAGTTACTTGTCACTCATTACTTGTAACTAATCCGTTATTTTAATTTTAATATTTCTGAACCAGATATCGTCGCTGTGATCTTGAAGACCAATGTAACCTTCATGATTGTCGCCTCCGCAGTTGTTTAACAATTTAAAAGCCAACGTACCAAATGGACCATTTTTATCCGGTTTGAATTTACCATTTTGCAACAAGTCTGTCCACTGCGGCGTCCACAGATGATATTCAACTACCGTCTTGCCGTTTTGTGCATAGAAAACCGAACCTTTATAAACTATTATAGAGCCTGTATTCCACTCTCCGAAAGGTTTCGCATTTTGCGGAACGGCAGGAATCATATCATACAAAGAAGCTGATTGACGATCGCCATTTACGCCTTGTTTTGCATCAGGGTGATTTTCGTTGTCCAAGAGCTGATATTCCGGCGCTGATATATAAATCGGCTGATCTTTAATTTCTTGAGCCAAAACAAAAACACCGGAATTAGAACCCTTAGCAACTTTCCATTCAAAAGTCAACTCGAAATTTTTGAATTTATGTGCAAAAATAAGATCTCCGCCCAAGTCATCTTGCGCTTCACCTTCGCCTCTGCCTTTAAACTTAATAGTGCAACTGTCAATCGACCATCGAGCGGGTATGGTGTCTTTGTTATATCCACGCCAGCCATACATACTTTTTCCGCAGAACAGGATATAAGCGCCATCGGCATCTTTTGGGAAAGCGTTCATATCAACTTGTGTCTTTTCGAGAGAAACATATTCCGGAAAACCGTTAACAGAATCGGCGGGAATGACGTTTTCTATCGTCGTAACCACATAAGGAACAGATTCATCAGGACAAGCGAGTTCTTTTGACCCGCCGTTACATGCTGCTAAAGCGCCAATTAAAACGACGCTCAAAAAATAATTTGTCTTTTTCATAAACTATTTAATATAAATTTGAATTATTTTGTAATTTAATCAGGCATAGCCGGCAACGACCACCCATTTCTGTAAGTATGCTTAATCAATTCTTGAGCAAATGGTTTTGCTTCAAAATCAACAGTCGTTTTATCAAATTTAGGATCACCGTCAACGATTCTGAAATTATCGGAAACTGTTATTTTAACCTTGTCACTATCCGAAATATTGGTGAATTGCATATTCGCTCCGTCCCATTCCAGTTCTTTGTTCAAACCTTGGAGACGAACGCCCAAAACGCCCATTACTACCATTTCGTTGAGAGGACCTGCTTCACTGAAGTCAGAAGCTGTTTTTACGCGGTTTTCAGGACTTTCCTTACAAGCGCGCACCCAATCCATTTCGTGTCCGCCTCTCATGGCTTCACCCGGCACTTCGCGTTGTGTCTTCGGAACAACCGGATTTCTGCCGGAAAGTAACCATGGATTCACGCCATAGCAACCGCAAATCAGCGTATCTTTGGTTCCATGGAAAATAACCGCTCCGCCCGAATCGTTCATGTTTTTACCGGCAGGCCACCCTTTGGGCATTACAGGTTTAATACCGCCATCATACCAGTTAACTTCTACTTCGGGAAAATTAACTTTCTCGACGCCGGGTACGGTACGTGCAGGGAAAGTGTAACGAATAGCTTGTGCGGTAGGCGCACAGTCGGTAAGCAACAGCGTTGAACTTCCCTGTACTTTTGTGGGATAGCCCAATTGCAAGCCTTTGAAAATCGGGTGCATGATATGGCAAGCCATATCGCCGAGAGCGCCTGTGCCATAATTCCACCACCCACGCCAATTCCACGGAGTATAAATTTGGTTGTAAGGTACCAGTTTGGCAGGACCGGTAAATAAATCCCAGTTCAGCGTGTCGGGAACCCATTGGCCTTGTGACGGCGTATTTAAACCTTGGGGCCAGATAGGACGATCGGTAAATGTATCCACACTGGTTACTTCCCCTATTTCGCCATTCCAAATCCAATCACAAACCTGACGTACACCGGATCCGGAACTTCCCTGATTACCCATTTGGGTTGCTACTTTGTATTTGGCTGCCAACTTGGTTAGCAAGCGAGATTCATATACAGAGTGCGTTAACGGTTTCTGTACATACACATGCTTGCCCATCGTCATAGCCGTAGCTGCAATAATGGCATGCGTATGATCGGCAGTTGCCACAATAACGGCATCAATGGATTTGCCCATTTCATCATACATTTTACGCCAGTCCCAATACCTTTTTGCATCTGGATTTTCATCAAATACGTGTCCCGCATATTTCCAATCTACGTCGCAAAGGGCAACGATATTTTCCGTAGGTTTCACATTTTTTAGATTGGAATTACCCATACCGCCAATACCCACAACGGCAATGTTTAGTTTGTCACTCGGAGCTGTAACACCGCTGATACTTTTTCCCATAGCTATACTTGGGATAACAGTTAAGCCGACTGCTGCCACTCCGCTTTTTTGAAGGAAAGACCTTCGTGTCATCAAGTTAGACATAGTTTTTTAGATTTTTTATAGTGAATAAATTTAATTTAAAACAACGGGTTCAAAGGTATTACTTTTATTTTAGAAAATGGGCATAAGGAAAGAAGAAAATAAGGTAAAAACTGTTTTTTTACATAATTTAACATCGTTCAGTGAAATTGTCCCGCTAAATTATTCTGAAATATATCTACTGCTAACCTGTTCTTCTTTCAATTCTTTCAATTCTTCCAAATTCTTTCTTGTCGTTCCCCTATTTGATTTTCTCAAAATATTCCCGTACTTTTGTACTTCCAAGTAAAATCATCCGATGAGCGCTGAATATTTTGACGAAGACATAGATAATAACAACCTCGAGAAAGAACATTCCGACTATAAAGTCCCTGTAAATACGGACAGTACGCGGCACGTGCTTTCCGGTATGTACCAAGACTGGTTTTTGGATTACGCCTCCTACGTTATTCTGGAACGGGCGGTTCCTCATATTAACGACGGATTGAAACCGGTGCAACGCCGGATTCTCCATACCATGCGGCGGCTGGAGGACGGTCGCTACAACAAAGTTGCTAATATTGTCGGGGAAACCATGAAGTTTCACCCGCACGGCGACGCTTCTATTGGCGAAGCGCTTGTCCAATTGGGACAGAAGGATTTATTAATCGATTGCCAGGGAAATTGGGGAAATATTCTGACGGGCGACAGCGCTGCGGCGCCCCGATATATCGAAGCGCGGTTGTCGAAATTTGCCCTCGACGTGGTTTTTAATCCGAAAACTACCGAATGGAAACTTTCATACGACGGACGGAATAAAGAACCTGTTACTTTACCGGTGAAGTTCCCTTTGCTGTTGATGCAGGGCGTGGAAGGAATTGCGGTCGGACTTTCCTCTAAAATCCTTCCGCATAATTTCAACGAGTTATTGGATTCTTCCGTTGCTTACCTGCAGGGCGAATCGTTCGTTCTGTATCCCGATTTTCAAACCGGCGGATATGTAGATATTTCCCGTTACAACGACGGCGAGCGGGGCGGTTCGGTAAAAGTCCGCGCCAAAATCAACAAAGTGGATAATAAAACGCTATCGGTTACGGAAGTTCCTTTCGGGAAAACGACTTCAACACTGACAGAATCCATTTTGCGAGCCAATGAAAAAGGCAAGATTAAAATCCGAAAAGTCGATGACATGACCGCAAAAAATGCGGAAATCATTGTCCATCTAGCGCCCGGCGTTTCGTCCGATAAAACCATCGACGCGCTGTATGCTTTCACCGATTGCGAAATCAGTATTTCGCCGAACTGCTGCGTAATCAAAGACAATAAGCCGCATTTTCTGACGGTTTCAGATGTGTTGAAGGAAGTGACGGACAATACGGTGCAACTGTTGAAATTAGAGCTGGAAATTCAACGGCAGGAACTTCTCGACAGTCTCCATTTTGCTTCTTTAGAGAAAATTTTTATCGAAGAACGTATCTACAAAGACAAAGAATTTGAAAATGCAAAAGATATAGATTCGGCTTTGAATCATATAGACACGCGGTTGGAGCCTTTCAAAGCCCGTTTCATTCGCGAAGTCGTCCGCGACGATTTGCTCCGTCTGCTCGAAATCAAGATGGGACGTATCCTTAAATTCAACAAGGAAAAAGCCGACAACCAGATTGCTTCTTACCGAACGCAAATCAAAGAAATTGAGCATCATATCAAGCATATTATTGATTATGC
>Ga0123357_10002652_pt1 | contig 20126 bp, 13 predicted proteins | sample TergutEmb28metaG_FD_89873 | JGI IMG/M metagenome (GOLD analysis project Ga0123357, IMG submission 89873) | Embiratermes neotenicus P4 segment gut microbial communities from Petit-Saut dam, French Guiana - Emb289 P4 | ecosystem: Host-associated > Arthropoda: Insects > Digestive system > Gut ... | reverse complement strand
GTTCTGCAAGGAATCCTTTCCCGGGATCGAGGACCAGACCATCGCGCGCATGGTCGCCGGCGTCGAGGGCATCCTGTTCCGCCCCGACGACGAATTGCGGCGGCTGGCCAAACGCGCGGTCCGACTGGGCGTCGGGGCAAGCGTCTGTGCCGAGGCGGAGCCGAAGACGATTCTGACGGACCTGAGCCAGTCGGACGCCGGCAGGAAATGGGTGCAGGATTTCAACGCCACAAGGGAACCCTGGTTCAACTATTTCGCCGGATACGGTTTCCTTCATGACCAGAAGACCTGGAATGAGGATCTGGTGGTTCCGCTTTCCGACATTGCCCGTTTCATCCGCCGCATTGAGGCCGGCGAGGAAATCGATCGCCCGGTGGAGCGGCTGCGCGCCGAGCAGGAGGAGATTGTCGCCCGTCACCGCGCGCTGCTGCCCCCGGAAGATGTAAGCCGTTTCGACGAATCCCTCAGCCTGTCGCGGCAGGTGTTCCCCTGTATTGAAGAACACAATATCTATGTCGAACACTGGGCGCACGCGGTGTTCTGGAAAAAGGTGCGCGAACTCTCGGAGGTTCTGGTCGGTGCCGGGATGTTCAGGCGCGATGACGATCTCTATCACCTCAACCGCTTCGAACTCGACCAGGTGCTGTTTGATGTCGTCGAGTCCTGGGCGATCGGTGTGGCGCCGCGCGGTGTTGCCCACTGGCAGGCGGAAATCGGGCGCCGCCGCGCCATTATGGCGGCGTTGCGGGCCTCCTCTCCGGCTCCCGCCTATGGCGTGGCACCCGTCGGGGTCACCGATCCCTTCGCGGTGCTCAATTACGGCATCACCACCGAGCGGGTTTCCGACTGGCTCGGCCAGGCCAATGCGGATGCGGTGAAATTCAAAGGCATCCCGGCCTCTCCAGGGGTGGTCGAGGGCGCGGTCCGTGTCCTCAACCACGAAGATGAGATCGCCGGGCTGCAGCCCGGAGAGATCCTGATTGCACCGATCACCGCGCCGTCCTGGGCCTCGGCTTTCCCGGTGGCAGCGGCAGTGGTAACCGATATCGGCGGCATGATGAGCCATGCCGCCAGTGTCTGTCGCGAACATGGCAAGCCGGCGGTGGTGAGCACGGGCTTTGCCTCGTCGCGCCTCAAGACCGGTCAGCGCGTGCGCGTCAATGGCCGCACCGGGACCGTCACCGTGCTGTGAAATCTGGTCAGATGCTGTTGGGTTCCCGGACGGATGATCCTTCGCAAACGTGACGGGCGATGGATCCGGTCTTGCCTTTGAGCCTGCACAGGTGTCGGCGCCGAACCGATGTGCGACGGCGATCTCGTGGCTCATCCTGGCGTCACCATCCCTGACCGGCAGTTCAGACACCGGAGCGTATTTGCGGGCTTCAGCTGCCAGCGCAATGCCGGGTGTGCGCTGGCGGTGTTCTGCGCCATGGGCTGCCGTGCGGCAGGCTTGCGATTACTGCGGTGTGGTTGACCCATGCCATGAGGGCGTCACATTTTCAGCCATCATAACCTCCGGCTGGGGACTGCCGCCTTTAGGCGGCAGAGGAATGCCAACCAGTTGCGTGAGGCAGGCTGCACAGGTCGGCGCGAAAACCTGCGTCGCAGCCTCCGGGACCGGCAGCGGGAGGGAAGGGTTGCGCCGCTTGCCGCTCCGGTTCAAGGCTCGCCATGTCCGGAACAAAGCGTGCCCTGTTTCCTGGTGGTTTCAGGCGACCCGCCTGCCTTCTTCTGTTTATGCGGGCGGCGGTGCGGTCATTGTGACGGACGGCCGCTCCTGCATCCTGCGATAAAAGGCGGAGAGACCCGGGTAGGCCTGGCGCCAGCCACAGTCGGCAAAGCGGAAATCGACGTAGTCCAGCATGCAGACGAGCGCGATCTGGGCAAGGTCGAGAGGGTCGTTCATCAGGGCCTCCGATCGTCTCTCGAACCATGCCAGACCGTTCCAGACCCGGGTCCAGTGATCGTCATACCAGTCCTGCCACTGCAGCTCCGGGGGGCGCAGGGTCTTTTCGTAGCGGCACAGCACCATGGAATCGATCAGTCCATTAACCAGGCAGTGATCGCTCTTCACCCGCCAGCGTCGCGCGCCATTCGCCGGAATCAGGCTGCCATTTGCCAGTTCGTTGAGATATTCGACGATGACGTACGAATCGAGGATGGTATCCCCTTCGTCGGTGATCAGCACCGGCAGCTTTTTGAGCGGTGTGACAAGTGAATATTCACTGATGGCCTGACCCGGGCTGGTTGTCGTCGGCACCAGTTCGATCCGGTCGTTCAGATGAAGTTCAATCGCGGCAATGCGGACCTTGCGGGCGAAGGGCGATGTGGGCGAGAAAGTAAGTTTCATGGGAGGTGTCCCTCTGGGATTTACGATTTCCGTGGAAATCGGACACACGAATTCTGAATTATCCTCGTTGCTCCCTTTCGTCTCTCCTCCGACCATGGGAGAGGTGATTTTTGAAGGCTGCGACAACGTCAGGGAGACATGCTGTCCTGTTCCAATCCGGCCTATGCATCGGCCCCGGCAAAATAATTGTCACAGCGATCCACCACCAGGTCATAGGCCGGGATGAGCTGCGCCACGATCGGCCCCGCCTTGCCGTCGCCGATCCTGCGGCCGTCGATTTCGGATACAAACGCAATTCCGGTGCCGGTTCCCGTGACGAAGACCTCGTCGGCGGCGTAGAGATCAAGCGGGGTGAGATGGGCCTGTCGGACTTCAAGGACGCCCCTTATGTCGCCGCAACGCAGGAGGTTGATAGCCGTCGCTCGCGTGATGCCCATCAGAATATTACCGGCGGGCGGCGTTGTGACGATTCCGCGGGAGACGACGAAGATGTTGCAACCCGGGAGTTCGGCGACTTTGGCGTCGCGGTCGAGCATGATGGCGTCATCGACACCGGCACCGATTGCCTCGAGCTTGGCGACAATGTGGTTGCCATAATTGTTGAGCTTGGCGCGCGGGTCGAGGGCGTCGGGCGATGTGCGGCGGGTCGAGGCCACGATGAGACGAAGGCCGTCGCCGGCTTTCCTGTTCGGCGGCTGGCTCTGCATCGTCATGACGATGCTCGGCGCGAAGGCCTTGCGAGGGTCGGACAACGGATAGCCTTCGCCGCGGCTGACGACGATGCGGAGATATCCACTGTCGGCATTGTTCTTCGCCACAAGCTCGTTGGCGATCCGGAGCAGCGAATTGTGGCTTTCGGGGAGTTCAAGCTTTATGTAGCGGCAGGAGTCGACGAGGCGGTTATAGTGGGCTTCGAAGGCGTAGAAGCGCCGGTGGCGGAAGACGATGCTTTCGAATGCGCCGTCGCCATAGAGAAAGCTGTGGTCAAAGACCGACACGGTCGCTTCGGCGGCGGGGAGGTAGCGACCATCGAGATAGGCGATGCCGAGGGCGTGGTCCCTGGCTGCGGCGTTTGATGACTCGGTCATTCCGGTCTCCGTGTTGCGGACAGGGTGGGAAAGAACGCGGCCGCCGTCGGCCCATCGTAATAGCCGCGTGTGACATCCGTTTCAACGCTTGCGGCCACGCGTTCGGCGGCAGGCCCCCAGCCGCCGCCGCCGGGGATCTCAAGGATGATGCGATCCCCGGGGCGGAGCCGGATGTCGTGGTCCTTGGCTCCGAATTTCGGCACATGGAGGCGGCCACCGCAGATGAAACGGAAGGCAGCGGGGTGACCGTCGGCCCCGCCCTGCGCGCCACGCGGGCCCTGCCTTGAGCGGTCGGCGAGCACCGAGGCGACGGCCTCACCGCGCAGGAGTTCAAGTTCAAGTTCAATTCCGAGCCCGCCGCGCCAGCGTCCCGGTCCTCCCGAATTGGTGCGCAGGGCGTGGCGGCGCACGCGGAACGGGTAGGTGCGTTCAAGGACCTCCATGGGTGCGACGCGTGCGGTGCTGTGGGTGGCGGTCGCGTTCGAAAGGCCGTCGCCGTGTGCGCTCGCCCCAAGGCCGCCGCCGAGATAGATGTAGATCACATAGGGGCGACCGGTCTCGGGATCGAAGCCGCCGATGCCGAGATTGGACGATGTCGAAAATGCCTGGGCGTAGCTCTGGTTCGGGAAGGCCTGGGAGAAAGCTCCGAAACAGACATCGATGATGCGCTGGCACACTTCCGCAGAACTCCCCGAGGTGGGTGAAGGGAAGCGTGCCGCGAGGAAGGAACCGTCCGGAATCAGAAATTCAACCGGCCTCAGCGTCCCCTCATTGATCGGGATGTCGGGGAAGGCGTGTTTGAGCGCCACAAAGCAGGCGGATTTTGTGTTGCCGACAGGATTGTTCATCGGGCCGCGGCAGCGCGGCGAGGAGCCCGAAAAGTCGAACAGGATGGTATCGTCGCGGATTACCATGGCGAGCCTTATCACCAGGGGCACATCCTCGATGCCGTCATTGTCGAGGAAATCTTCGAACTCGTAGCGGCCGTCGGGCAATTGGTGGATGCGGGCGCGCATGGCCTGTTCACAGCGGTCTGCGAGTTCGTCGATGCCGCGCATCAGGTTGCCGACGCCGAATTTCCGGGCAACTTCAGCGACCCGCTGGCGGCCTTTCTCGAGCGCATTGAGCTGGGCCTCGAGATCGCCCTGCCGCTCATCGGGAATGCGCATGTTGCACATCATGAGATCGCGCAAGGCCTGGTTCAATCGACCGCGCTCGATCAGCTTCAGGGGCGGGATGCGGATTCCCTCCTGGTAGATCTCGGTGGCGTTCGCATTAAATCCTCCGGGAACACTGCCGCCGACGTCGGGCCAGTGCCCGGTGTTGGCAACGAAGGCGACGCAGGTGCCGTCCGCAAACACCGGCGCGACCAGCTTCACGTCCATGAGATGCGTGCCGCATTCGTAGGGATCATTGACGATCACGACATCGCCGTCCGAGAGGTCCCTGAGGGTGGCAAGAACGTGCTGCACCGCGTATTGCATGTTGCCGACAAAGCCCGGCAGTCCGTCTTCCCCCTGTGCGATCACACCGCCGGTTGCGGAATGGAAAACACCGCTGGCGCGGTCATTGCCCTCGGCGATAACCGGGGAGAAGGCGGTCAGTTTGAGGATGGTATCCATCTCGTCGGCGGCGGCGCGCAGCGCGCCGCGCATCAGGGCGAGCCGGGTCAGGTCGGGCGGTGCGGCCATTGGCACCTCGTGGATCCCCGCGGTCATGGTTGCCCCCGTTTTTCGGCAGCAACACGGATATTGAGATGAGGATCGACGATGGCGTGGAATCCTTCATCGATGAAGCAGGTCGTATCGCGCTGCTCAATGAGGGCAGGGCCAGGGATGGAGTGGCCGATCGGCAGCGCATCACGGGCATAGACCGGGCTGTCGATGCTTTTTGAGCCAGAATGCAGCAGACGTGAGTGTGACGGCCGCGTCTGCCAGGCCGAACGGCGGTCCCTGGCGATCCTGGCGCTGAGTGCTTCAAGTGAAACGGACAGCGTCGGGCCGATCACGGTGGTGCGGATCGAACCCAGAATCGGTGTGCGGCCAGGAAACATCCGACCGAAGCGGCGGAGGTAATTTGCCTCCATCGCGCGTTCAATCGCCGCAGCTGACAGATCCTGGAGGTTGAGGGGAACCGGGATGCTATGGGTCTGGCCCTGGAAGCGCATCTCGGCTTCGACCAGGGCGCTGCAGCCCTCGGTATCGACGCCTTCGCGTTCGAGGAGTTCACGGCCGCGGACAAGGTGGCCATCGATGATACCGGGAAGGGTTGAGGGAGGAAGATCGCTGAGGCTGGCATCGACCGTCTGCACGAAGTCATGTCTGGCCTCTCCGATCAGGCAGCCCAGCGCGCAGGTGATGCCTGGAAAGAGCGGCACGATGGCTTCGCGGAAGGGCACTTCCTTTAGGACGTCGCAGACATGCAGCGGGCCGGCGCCGCCATAGGACACCAGAGCGAAGTGCTGCGGGTCGAGGCCGCGTTCGGTGGTGGCAAGACGCAGGGAGGCTGCCATCCGGCGCACGGCGACATCAAGGATTGATCGCGCCAGTTCGATCGGGGTACCACCGAGTCTGCCGAGGCTCTCCAGGACCGCCTGCTCGGCAAGATGGCGATGAAGCCTGAGCGCAGAAGCCGAGCCGAGCGCCTGGCCCTCGCCGAGGCGTCCAAGCAGGACGTTGGCGTCGGTCAGGGTTGGTCGGGTCCCGGAGCGGTCATAGCAGGCGGGGCCGGGCATCGCGCCGGCACTTTCCGGCCCTACTTCCAGCAGGCCCTCAAGGTCGATATGTGCGATACTGCCGCCTCCGGCACCGATGGTCTGGATATCGACCATGGGCAGACGGACGGGGATGCCGAACCCGATCCGGCGTTCCGGGACCATGGCGATGGTGCCATCGACCAGGACGCCGACGTCGAGGCTGGTGCCGCCCATGTCCATGGTGACGGCGTTGCGATAGCCCGCAAGTCGTGCGATGTGCTGGCCGGCAACAATGCCCGCAGCGGGCCCGGACAGCAGGGTTTTGACTGGGGAGGCGGTTGCCACATCGAGCGACATGCGGCCGCCATTGGACTGGCTGACCCAGATGTCATGCCCAAAGCCGCGCTCCTTCGCCCGATCCCGCAGCGCATGGAGATAGGCTTCCATCCGGCGATGGAGGAAGGCGTCCACAGTGGCGGTGGAGGTGCGTTCAAATTCCCGCTGTTCGCGGCTCACGTCGCAGGCACAGGTGATGTGGAACTCCGGTGCTCTGTGGCGCAGCCAGGCGGCGGCGGCGTGTTCGTTCTGCGGGTTGGCGTAGGCATTCATGAAGGAGACGACGACGCTGGTCACGCCGGCGCGGCGGATCATGCCGAGCGCGGCCTCGAGATCGTCCTGGGCAGGCGGCTCTTCGACTGCGCCGGTGGCGGCGGTGCGCTCCCGGATTTCGGCGACCCGGTCGCGGGGTATGAGCGGATTATAGCTGCCGTGGAGGCCATAGAGATGGGGCCGGTCACGGCGGCGCAGTTCGAGGACGTCGCGGAACCCGCTCGTGGTGATGAGACAGAGCGCTTCCCCGCTGCGTTCGATGACCGCATTGGTGGCGACGGTGGTGCCGTGGACCAGAAGGTCGAAGTTCCAGGACTTTCCGCCCAGGAGCTGGTCGATCCCGGTGACCACCCCGATCGACTGGTTTTCGGTTGTGGATGGCACCTTCCCGATCTGGATGGTTTCTGTCGCCACATCGATAAGAACACAGTCGGTGAAGGTGCCGCCAACATCGACGCCAACAAGCACGCCAGCCTGCCGGCTCATGGAGGCGACACTCCGCGACTGCGGGTGGCCTCGTTCAGGGAAATCATCACGTTCTTGACCTGAAGATACTCATGGAGGGCCTCTCTGCCGCGTTCCCGGCCGATACCGCTGCGCTTGTAGCCACCGAAAGGCGCTGCGGGGGAGGAGGAACGATAGGTGTTGACCCAGACCGTGCCGGATCGCATGGCACGCGACACCGTCAGTGCCCGATCGAGATTGCGGGTCCAGATGCCGGATGCGAGGCCGAAGTCGCTGTGGTTGGCAAGCGCCACGGCCTGCGCCTCGGTGTCGAAGGAGAACACACAGAGCACCGGGCCGAAGACCTCTTCGCGGGCGACCTTCATGTCGGGGAGGACATTGGTCAGGACGGTCGGCTCAACGAAGAAGCCCTGGGCAAGGCCTTCGCGGGTTGCCCGCCTGCCGCCGACCGCCAGTGTCGCCCCTTCCTCAACCGCGCCCTGGATGACGCCGAGCACGCGCTCCATATGCGGTTCGGTGGCCAGTGGACCCATTTCGGTTGAGGGATTGCGGGGATCGCCGAGCCGGATCGCGCGTGCGCGTGTGGTCAGGCGGTCCACGACCTCGTCAAGGACCGGTTCGTGCACCAGCAGCCGCGAGCCGGCGACACAGGTCTGCCCCGAGGCGCTGAAAATGCCGGCTGCCGCACCCCTGACGGCCAGATCGATGTCGGCGTCATCAAAAATGATGTTGGGGGATTTGCCACCGAGTTCGAGGACGACTTTCTTGGGCGCCTGGGCGGCGATTGCCGCGATTGCCCGGCCGGTGGCGACGCCGCCTGTGAGACTGACGAGTTCCACGTCGGGATGCTGCGCCAGCCTGCGACCGACGCAGGGGCCGAGCCCGGTGATGATGTTGACGACGCCAGGCGGAAATTCCGCCTCTTCGATGAGGTGGCCGAATTCCAGTACCGAGGCCGGTGCCACTTCGGAGGGCTTGATGACGACCGTGTTGCCGGCGGCCAGCGCCGGCGCCAGCTTGTTGGCGAGCAGCTGCAGCGGCGAATTCCAGGCCAGCAGCAGGGCGCAGACGCCGTAGGGCTCGCAGACTGTGAAATCGAAGCTGTCCGGATTTTCCAGCGGAACCACCCGTCCGTCGATTTTGTCGGCCAGTCCGGCGAAATAGCGGTAGATCCGCGCGGCGAAGCGCGCCTGGCCGACATTTTCGATAACGGTCTTGCCGTTGTCCCGGCTCTCAATGGCGCCCAGTCGTGCCGCTGCACGTTCCAGCAGATCGGCGAGGCGCAGCAACAGAAGGGATCGCAGAAAGCCGTCCCTGCGCCAGCCATCGCTTTCAAAGCTGTGCCTGGCCGCGGCGACAGCCGTGTCGACATCGGCTTCGTTGCAATCCGGAAAAGTGGCCCAGGGCCTGCCGCTGAACGGGTCAACGCTGTCAAAAACCTCAGGCGTTGAAGGCTCTGTCCAGCGGCCTCCGACAAAGAGACTCGAGTACTGCACGACACCCTTCCCCCTGTGGTGGAATCGCGCTATTGGGTATCCAGCTGCGGACAATTGTCAACCCTTTTCCCCCTTTTGGTATACCAAAACTGACGACTGACACCCTCCATCGGCTTCTGTATTCTGTATATGCCCTCACTGAAGGCCGTGGGCGGAGCCGGGTTCGTGTTCGCCAAATGGATCCTGAGAGCGTTCTGGCAAGCTGTCGAAAAACGTTCGTCCCGGCTCGTGCGCGGGTTGAGCCGGCAGGATGTTGCTGCAGGGCGCATGACAGGTGACATTTTCGCATAAAGACGATGGGAATTGGAAGGAAGGACAATGACAACGACGACAGTCGCCGATCGTGTCGCTGAGTCCTTGCGTTCACAGATACTTAGTGGAGAACTGGCGAGTGGAGAGCGCGTCAAGGAGCGGGATCTTGCACAATTTCTCGGAGTGAGCAGAGGGCCGACCCGCGAAGCCATTCGCCTGCTTGAGCGCGAAGGGCTGCTGGAGATTCGGCCCTATTCAGGGGCGCGGGTTGTCCGATTCGACAAGACGGAAATGACGGAGATCGTGACGCTGCGGCGCCAGATTGAGCATTTTGCCATCAGCAACGCCGCTCTCTCCAGTGACCCGAAAGTTGTGGCGGAGCTCACGGATCTTGCCCGGCAGATGCGGGAAGCCCACAAGGCGCGAGACGCAAAGAAGCTGATCGACCTTGATCTCGAATTCCATTTGCGGATCTGCGAAGCATCCGGGCATTCCACGCTCATTGCAGTTATGCGAATCCTGCTGCCCCGTCTGTCCATCCTCTGGTATCCGCAGGTGTTCAAAGGTCACACCCCGGAGTCCTTCGAGGAGTCGCATCTGAGAATGGTCCGGGCAATCGAGAAACGGGACCTGATCGAGGCGATCGACGCCACCGACCAGCACATCGAAAACTTCACCTTCGACCTCGACCTGCGGATCGCGAAAGGGCCCGGCGTGGTCGTGCCGGTGCCAGGCTGAACGGTAACGCCGGGCAAAGCGAAGCGTTTCTGGCGAAAGGAAGTGTCGTGCCGATTTCGCCCGCTGCCGTGCAAGGCGGTATGCGCCAGAGAGGCGATCCTTATCGGGTGCGGCTCCTGAAAGCCCACCCGGGTCACCCCATGGTTCAAATTGCGCAGCCTGCCTGGCGCACGCGCAGTCTCGCTCGCTGCATACCGCAAAGGCTGCGCGGCTTTTTCGGGATCTGTGCCGGATCTGAATCGGCTGTCTACTGCACACGCGGTTGCTCAGAACAGGCCGCAATCGCTTTTCAGTTATCACAGCGCAACCTCGTCGAGGGAGAGGTCGCGGCCCTTGGTCTCCGGCAGAAGGAAGCCGGCGATGACGACCAGTGCATAAGCGGACATCGCGAAGACGCCGATGGCACGTCCCAGTTCCATGGAGGCGCTGAGGTAACCCACAAGCGTCGGGCATAGAGCGCCGACGGCGCGACCGGCGTTGAAGCAGAAGCCCTGCGCCGTGCCCCGGACCCGGGTCGGGAAAAGTTCGGTCAGGAAGGGACCCATCGGTGCGAAAATTCCGTTCGAGCAGAACCCGAGCGGAAAGCCCAGAACAAGCATCAGTGCATTGTTGAGTGGAATCTGAGTATAGACATAGGCGATCGCGGAAGCGGCAACGGCAAAGACGAAAAACGTCCTGCGACGGCCGATCCAGTCCGACAGGTGGGCGCCCGAAATACAGCCGCACCAGGCACCGACGATGACCACCAGCAGATAGCCTCCAGTCGACAAAACTGACAGATCGCGCACGGTCGTGAGGTATGTCGGCAGCCAGGTCGACAAGGCGTAGTAACCACCCTGCACGCCGGTCGCAACCAGGACGCAGAGCACGATGCGCCGGAGATAGACCGGAGAGAAGATCTCGACGGTCCTGGCCAGCAGGCTGCGGGCCTGCGGTTTTGCACGTGCGTGGTCGAAGATTTCGGGTTCGGTGATGGCGCGGCGGATAAAAATGACGAAGAGGGCGGGAAGAATACCGATCCAGAACATGGCGCGCCAGGCAATGTCCGCGGGGAGAATCGTAAAAAACAGAGTGAAGAGCAGGGCAGCACCGGCCCAGCCGATATGGAGCGAGGCCTGTACGGTTCCAACGGCGCGACCGCGATACTTCGCGCGGATCACTTCTCCCATCAGAACGGAGCCCGCGGCCCATTCGCCGCCAAAGCCCAGACCCTGCAGGGCGCGACAGACGAACAGTTCGCTGAAGCTGGTTGTAAATCCGCTAGCGAAGGTGAATGCTGCAAACCACAGAATGGTGAGCTGCAGCATTCGCACACGCCCGTAGTGGTCACACAGGACGCCGGTAATCCAGCCGCCGAGCGCGGAGAACAACAGCGCGGAAGTGCCGAGCAGTCCGGCCTCCCCCTTGGTAATGCCCCAGGTTGCAATAAGCGTCGGAATCACAAAGGAGTATACCTGCACATCAAGGGCGTCGAGCGCCCATCCGCCGGCGCTGGCGAGCAGAGTGCGGCGCTCGCGCTGGTTCAGTTCGCTCAGCCAACCAAACATCCTGACTCCTGCTGAGATGATAAAAGCGAAGGCGCGTTGTGCCTGGTTCTATTGCCGTCGGTGGAATTCAGAACGTCTCCTGTCACGTGCCGCTTGCCGCATTGATCAGGTCGATCTGTGCCGGACCAAGCCGGATGCGGGTTGCCTGCATGATCTCTTCGAGCTGATCGAGAGATCGTGCACTGGCGATGGGTGCGGTAATGCTCGGGCGTGCCATCAGCCAGGCGAGCGCCACCTGGCCTGGTCTGGCCTCGCATTGCGCGGCAACCTCGTCGAGTGCGGCGAGAATCCGCATTCCCCTGTCATTCATGTGCTTTTCGACACTTGCGCCGCGTGCCGTGCCTGTGGTGTCGGCTTTGGAGCGGTATTTTCCGGTGAGGAAACCGCTGGCAAGCGAATAGTAACAGATCACGCCGAGGCGCTCGCGCACGCATAAAGCTTCGAGCTCACCCTCGAATTCGGTGCGCTCGGCGATGCTGTAGTTGGGTTGCAGGGATTCGTAGCGCGGCAGGCCCAGTCCGGCGCTGGTGTCGAGCGCCTGACTCAGTCGGGAGGCGGTAAAATTTGAGGCTCCGATGGCGCGCGCTTTCCCCTGTCTGACCAGGGAGGCAAAGGTCTCGAGAGTTTCGGCCTGCGGAACTGCGGCGTCGTCGGTATGGGCCATATAGAGGTCGATGTAATCGGTCTGGAGACGGCGCAGTGAATTCTCGACTTCCTGTGTAATCCAGGCGCGCGACAGGCCCTGTCCGACGCCGGGCATCGGCATGCCGACCTTGGTGCCGAGGATGATTTTGTCCCGGCCACCACGCTCTTTGAGCCATCTGCCGATGATGGTCTCGCTCTCGCCGCCTTTGTTTCCCGGCACCCAGCGGGAATAACTGTCGGCGGTGTCGATGTAGTTGAAGCCCGCAGCGAGGAAGGCATCGAGAAGCGTGAAGGACGTGGCTTCATCGGCGGTCCAGCCGAAGACATTGCAGCCGAGGGCAAGCGGCGCGATTTCAAGACCTGAGTTGCCGAGCATGCGTTTGTGCATCGATCAGGATCCCTCCGACGCGGGTTGAAAGCAGGAATCAGGATACCTTAGCGGGGAGGGGGAGGGCGTGTCGACGCCCGGATCTGTCGAAACGCCGGCGATTCATGGTCGGCTCTCGCCAGCGCGTATGGCGTTGAGAGTTCGGAGCTGCGGAAGACGGTCGTAAGGCGACGTCCGCGCAGGATCGGTGCGCGATTGCGACCTGCACAAGAGACGACAAAGGAGCTGCGAGTTCTGCACACGTTCCTCCCCACTCAGGACAGGCACGTCGGACATGGTCAGGGAAAGATGTGAAATTGTCAACCAAATTTAACGTGTGGTCGACCATCTGTGCGGGAGCTTGATTTATTTGGTATCTGATTGAATTTGCGCCAATATTTATGGACAACGAACTCCCGGGCGAGAGAAATTTTCTGGCCGCCTTCATTTAACTTTCAACCTGCGATTGTATGGCGGGAGACTTTCCATATTCGGGTGCGCGATCTGACAGCAGGCGCGGCAACGGACCCAGAGTCCCAACATCTGTGGAATTGCGCAGCAGGGCTGCGACTGCGACGAGACCGCCAAACTCGCATTCTCACCGCCGATTGCCAATGTGGGAGGAACCGGGCAGGGCCATGTCCAGGCGGGCGCGGCCTCGCGCGACCGGCCGGCCGGGCGGATGTATATGGCCATGGTTTGTCGCACGCGCCACATTGGGTTGCAGGTCTGCAGATGAGAGTGCAGAGCGGGCACCCCGTTCAATATCGCTGGGGACGTGTGAAAGCGCGGCCATCGATTACAGAAATGCCTCGCCTCGCTTCGGATTTCGCGGCATCTGCCAGGGCGTGCCGAAAGAGCGGCGAAGTGGCCGGCATGGGGCATGGGGCCTGGGGCCCGGTGCGTATTCCGACGATCGCGGCCCGGGGAGCTGGGGGGGCCCGGCTGGATGGCTTTGCCTCTTCTGTGCTTTCGCAGCTTCCTGGTTTGCGAAAGTTGGTATCCGGACAAAACCGCACCCGGCCGCACAGGCAGCCAGGCATTCCACGGTGTGGTCGAATATCGGATCCGGATCAATTGCTGGCGGGACGGTACGCCGCCTGCGCTTTTTGCGCTCCTGCCGCCCGAAAGCTGCAAATTCGCGCTGTGGATACCGGTCGACATCGGCTCCCCCTGTTCCCCGGAGGGGTGGCTTGCCAATGCCGAAAGATCCGCAGAAGCGAAACCATCGGGCGAAACTACTCGAACAGCTCAGAGATGCGCGCAATGTCGGGTGCTCGCGGATCTGGACCATAACGGTTGTCGCCACCTTCTGCCGGAGCGCGCCGGAGAAAGCCGATAACGATGACAAACGGGAGAGGGAACAGCATCCCCGGGAATATCAGCGCAAGCCCGGTGGTGTTCCTGTCATGCAGACGGCGAACCACAAGGCTGATAATCGGCGCAAGGAAGGCAAGCATGCAGATCAGGCCAAGGACGATGCCGGCGTCGATACTGCTGCGCGAAGTCAGGCCGCTCAACCAGGCCGCCAGCCACACCAGCGGCTCGTACATGAAATAGAGGACGATCGTGTGAACGAGAAGGAAGAGACCGTAGGCTCTGCGGCGCACCCGGCCCCGATAATGGAAGACGTTTCGATAGCCGTCGAGAACGTCTCGGCCACCATCAAGGAGGGGTTGAAACATGAACGGCAGGCCCTGGTTTGTGGAGTTGCAAAGGGAGCCGCCAGGCGGAGCCCGGAATTGGAGCCGAATTGGGGCGCTCCGATCAGCAACACAGGATACCGCAGCTGTGGCGCCACGGGTATCCCGCTCACGGAAATGTGTTCAAATCCTGATCGTGTTCAACCCGGAATCGATGCCGGCACTGTTCATTTTCCCATGGCCTTCAAATAGTTCGAATGGTTGCCGATACCTGCTGCTCATTCCGGTTCCTTCATTCGCACCAGCACATTTTTCCAACGCAACGGATACCATCAGGTTACCAGTCATCAGGTTACCAGTCATCAGGTTACCAGTCATCAGGTTACCAGTCATCAGGTTACCAGTCATCAGGTTACCAGTCATGGCACGAGGCGCGTTCCTTCCTGCCGTCTCCATTTGCATCGGTTTCATGGGGCCTGCCTCTCCTCGGACCGCCGACACGTCGATTGCGCAGACAGATGCCGAAAGCCAGTTCAATCTCGGGGAGCGCTGCTACTCAAAGAGGACGCCTGGAAAGGACGTGAGGGTTCGCGCAATCAAGCCGGGCGGAAGGATCCGACGCGGGCTTGCGAGGTGGCAGGGTTGAGCTGAGCGCCGATGGTGCGGATGGGATCGCCGGGGGATGTGCCTGAAATGCTCTGGGTGAGAAACGGATGGCGCAGGGCGCCGCGCGATGGAGAAACGGCCTGCCCATGGGGGATCTGCCGATAGGCAAAAGGGGGGGCTTGAGTGTTCGTGATCAGCCGCTGCACATTTCACATTTCGTCGGCGCTTTCCGGGATTTTGGAGACCGCTTTGTGATCCTGGCTTGCGCAATGGGTGGATGGCTTCAGGACGTCGTCGCGTCAGTCCGTGGTTCGGTCTGGGTGCTTCGCCTGGCCTGGATCGAGGCCAGCTTCTGCTCAAGCGTCCTGGCGGTGCCCATGCTGCGGTTTTCGGTTCCTGTGGCCATCGCCATCACATTGCGAATGGCCCAGACGAAAGCCGCGACCACCGAGAGGCCCAGAGTGAGGATGGCGGTTCTGTCGTTATGGGAAAGGCTGGAGGCCGCAGCGGACAGCAGAAGAAAGAGCGCGGCCACAAGCAGCAGGTGCCAGGCTCTCGGCATGAAATGGGCGGGAGTGCCGCTCTTGCTGTGCTCAGGGATGGCTTCACTCTCCTCAACCTCTGGTGTCGCTGACAGGGCCTGCTGCCGGAGATGTTTCTTGAGGTCCCTGGCGGCCAGGTCGGACAAATTGCTGGTCGTCGGGGATGAAGACGGACGCTCAGTCATCAGCGGTGCACCTTGCCAGTGTGCCGGATTGCGGGAAAAACGCTCCCAGCGCCCCGTCCGTGGTGAAAGGGATCAGCTGGTTGTCGACAGACGCCAGGCGGATTGGCAACCGGGATGCAATTTCTCGTTGTGGCAAGTGGTGAACAACAATTCGTTGGAGGAAAACAGGCAGAGAGCTGGGTGCAGGCGTTTGAAAGGGGCACGGAGCCTTCGATAAATATGCCGGCCGCCTGGCGAAGAACGAACCAGAGCAAATCCGGGGTTGCAATACAACAGGAAAACGCCGCAGACGAGAGCCTTGCGCTGTGGCGCGACAAAATGTCTGACAGTGTTGTGAGAAAGGCTCCCGGGTAGTATCCTGCTACCCCTGGAGGGCCCGGCGGGCTCGCTCTGTGGGGGGAGGGAGCTCACCAGGGCGGGGATTTCCGACGGCTGCACGGCGCGCTTCTGAACAAATATTCATTTGAGCGTCAGTTCGTCCTGCCGATCTGGAAAAGCGGTCGCTTGCGGAATTGCGGGTTGTGAAGCGGCTTGTCCGCCACCGTTCTTCGCTGCCCGTTTTGCCTCTGCGCATGCATTGGTATTTGCGGCAATGGAGGCTTTTGGCGCGAGGAGTTGATGGCATGGTGCGAAGGCGAAGCTGTCCACTATATATTCGGTTTTGGAAAGAATTCGCGGTTGAATCCGTCCGCTGCCGGGTTCCGTCACGCATCCTGCCACGGCAGGCCTGGCTCTGGCGTGTGGTGTTCAAGATTCCGGGTCGCGCGGCATTCAGCGCCTCATCCAAACCAACCAGCTCGTCTTCCAGGAAATTTGACGGTTCTCCGAGTGAAAACGTCAACCACTTTTTCCGGGTGACCGCCGGGATTATGGATGGCTGCACACCCGCTCGCCATTGCGCACACTCAGGATGTCGTGTGCACCACCACCACCTGTCATCAAATAGTCGTCATCTCGCAACCATCATCCGAACTGCAGTGTATGGCTGACCATCCATTTCCAGAGTTTGTGCTTTAACCCTGCTTGCCATGTTGGTGTGGATTTCTTCTCGCCCCCCTTGTGTCATCATCAGGTGAGAAGGTCTGCACTTCCCGCGATCTCCAATATCAACTTTCCGGCCGCATTCTGAGCCTTGATGGAGCCGTCGCTCATTCGCAGACACCTCAGGCTGATCATAGCCCATGGCTTTTCTCACATTTTCAGCCCCTTTGGGAACGCGCGCGGCAGCTTGCCTGCGACCGGGATGCCAGCCAGCAAACAGGCGGGCGGTCCCACCAGAAGTCGCGGCTTTTCGGAAGCAGCGCTGAGGGTGCCTCCACAGGGATCCGCCGCTCGCGACTCAAATCAACATCCTGATTCGATTCAACTTCGGTCGCTCGACAAGCCGGTTCTCCACAAAATAGCCTTATTGAATCAAAAGCATCGTGGTCATCTGGGCCCTGGGGAAGGCCACCGCAAACAGTGGCGAGGTGAGCCCGGCATCTCCTGTCGAGAGAAGCCCTGGGGAAAGCAGGGCACTTACCGGGGGGGCTCCTGATTGAGTCCGACTGGCTGTGCGGGAATTGAACCGGCCTGCCGTCGAAGCCGGGCTTGCGGTTCTGGAAGCTGGAGGCGACTTTGCGGACGGAGGGATTGCGTTCGAAGGCCAATGGCTGGGTGGCAGGACCTTCGTTTCGTTCGACAGGAAGGCTGTCAGGCTGGTGGACAGGCGTGGAATTGATTCTCGCGAGCTGGAGTGAGAGCGAACCAGCTGCTGAGAAGATCACTGCGTCCATGCGGGTTACGGCGGGAAACCGGCAAGGCGGGGCGCGGTGCTGCGGGGATGGCAATTCCGCCTTGCGCTCCGGCGAAAGGTCACCCTGTCGGGGCACCACGGAAAGCTCATCCTCCTGGCACCTGCCTCACATCGCAGGCGCGATATCCTGGCGGAACTTCTCAAGGGCTCCGAGGAAATAGACGACCCGGCTGGACAGGAAATCAGCTCATGGGTAGCCACATCCCTCGTTTTGATGTCAACGTCCCCTGTCTGGAACAGCCGCTGTCAGGAACAGCCGCTGTCAGGAACAGCCGGTGGTGCTGCCGCAGGTGTCGCATTTGAGGCAGGTGCCGTTTCGCACCAGGGTGAAGCAGCCGCATTCGGTGCACATGTCGCCGACATAGCCCTTGGCCTGGGCTTCGGCTCGCAGTTCGGCCCGGGACGGGCCGCCTTGCGCCAGGCGGGCGGTACCGCTCTTGCTCCACTCCTGGACGTCGCCGCCGACTTCAAGCTTGAGGGCCACGGCACCGGTGTCGGAGCGGGAGAAGGCCATGGCAGCGCTCGCCTCGGGGCTGGCTTCCTCGGCGTGCGAGCCGCCCTGCATGACGACGAAGCGGTCGGAGCGGGAGCGGGTCAGGCCGCGCGACAGATATTTTGCCGCCTGCTGACCGGACTGCATGCCGGGGTCGCGGCCTTCCTGGACGCCCTTGCCGAGCGCATCGAAGCCGGTCTCGTTGGGGTCGACATGGGCGAGGTCGAAGCGGGAGAGGTAGCTGACTGCGAGTTCCCGGAAGACATAGTCAAGGATCGATGTGGCATATTTAATGCTGTCGTTGCCCTGCACGGGACCTGCGGGCTCGAAGCGGGTGAAGGTGAAGGCGTCGACATATTCATCGAGCGGCACGCCATATTGCAGGCCGAGCGACACGGCGATGGCGAAATTGTTGATGAAGGAGCGGATCGCTGCGCCTTCCTTGTGCATGTCGATGAAGATCTCACCGAGACGGCCGTCGTCATATTCGCCGGTGCGGACATAGACCTTGTGGCCGCCGACCACCGCCTTCTGGGTGTAGCCCTTGCGGCGGTCGGGCATGCGTTCACGCTCGCGCATGACGACGATGCGTTCAACCAGCTTTTCGACCACCTTTTCGGAGACCTGGGCGGTGCGGGCGGCCATCGGCTTTTCGATGAGCTGCTCAAGGGCGTCGTCGTCGTCGTCCTCGTCGCTGATCAGCTGGGCGTTGAGCGGCTGCGACAGCTTGGAGCCGTCGCGGTAGAGCGCGTTGGCCTTGAGCGCCAGTTTCCAGGACAGCATATAGGCTTCCTTGCAGTCCTCAACGGTGGCGTCGTTGGGCATGTTGATGGTCTTGGAAATGGCCCCGGAAATGAAGGGCTGGGCCGCAGCCATCATGCGGATATGGCTGTCGACCGAGAGATAGCGCTTGCCGACCTTGCCGCAGGGGCTGGCGCAGTCGAACACGGCATAATGCTCGGCCTTGAGAAAAGGCGCGCCTTCGACGGTCATGGCGCCGCAGATATGGATATTGGCAGCCTCGATCTCCCGCCTGGTGAAGCCGATTGCCGTCAGCAGGTCGAAATTGGCGGCCGACATCACCTCCGGGGCGATGCGGAGGCTGTCCTGGATGAAGCTGTCACCGAGCGTCCAGCGGTTGAAGACGAATTTGATGTCGAAGGCGGTCGGCAGTGCCTTTTCGACCCTGGCGATGGCTTCGTCGTCAAAGCCCCGGGCCTTGAGCGTGGTGGCGTTGATGCCTGGCGCATCACGGAGCGAGCCGTGGCCGACGGCATAGGCCTCGATCTCGGCGATCTCGCTGTCGCGATAGCCCAGTGCCTGCAGGGCCTGGGGGACGGCGCGGTTGATGATCTTGAAATAGCCGCCGCCGGCGAGCTTTTTGAACTTCACGAGGGCGAAATCGGGCTCGATACCGGTGGTGTCGCAGTCCATCACCAGGCCGATGGTGCCGGTCGGGGCCACCACCGTGGTCTGGGCGTTGCGATAGCCGTGGCGTTCGCCGAGTTCGAGCGCGCGGTCCCAGGCGGCCATGGCATGGCTCACCAGATCGGCCTGCGGGCAGCTCCCATGGTCGAGCGGTACCGGATTGGTGCTCAGCCCCTCATAGCCGGAGATCTGGCCATGGGCGGCGCGGCGGTGATTGCGGATCACGCGCAGCATATGGGCGGCGTTCCTGTTGTAGCCGGCAAAGGCGCCAAGTTCGGCTGCCATCTCCGCGGAGGTCTGATAGGCGATGCCGGTCATGATCGCGCTTAAGCTGCCGCATAGCGCGCGGGCTTCCCGTGAATCATAGGGCAGCCCCATGGTCATGAACAATCCGCCGACATTGGCGTAGCCCAGCCCGAGGGTACGGAATTCGTAAGATAATTCGGCGATCGCCTTTGAGGGGAACTGGGCCATCATCACCGAGATTTCCAGCACAATGGTCCACAGCCGGCACAGATGCTCAAAACCGGCGACGTCGAACTGCCGGCTTTGCGGATCATAGAAGGAGAGCAGGTTGGCGGAGGCCAGATTGCAGGCGGTATCATCCAGGAACATGTATTCCGAGCACGGATTGGAGGCGCGGATGGGACCGGAAGCCGGGCAGGTGTGCCAGTCGTTCATGGTGGTGTTGAAGTGCAGGCCGGGATCGGCGGAAGCCCAGGCGGCGTAACCGATTTTCTCCCACAGGTCGCGGGCGCGCAGCGTCTTGGTCGTCTTCCTGGTGGTGCGGCCGATCAGGTTCCAGTCGCCGTCGGTCTCGACCGCGCGCAGGAAGTCGTCCCTGAGCGACACCGAGTTATTGGAGTTCTGACCTGAGACCGTGAGATAGGCTTCCGAGTCCCAGTCGGTGTCATAGATGTCGAAATGGATGTCCTTGTAGCCCTGGCGGGCGAACTGGATCACGCGCCGGATATAGTTGTCTGGCACCAGGTTGCGCCGGGCGAGCTTGATCTCGCGGCGCAGCGCCGGATTTTTCTCGGGATCGAAACAGTCATCGCCGGAACCCTGGCAGTTGACACAGGCCTTGAGCACGGCCTTGAGATGCTTCTGGTTGATCCGGGAGCCGGTGACCAGGGCGGCAACCTTCTGCTCCTCCCGAACCTTCCAGTCGATATAGGTCTC
>Ga0123357_10002650_pt1 | contig 20127 bp, 18 predicted proteins | sample TergutEmb28metaG_FD_89873 | JGI IMG/M metagenome (GOLD analysis project Ga0123357, IMG submission 89873) | Embiratermes neotenicus P4 segment gut microbial communities from Petit-Saut dam, French Guiana - Emb289 P4 | ecosystem: Host-associated > Arthropoda: Insects > Digestive system > Gut ... | reverse complement strand
CCATGAAGTCTGTGAATGAATCTGGCTTCTTCATTTCCCACAAAATAATCTTGAATCTTCTTTTTGATTCCTTCCTTGTCTTTTATAACTAATCTTTTCATACCTTTTTTGATGCAAAGGTAGGTATTGTTTTTATTATACGCAAATATTTTAGACGGTTATTATAGTTGAAAATTTATTTGTTCTCTTAAAATAAAATACTTAAATTTTCATTGAGGATGAAAATTTTCCATTTCATCATATTGCATGATATGTGCCTTTTATCAATATATTTGATGATTGGGTAACTTCTTCGTCGGGAATAATTTCCAAAAAATCACCGTATCGCTCTCTTGTTTGCACCTTCACTTTTTTGAAAATATATTCGTCATTATCAGACGATTGCAGTAAAAGCACAAAAGTTTCCTCATTGTCAAATATCAGTGCATTGCTTTGAACTGCGAATACTTTTTTAGTATCAATAATAATATGGGCATCTATATACATTCCAGTTAAAAGCACTTTTCGTGCGTTTTCGTCTGGTGTTGCCTCAACAACAGCGGTGTAATTGCTTTGATCAATGGCTTTACCAATATTTTTCACCGTGGCAAAAAACTCCAGATTTGACGATTCGGGAATGGTAAAAGTTACTTTCTGTCCCTTCTTTATTAATAAAATATTTTTTTCAAAAACAGATAAATATAGTTGAAGTTGCCTTGTATCAACAATTTCCACCACAATATCAGAAATTTGAATATGACGGCTAATGTCAGCATTAATTTTGATAACATCACCCGCAATAGGAGAATAAATTACAGCCGAAGGAAATATTTTTCCTTGCTTAACTTTTTCTACATCTATATTTAACATTATAAGTTGCTGTCTCAACCCTTCGCTTACTGCATTTGTTTTTTTGTAATTGCTTTCGGCTTCAAGATACAATTTTTGTGACGAGATATTTTCGTCAAAAAGCATTTTTTGCCGTTGATATTCCGATTCTAACGATTTTAGTTGTTCGCAAATTTCCAAATAACTCTGCTGCAATGCGATTATTTCTGTCCCCTCGATACTGAACAGCGGCTGTCCCTTACGGATGCGGTCGCCGATGCGAACGAAGATATTTTTCACAGATCCGCTGATAGCAGGACTGACCATAGCTTTGCTTTGAGGAGGAACATCTGCAATTCCACGCATTTCCACCTCATGATTAAATTCTACTTCCTGCAAAGTTCCGACTTCCATATTCATTTGGTTGAATTGCCCTTTCGTGATGTGAATAAGCGAACTTTGAGAATCTTGTTCATCAGCTGCTGTACCCTTATTTTTGCAATGTGGCAATACAAAAACCAATGACAAAGCAAATAAAATATAAAAATTGTTCTTCATCTTTTTTATTTTATTCATTCTATTTTTTTGGTTCAAGATAATTAAAAAAACAGAATAGTTAATGATTTATTGTTTTACAATTATATATAACGTCATTTTTAATCAAAAAATTTTGGAACAAAATATTTATTCATTTTTTGTTTGGAACCTTTTTATTTTTTGCATTAAAGTCCTCTCACACAAATGAATAGAGAGATTTTAAAACAAAAAATAAAATAGATAAAAATACTTAAGTTATTTTGAACCATTTTTTTTATAAGTTACAAAGGTATATAAAATTTTTAAAAAAATCATTTATGAAAAATTGTATTGTATTTGCGCTCACAAATATTGTATTTGTGTACCAAGTTTATTGAATTAAGAATCAGCAGGAAATGAAAATGAAATTTGTTGTATAAATTGAAATAGTGCTCATATCTTTGTAAAAGAATAACAACTATCTCCGAAGGAAGTACATAACGTAACAATTCTTTGAACATAAAAATAGATGTATAAAAAAAACAAAAATAAGAAATTTTTTAGAGACACAGGGTTTTAATGGTGAGCCACAAGCGATTGCGAATCAAGCCTGCGATAAAAAGCAGAGACGCAATTTCTCGCGTCTCTACAATTATTTTCTATCCAAAACATATTATTGCGCTACGCACCGCACCGAATAACCAAAACTGGTAGGATAGAAAGACTGATACGCATTATAATTTACCGTGCTACTCGGATAATCGTAACCGATGGACACATTTAACATATGACCTGAGGCGCCGTAGGTTTCGGCGCCTGAATCATCATCTCCAGCCGGAGTAGATGTCCAGTATGACGCAGTAGTTCCTGCAAAGCGGAGCCCTCCTGGAGGAAGGTTCTGGGGGGCTGGGATTCCTTCCCCTTGACGAGTGCCAGGCATCGGGAAAAAGATGGAGGCATCGTTGGTCGTGTTGTAGAAAAGCATGCCTGCGTATGCAACATTGGTGTTCATCGGGTCTGCATAATTAGATGAATTGCATGAAACAGTGCCGTACAAATAGGCATCAGGTCCGGGGTTATCAAGATGTGAGAGATCCGACTCCACGGTTACATTTTGTACTATCGGTCTGCGGTCGAAGAATCCGTCTGCATAATAACCCGCAATATGCGGCGCCGAATACATGAGCATTATCTCCGAAGGATAGTCGTCTGCGGGAAGCCGGTAATCTGTCGGGCAAACTCTGAAGAGAGCATATGAACTTCCGCTCGAAGCAATCCATCCATCAGGCGTGGCATCCACTGGGTTGATAGGGTGGTATGCGTTCGGCGTATTACCCCACTGATAGAAATAGCCCGCCTGGGTGGGATAATCCACAAAGTTGCGTTTATCACTCAGGTTATACGGGCTCCAAACGGCGCCACCGACACCGCTGCTTGGTCCGGGAGCATAGTCGGGCGCCTCACCCTGACGCACGTAAATATTTTTTATACCTTCACCCGAAACGGTGGTTACATTTATCACCGCATAGCGGGGAGCCGTGGTCTGCGAGGCAAGTTTGCCTGTCAAGCCCACACGGAAATATACATTGCCTGTTCCGTTCACGCTTGACGAGCCATCCGTAATCTGATAGTTCTCGGCATCGCCCGGATTATTCGTATAAATATTGGAGTCTGGGCTGGGTGTAGTACTTAACACCACAAATGGCTCAGTGCCTGACGGATAACTTATGGTTGCCGACCACGCACCTGTATTGGGGCTGTATATCACCCGCTCTCCTGTCTGGTTCCAGCGGTGGAAAGTGCCGATATAATAAATCGCTGATTCCGGAGCGGGAAGAGGTGGAGGTGTAATTATAGGCTCGTCGCAGTCGTAAGGTAATTTTGTTAATTCCAACAAAATATTGCTAAATCTTCCTGTCATATTATTCAATGTTACACCTGCATTGCCTGCAAAAGTGGGGAGGATTTTTTGATGTCTTAAAGTAATTACATCTCCTGGCTGCAAGTCCATCACTACAAACGACTTCTGTAAACTTCTGGGCTGTGTGGTGCTTGATGAAACGGGCAGATGATAAAATAACTGGGATATTTTAGTCCCATTAAGAAAGACAATGATATTAGCCTGTAATGCCTGATTATTCGCTCCCGCGAGATTTGTCAGGATAGCCGAGACAGAAATTATATATTGTCCGGGGGTCTGAATTTTTACTCCGCCTGACCCTGCCCCGTCGATAGAGGCAATAGAAAATGATGATTGTTTTACAATGTTTGTGGCATTAACGATTTTTTCTTCTACTGATGCCGCTGGACTAGCATTGCTACCTATAGGCACTATCGTATCACCTCTGAACTGCACATACATAAAATGCTGCTGTGCAATGGTTGCATTGCTCATTGTCTCAATCCATTGCGTGCCGTTCCAATAGGTATAAACATTTAGGTTGGTATCATATACCAGCAGCCCTTCTGCAGGATTGGCAATATTGTTCCTTTGGATTGTTGTCAGACGCGGGGCTAAAACGCCTTTGTCTTTGTGCGGGGCTACAATGTCGAGTACCGAAGTATTATCCGGCGTATCGGTATTTATGCCTATCACCTGCGCGGTGGCATCATTGAAAGCCCAAATTATCGAAATTAATACTAATGTATATTTTATTAGATTTTTCATTATTATTTATTTTATTAAATATTAAAAATTATATTAAATTACATATTAATAATTATTTTACTGATTGCAAAATATTAATATTTTGTTTATAAATCAGGTTTATTTTACATAAATATAACTTGCAAACAAGTTCAATTATTTATAAAAATTAAGCATTATTCTAACGCTTGAAGTTCAAGATAAGGTTTAATAACCGACATATTAGCCCAGTTGTAATTACTGGAAACGGCTTCTGTTTTACATTGAAGAACATAGATATCTCCTGCCTGAACTGCAATAATACCTTGAAGCATATAAGTTTGCCTGCCGGGGGTTTGTCCCGGCAAATCCACGTATCCGAGTACTTCTGCGGGGTTAGTACTGCCATCCTTATAGAACGACAGCGAAGAATAAGTGTTCGAGCCGCCGTTGTTTGTGCCTCCGCCTAAGGTTAGACGCTGAAGCGTTCCAAATAGAGATACCAAATATTTACCGGTGCGCAATATCTTAATATTCATATTACTTCCTACGCCACTGCCGTTGCTGACTATCTCTACCCAGTTTTGCGGGTCATAAATAGCTGTTGAAGCATCTATTATTGCAGTCATACCCGTATTTGTACTTCTGTTCGATTGAAATCCAGTACTGTCGGTATATTGCACTACCACCGTAGTAGTAACGCACATTTGAATATCGCCATTTGGACATATCCATTCATTGTTTTGATAAATCATAAGGCAGTGTTCGTCTGTGTCGTAAACCTGTAATCCGTCGGCAGGAGCAGTAATTGCCATACGATTCGCAGTGGTCATTCTCGGATAAAGGAATCCTTTCTCATTGGACACAACGTCCAATGCTGCTGAGGGGTCGGGCGTTTGGGTGTTTATCCCTACTTGCGCAAATATTGTTGCACTAAAACTTAGCGCCATTGTCAAAATTAAACATTTAGAATTCTTCATATTTTTTTTTAAAATTAAAATAACATTATTTGTATATAACAAGCATCACATTATTAAAACTAAGATTATTAGCGGCGGTGCCGTCTTTCTGATATTTCAGTGTCAGTATATCGTTTGCGTTAAGCGAAATAATTGTACTGAAAAACATAGACTGCGCATTCCTAATGTTGTCTTGCGGAAATTTGCCCAACGAGGCAAACGAATCGGTAACCTTAATACCATTGACAAAAAATTCTATGGTACCTGAAACGGGACTGGTGTTTGCCGCTGTTGTAGCAGTACTTCTGATAGTGTAAGCAGTCAAATCAATTACGTACTGCCCTGTTTCTAACATTTTGATAGTTGTAGCGTCCTGCCTTTGTGCATAATTGCAATCTTTTGCCGCAAAAATCATATTACAACCGTTGAAGAGTACCGGTGTAGTGTTTGCAGTGGTTGTTGCATTGGCGAATGAGAAAATCTGTGCCTGAATATATACTGCCACCGATATTTCACGTATCCACGAAGTGCCGTCATAATAATATTTCGACTGCTCTCCATCATCTGTACAGAACACTTCAAGCCCTGTTGCCGGATTGACAATGGCTTCGCGTTCTTCTGAGGTCATGCGAGGTATCAACACGCCTTCTTCTGTAGAAACCACGTCAATTATTGCAGACGGGTCTGGGGTTTCGGTATTTATACCGACTTGCGCTTTTAAAGTTGCGCCACTTAACATTAGGGCGATTGTGCCCATTAAGATTACCATTTTTTTCATTCCTGTAATATTTTTATTTTTAAAATTTGAATTCCATTATTGTTTTTTAGTTTTTTTTACGTTTGCTTTTTGTTGTTTTTATATATAATATTCAATTCTAAATTTTATAAAATTATGAGTATTGAATAAAATCTGCTTTTTCTATTAAATTAAGCAACCATGAATACTTCCCATGCCTAATATTTGATTACCAGATTTTTCAAACCTTTGGAAATCAGGTTCATCAGGTTGTTTGTGGCATGATTCTTCTGTTGCTTGGTTGTTTTGTTATAAAATTGGGAAATAATCAAAACACATGGTATGAATAAATAATACCAATGTGAAAATGTTCTACATTCCACGTTACAGAATTAACCATTAATCGTTTTGTTTCGAGGGGGAGGCAAATTACCTTGTACAAAATCGAATATATCGCTCGTAATAGCGATTGAGGTATTTATTTGAAAAAATTCTGATGTATTAAATTTTTCAAGAAACAAGAACTGATAAATATTTGTTGCGAATAATTTAATGTTGTGATAATCTTCTTGTAATGCCGCATTTGCAAACAAATATTTTCCGAAAAATGTTTGATTGCCAAAAGGAGAAAACGGATTAAAAACGATTTCTTTGTGCTTGTTTGTTTTTACTCGTTTGGCTACAATACTTTGTTGTTTATCAGTATTTTGTAAATTAATTTTTCTGGTAGTTTTAACATTTTCTGATTTACTTTGAAAAACAAAACGACAATCCCCGAAAATCTTACTTTGGCTATAAATTTTCGCATCTTGTCCTACAAAAATAGTTACGGTTTGACTTTCAGTAATAGGTGCAAAGCAAAAAAATAAACTCATTAACGAGAATAAAAAGATTTCCCAATTTAATAAATCTGGTTTTAAACAGAAACGCATAATCTTGTTTTTTAAGAAATTTTCGTTGTAAAAATTACGGGGCAAAAGTACAATAATTTTTCTATATATTATATATTAATTCAAAAAAGTAGGAAAATAATAAAATTTAACAAAAATGTGCGTATATCATCTGCTTAAAAATAATTTCAGTATTACTATATTTTTGTTCGTATTGCATCATACAAATAGGTAAATTCTTCTATATATATACCGTTGTTTATCAGATATTTTTGGTCGTTTTCAATTGAGGTAATAAGTGATTCCACTTCTTCTTTTTTATTATCAATACTTTTTAAATAATAATCAATTGCATCTGCATAGTTTTTGTTGCAAAGAGCGATATGCGCCGCATAATAAAAATCTGATAGATTAGGATTATTTTCAGTGCATCGTTTTGAATAATATTCTGCCTCAGCAATATTTCCATTAGCAAAAGCACACCAAGTAATTGCTTGCCAGAGTTTTGCAGTGTCATCGGTTTTTTCAAGTTCTGAATAAATACAGCGTGCTTGTGAATAATTTTCCAATTCAATATGACAGCGTGCAATATTGAATTTATTTTTTATGTTAGGATTCAGAAAATCAATATGTTGATATGTTGTAAGTGCATTATTATAATCTAACAAAACACGATAGCAAATAGCGATTTTTTTTAGAGTCCAAATGTCGTCTGTTTGGATTAAGTCCGCTCTCAGATAGTTGTCGAGTGCTTTTTGAGTACTCCCTGTTTTTTGGTAAGCAAAACCTAATTTTTGGAAAGCAGCAAAATCAGCAGAATTTTTTTTGGTAATATTTTCAAACATTTCTATTGCCTGTGGATATAGATTTTTTGAGAAAAAATAATTAGCCGTATTTTGTTCTATATCAGCATTATTTTCTTTTAAAAGTGTAAATAATAGAGTTTTATGAATAAATAAAGTGGCAGAAAACATGTCTGCAAAATCGATATGCCACGTAAAAAGTTTGAAAAAACGATAAAGGTCTTGAATATATTGTTTTGAAATGTTTGATGCCTGTTTTTCGGGGTTAAGGAGTTTCTCGTCTTTTTCTATTTCTTCAAATTGTCCGATTTCAGCGTTTATCGCCTCAAAAAACATTTTCTTTTGTTTGTCAGGCATGTGTTCCATGCTCAAAAGGAAAGAAAATTTATCGGAATTACACATAATGGAACTGTTAATTATCGCTGAAACCAATGATTTTTTGTCCGGTTTTGCGGTATCCATAATTCTCATTACATCAACTTGGTTGTATTCAAACGGACGAAACCAATTAGAGATTTCGCTAAAAAAAGGATAATTCTTAAAATTTGCGAAGGTGCTCATATAAATGTCCGCCCCTTGAAGTTGAAGTTCTGCAATTTCTTGGAGTTTATCGGTTGCACTCTGGTCAAGATAATTTTGCCATTGAGGATTTTCTTCGTCCCATTCTTCTTCCGAATTGATAAAGTTTTCAATATCAGAAAAATTGCGAATCTTCGGTATAAGTTTTGAAATTTCCGGTAAAATTTCTTCACGCATCTTTTTGTTAATATCTTCGGTTTGTTTAGTGCTAATAATTTGTAAAATGATGTTTTCCAATGCATTAGTAATATGTTCATTGTCGACTAACATCATAAGACGCATACAGATATTTTTGAAAAACTGCAAAAACTGATTATATTTTGAAAGCACAAAAACCAGCCCGACCAGCGCACGCTGACGAATTAGCAAATCTTCATTTTGACAGCAATCGAGCAACAAAAGCAGTTTTTCTTCATTAAAAATTCGCCACAAACTCAAAATCAGAGCCGAAACGACTAATGTTTTTTCGGCAATACCATCGTATTGAGTTGAGACAATTTTTTCAAAAACAATTTTCTCTTCTTCTGTGAGTTCGTTTTTTAGCCAAAAGGTTGCAAAAAGTTGAGATGCCAATTTTTCTTTTCGTGCTTGAATATTAACAATTTCAATTTTATTTGGAGTGAGACTATTTTGCTGAAATTCAATTTGTTGAGTTAATTTCTCAATAAAATAAAGAATTTCGGTCGCCGATTTGAATTCACGTGAAGGCATTCTACGTTTTTCAACATATTCATAGTTGTTTGAATCTGCCAGAAGCATTTCCCGCAAATCGGAAACAAGTAAAAAAACTTGCTTTTGAATTTTTATATAACTATTTTTGCGTTCATCGTCTTCGGTTCCATCGACGAAATAATCAAGCAGAAAACCATAATCCTGCCTCAAATCGTTGTAACGTTCAAGCATTTCCTTTGATTTTAATTCATCTATAAGTAACTTTACACGCTCGAATGACAAAAACAAATTATTGCGTGTTAATAAGTTACATGCTTGACGAAAAACCTTATGTATTTCTGATGCCGTCATTTTTTTATCCTATTTTGCTGATTTTTTTCAACTCTTCTTCGTTAATAATTTTAATATTTTTGCCCCATGTATTCACAATATTTTCTGAACAAAACAGCGACAGAGTACGAATTGCATTTGCAGTGGTCATATTCGACATACTTGCCAATTCTTGACGCGAAAGTTTGATGTTGATTGTTGCGTCGTCGTCTTCGGTGCCGTAAATATCTTTGAGCGTCAGCAATGTTTCTGCCAAACGTCCACGAATGTGTTTTTGTGTCAAATTGACAGCCATTTTATCGGAATTTCCCAAATCTTCAGCCATATCTGTCAGATAATAAAAGCAAAAAGCGTTATTATGTTGCAAAATTTCAGTTTTTTGCAAAAAAAGCCACAATTTTTTTGTGGCTTTTATGGTGAATATTGAATAATAATTTCGTATATTACAGATTCTTTAAAATGCTGATTAATTGAAATAATTATCCTTAATTCAAGGGGCGGATACATCTGAAAATATTTTTGATATTTTTGCTGTAATGAAGTTCGGAGTATGTGCTGAAATTGAACGCCCAACTTTCATAATTATTAAAGGTATCGGAAGTCCAGTAGTCTTTTCCTTTGTTTAATCGAACAAAGTCCATATCCGCAATTTCCGACTGCTTACTGAATATACGTCTTATTTCTTCTTTTGTAGGCAATCGCCAGCCGGCTCCTTTTTCCAATGCAAAATCCATAGCCTCCTGATAAGTTCTCGGTTTTTCGTCAAAAATACTTATTTCACAATCTTTCGATTCGCCCGTATTTTCATCAAAACAGCATTTTGAACAAATGGCTCCCGTTTTAATTACTTTTGTCAAATCTGTTGAGCGGGCTAAAGTATTAGATAATTCATCTGCTGCTTTGAAAATATCTTTTTTTTCTTTAACGTTAAAAGATTGCAATAAGGTTTGTGTACCGTATTTCATTACAGTACAACTAACATCATATTGACCAAAAATCTCGAAAATACTGACATAAATAGTATAATCGGCTCCACGAGCATGTCCCGATATTTCTTTTTGCTCCATATTTTCTACCATTCCGGCATCGTATGCCCCTTGTTCTTGTGCGGTAACTTTTGCACCCACTTCTCTATTTTCTGCTATTTCATATAAATTTGATTTAAGAAGCCCTTCACTCAAACGCTTAATAAACATTTTTTGGATTCTTTCAGGGGCTTCCGAATCAGGGGAAGAGGATATAACGATAATAGGTTTTTGCTTTATTTGTGTGGTATCTTTCTGTGCATACGCTCCGGCTATGCAGAATAAACTTATAAATATTAAAAACTTTCTCATATTCATTACTAATTATTTTAAAAATAAAATTAATTTTTCTGTATTAACTGATTTTTCATCCATGAGAACATATAATTCGATTTGATGGAAAAATTCACCGGAATATCCTCTAATTCAGTTGATTTACCGTTTACGATATATCTCCACTGAAGAGTATGCATCCCGTTGTAGCCATCTTTCGAAAGTTTAGTTAGCAAGCCCTTGTTGCGGGTTCCTACTCCTGCTAATTGTCCGTCAATAAAAAGGAGCAATGTTACTTCCTGAATTTTCGCACTTTCAACATATATTGTTGCCTGCTCTTCATTTTCCTGGGGGGTGTATGCCACCGGCGAAGTAACCGAAAGGATATATATAGACAATTCGCTTATATCTTTCAATTTGTCGAAACGCTCGAGGTCGGTTCTAAAAGTGGAATACTTTTTGGGCTCCTGCTTTTTTATTGCATCATTTATTTTGTCGGTAACAGATGCAGCAATTTCAAATGAGTTAGTCGAATTTTGTGTCGGCGAAACATCTGTGTCCTCTATCGTAGATTTTGCTATTTCATTACGCTCTTCTTGCTGCTTGATGTTTTGTCCGTTCCATGTGAAGATATAGTTGGTCTTGATGGAAAAATTCACGGGAATATTTGCTAATTCAACTGATTTGTCTTTTACAATATATCTCCACTGAAGAGTATGCATCCCATTGTAGTTATCTTTCGAAAGTTGAGTTAGCAAACCTTTATTACGCGTCCCTACACCTGCGCATTGTCCGTCAATAAAAAGAAGCATCGCCGCTTCCTGCATTTTTAGTCTCTGAACATATATCGTTGCCTGCCCTTCATTTTCCTGAGTGATGTATGCCACAGGCGAGGTAATTGAAAGAATATATTTGGATATTTCATTTTTATCTTTCAATTTGTCGAAACGCTCGAGGTCGCTTTTAAAGGTGGAATATTTTTGAGGTTCCTGCTTTTTTATTGAACTGTTAATATTTTCGGCAACCGAAGCAGCAATTCCAAATGAGTTAGTCGAATTTTGTGCGATCAAAACATCTGCCTCCATGTCGGCTTTCGCCTGTTCTTCTTCTGCCTGCTTACGTTCTTCCTGCCTCCTGCGATTTTGTTCTGATGCCTGCTTGCGTTCTTCCAACTGTTTCTGTTTGTCTCGAGGCTGAGTCTTGTTATTCGCCATATTTTTATAGGTAGTTTGCTCTGTTCCGTCTGATATATTTTGGGCTTTTTGTATATTCAGTTTCATTTTACTCAAGCCATCTAAATATAATTGGTCGGCATCGTTTCCCCTTGCTGACACACTAAGTAAATCAATGGCTGCAATGGATCTTTCCGCCAAAAACGAATCTCCTTCTTTTTTTGCTTTTTCCAATACTTTCACCATTTCTGTTATGTCGCCATCTTGGGCGGCAAGAGTCATCAGTGTTTCTTCATATCCTGAAGAATTAGTATTGTCGTTAATTATTTTTTTGCCCTCCATTTCTGCAAACATGTTGGGAATTACCGTATTTGTAACAAAATCGGAAACTTCTCTTGAATACATTTCATTGGAACTTTGTCTCCTTATTGACCCTTCTTCTAAATCAGTTGTCTTACCACTGTTATCAATATACCGCAAAGTATTATCGTTTTGAAAATTCACTTCGCAACCTTCTGTGCATGGTTGTTTATAATACTTAAAAACGCCTGCAACCAAATTATCTTGCAACAAAATAACTTTAATTTCGATACTGAAGCCTGTCAATCTATAACTTAAAGGTCTTGATGGCTCCTGTGGTTGTCCTTTTTTAGCGCGTGGCGGTTTTGACATAAACGGCAGTTGTCTATCCGGAGTGTTTTGCATGTAATATTTGTTTACATCGTATTCATCCACGTTAAATTGTGTAATTTCAAAAATCAAATCAACTCCCGTCTGCTTACGGATTTCCACATAATTGCTGCCATCTACCATTTTGTCAATTGAATTTTCAAATAATCGCCTGTCGCGTGGATTATACCCTTTTTGCATCAATCCACGTTCAATCAGGGCGCATACTGTATTCATATCAATGTTGGCATTGGTAGAAATTTTAGGTTCTCTAGCAACGACCGAAGCCCCCGGATTATCAACAATAAATCGCTGCAAATCTGTCTTAGAGAAGTTACTTGTAGGTTCCTTAGGAACGCTAATCATTTTTTTCAATGTCATTCGCGGTACCACGATATGTCGTGTGCGGCATGAATCAAATAATACCGCTACTGCTATTGCTAAAACAGCAAAAATAAATATCTTTTTTCTCATTTTAAAAATATTTTTAAACGTTAAACTAATTTTTTATTTTAGGTAAAATTTTTTCTAATATTTTGTTTTTCAGCGCAGGCAGTTTAAAAGCCTTTGTGGCTGCTATTTCAGGCGTTTTTCCTACTGCGTATGCAGCAGGGTCGTTCAAGATGGAAAAATCCACTGTTTTTTTCTTTGTCAAACGGTTGAAAAGTGTCCCTTTCACGTTTGCATAATATGAAATTATTGCCCCGTCGCTACGCTGAGTAGTAGAGGCAATAAGCATCAGTTCATAATCGGCTTCGTCCGGCGTTTGAACCATGCTGCATTCGTTTTCACTTAATGCCTGCTTTACAATATCGCATAAAATAGCAGGGTCTTGGTCAAAGGCATCGTTTTCATTACCTTTAAATTCGTATTTACAATCAACAAAAACGAAGGTGCTTTGTTCGAGGTCTATCAGCATTTGATTGACTGTTTGTTGCAGGTCGGAATAGTTTTTGGTTTGAAAATTAGCATTTTTAGCATCTATTGCCGATAGCAAATCCATATAATAAGAGATTCCGCCTAAGGTCATTTTAGCAGTTTCGCATTGACGGCGTGCGCTCATCTTTTTGCCTGCGGCAATCATCTGCTCTATATTTTTCAAATCAACCTCAACGCTGCTCAAACTATTGTCAATCTGCTTTTGATAATAAGCGGTTAAGTCCGATTTGCTTGCATAAACAAAAGCATAAACCATTTTGGTTGTAGAATCATACCATGTTTGAGATTTTAGTCCCGTAATTTCAGCATTTGTTTGTGTAAATGCTTTATTTTCAAAACTTTCCTGTTCATCGTATTTATCATTAACAGTTTGTGATGATAATGAACTTTGCGTTGTTGAGGAGATTTCCAAGCGAATTTCCTGAGTAAGATTTTCCTGCGCCTGCAATTTTGTGGCATCAGTTACTTTTTGCGCTGTCTGAGCATTTTCTACGGAATTTTTAGCAAATCCTGTAAAATATTCTGTTTTGGGAAAATTCGTACTGCGAAAATTCTCGTCCATCCAGTTGGGTTGCCCCTGTGCAAACGTAATTAGCGAAAACGTTGTTAACAATATTAATCCTGCTAATTTTTTCATAGATTCTTAATCTTATTAAGAGGATGCCTTAACAGCAAAATGATGTTTCGGCATCCCCTGTTATAAATAAAATTTAGTCATCGGAATCGGAGTCTTCGCTGTCACTATTGTTTTGTAAAGCTACTTTCAAATGCTGACGTATTGTGTTCGCTTGCTCTATTACCATGTCAGTCTCTTTTATTGCTTTTTCCATAGCATTTTCGGCAACTTGAGCCTCTTTCTCTCTATCCACAAGAAAAATGGTTCGATACTGCATTGTACCATCACTATTTTGCTTTACAAGGGAATAACTTGGTATCAAAACTCCACCCATATTTCCTTTTGCAGTCGATTGAACAACTTGCACAAAGTTTGAGATTCCATTATCTTTAACTTCACTATTACCTTTGGCACCACCCTCTTCTCCAACCATTTGGGTTGTTAATTCAAAAATCATCTCTGTTTGAGCATTAAACCGTGCTTGCGATTTACCTATACTTTCAGAGCGACATTTTTGAACTGTGCTGGTAACGGTACGGTACTTCATTGGATTTGCGTCCATTGTGTTTTGATGCTCAATTAACGCAAGTTCAAGCGTTCTGTAATCACCTGCAATTTTCCATCCATCTTTTTCAAGTTCTTTTACCTTATCCTTGAAATTTCTCCCCGCCTGCTTGGCTTCTGCTTTTGCATTTTTGTAGGCAGTTTTTTGTTCAATTTTCTCAATTTTTGCGTTTTGCTTGTCTGTTTGCGCAAACGCATTTTGAGATATTGCCGTCATTGTGAAAACGGCAATCATCGCCATTACTGTTAATTTTGTGAAACTTTTTCTGTCTCTGTTCATGTTACTTTTTGCTTTACTTCCGCCTTTTCGGAAGGTTTAAAAAAATTAAATTATGTTTTGTTTATAAATAAAATTAATAATCGAATTTTAAAATGTTTTTTTGGTTTTTAGATTAAATCGTTCTTTAAAAATCCGGAGTATGCTCACTCCTTGAATTTTTAAAGAACAATCTAATACCTAAAACAGTAAGTATTAACCCAATAATAATAAAAATGGACGAGCCGACAACATATCCTTTTCCCATTTGAGTAAGTTGGTTAAAGTATGGTGCAATATTGCAAATTTGCACCATACCCCAAATCAGAAAAACAATACCCAATATCAGCAAAATCCATTTCTTCATAATTACTTAACTATTGAGTAACAACAACCGTTGTAGGGGTGTAAAGCCCCCCCGTGATACCTGCAATTAACCCATCAAGGAAAGTGTGTACGATTCTTACATCATAATCGCTTGCCCCTGCTGCCAAATCGGCAGGCGTTTTGCCGCCGAGGTGAATCAATCCTTCAATAAGGTAATGGTTTTTCCCCCTTGACCTTTCGCCATATTGTGCGCCATTGCCCACAGAATACGAAAGTGAATAGCACGACATCATTGTAACTGTCAATGCAGCAACTGTAAAAACTTTGAACATTTTTTTCATAAGCACTAATATTTAATATTTAAAATTATAATTTATATATATTTATTTATTATCAATCAAATTCATACTCAACCCACAACAAAAACGAAAAGCGTGAAACTCTTAATTAAAGTATCCCGCTTGTCTTGGCATCTGGCGTAACCACGTTTGAACAGAATAAGTAAAATGAATCCACGCCAAAAACGTAGAAATTTAACTTATTGCTTTTTCAAACTTCAATCGCCAGATTTCAGACAAAAAAGAATAACTTAAAATTGCCTTATTTATCAATATGTAAATGCCTGTCGGCATAATATCTTTTCACAAAGACACGGCGGCAAAATTACAAAATATTATTTAAAAACAACAAATGTTTTTTATTTTATTAAAAAAAATTTCATATTTTATAATAATTAATAATAAAATAATGTTTTCGGATACAAGTTTTTTAGGTAAAAAAATACAAAAAGTTCAAAATGAATTAATTTGCAAAATAATAATTTTAGTTTGGCTGAAACAATCCAACTATTTTCAAAATCTCAGTTATAAGATATTTCAAACTCTCAATTACGAATTTGAAGTTTTTATTACATATTGCAGAGATTTGAATGTTTCCAGCGACGGTGTGTCCAGAGCCAAAGTTCGGGCTGGCGGCAAATGTCTTCTTCCAGAAGCAGCATAAATTTTTTTGTGATTTCAAACTCACCATATTCGTTGGGCTTATCTGTAACAGGAACAAACCGGCAAGAATAATATCCGCGTTTTTTGCGAGTCATCTTTCCGTAAAAGACCGGAAAATCGAATTTTTGTGCAACTTTTTCAGCTCCTACAAGTATCGGTGTTTTTTGATTTAAAAACATCATTACTGCCTTTTGTGCATTGCGAGCATTTGGACTCTGGTCGCTGAGAAAGCCATAGAGTGTCGGAATAGCGTCATTACGCATTTGTATCATTTGGCGCAACAATGTTTTTGCATCAATATTTACCGTTCTGAATTTTGAACGCAAAAACAGCATAAAACGGCTAAAATTCTGATTATGCAGTTGTTGATAAACCTGCGCAACGCGAAATTCGTTGGAAATTTGAGTTGTAAAACTTGAAAACCATTCCCAATTACCAAAATGGGCAGTCATAAGAATAATACTCTTTCCTTTATTAAAATGTTGTAATACAGCATCTTGGTTTGTATATTCAAATCGCTTTCGTATCTGTTTTTCGGAAAGGTGAATTTTTTTTATTGTTTCAATAAAAATATCACAAAAAAATCGGTAAAACTTTTTTTCAATCGTGCGTAATTCTTTTTCCGACTTTTGCGGAAAAGAATTTTTTAAATTTATCCGAACAATTTTTCTGCGATATTTAACTATGTGATATACAATAAAATATGCAACATCCGACAACAAATACAACACCGATAGCGGCAAGCACGCTACAATCCATGCAATGCCATAAAGCAGGTAATACATCATTGCTCGGAATATACGCCGATTGACACTCCGTAGTCGTACTCACAATCAAGAATAAATGCAATTTCTTCTTCGGTGAGGTCAATTTTATCCGTTATTGCGGCTTTTTTTATGAAGTTAAACATCTCCTCTTCGTCTATCATCGCCTCTTCGGCAATGTCCTCCTGCTCAATGTATCCCTTTTTATCGTAGTAATCGTATACCACATCAAGAACGTACTGAATTTTATCTTCATCAATTCGCCCTTTGAAACTGTCCGGCAAAAGATTTAATGTGAATTTTATCAATTCTTCTTCTTCATAAACCGGAATTTCATCTTCAATTTTTTTCATTTTTTATTAATAAAAGAAGTATATAAATAAATTTTTTACAAAATTAATACAATAATTATTATGGTGCAAAAAGATCTTTTAACAACATATTTTTTAATACTATATTCCCGTATAATTATGCGGTGAAATTTGATGTAATTCGGCTTTTATTTCTTTACTAACATTCAGATTTTCAATAAATTGAAAAATCGATTGTTCGGTAATAATCTCGTTTGTCCGCGTTAGAGTTTTTAGCGCCTCGTATGGCTGCGGATATCCTTCTCGGCGCAAAATGGTTTGTATTCCTTCGGCTACAACAGCCCACGAATTATCCAAATCAGCGCCTATTGCCGACCGATTGAGCAATAATTTTTCCAAACCTTTAATTATATTTTGCGTTGCAATGAGTGTGTGCGCAAAAGGAATGCCTATATTTCTCAACACTGTACTGTCGGTAAGGTCGCGTTGCAAGCGTGAAACGGGCAATTTTGCAGCCAAATGCTCAAAAAGTGCATTTGCTATTCCGAGATTTCCTTCCGCATTTTCAAAATCGATGGGATTGACCTTGTGTGGCATTGCAGAGGAGCCAATTTCGTTGTCATTTATTTTTTGCTTAAAATATTCCATTGAGATATAAGTCCAAAAATCGCGGCACAAATCAATCAAAATCGTATTTATTCTTTTTGCAGCGTCAAAAAGTGCGGCAAGCGAATCATAATTTGATATTTGAGTTGTCAATTGTTCGCGTTGCAAGCCGAGTTTTTCGTAAATAAAACAATTTGCAAAATTACGCCAGTCGATATTTGGAAAGGCAACCGCATGTGCATTAAAATTGCCTGTTGCTCCCCCGAATTTCGCCGTTAAAGGTATAGATTGCAGCACTTTAAACTGTTTTTCCAATCTGTAAACAAAAACCATAATTTCTTTTCCTAACAGGGTAGGGGAGGCAGGTTGTCCGTGAGTTCGCGCCAACATTGGAATATTGTCCCAATATTCTGATAATGAGCGTAATATATCAATTAATTTCTGCATTTGAGGAATACATACACCCTTCAAAGCATTTTTTAACGCGAGTGGAACAGATGAATTATTAATATCTTGAGAAGTGAGTGCAAAATGTATAAATTCTTTATAATCAGAAAGTTGAAGAATATCAAATTTCTCTTTTAAAAAATATTCTACCGCTTTTACATCATGATTTGTAATTTTTTCAATATTTTTAATTTGTTGTGCATCAGATAGTTCAAAATTATGATAAATATCACGTAATTTCCCAAAATTCTGATTATCAATATTTTTCAATTGTGGCAAAGGAATTTCGCACAGTGCAATAAAATATTCAATTTCAACGAGCGTACGGTATCGCATCAGCGCAAATTCTGAAAAATACGCTGCGTAAGGTTCTGATTTTGAGCGATATCGCCCATCAATAGGAGATATTGCAGTAAGGTCGCTAAGAATCATTTTCTTAAAATTTTGGATACAAAAGTACAAAATTATTGCAATTTTTTTTATTAAATATTTAAAGAATAATAAATTTGCTCAACTGACAATCCTTTTGTATTTTTGCAAGGCGAAAAGAATTTTTTTTCTTTATTAAAAACATTGTAGAGAATATTTTTGTTGAATACAGCAGTTTCGACCTTCGTTTTAAAAGTTTGAATAAATTTGATGAGAATTGATATAATCACAGCCGTTCCAGAATTATTGGAAAGTCCTTTAAATGAGTCGATTGTCAAGCGTGCAAGAGATAAAAATCTTGTTGAAATAGAGATTCACAATTTGCGCGACTATTCATTGGACAAACATTTACGAATTGATGATTACGCCTTTGGCTTTTCGGCTGGAATGGTGATGCAAATTGAGCCGATTGACCGTGCAATTTCTACCTTAAAAACCGAACGAAATTATGATGAGGTGATTTATACTTCGCCTGACGGCGAGGTTTTCAATCAAAAAACGGCGAATACTTTGTCGTTGTGCCAAAATTTGATTTTCCTCTGCGGACACTACAAAGGTATCGACCATCGAGTGCGTGAACATTTGATTACCAAAGAATTAAGTATAGGAGATTTTGTCCTTACAGGCGGGGAACTGCCCGCGGCAATGATGATAGATGCTATTGTGCGGCTTATTCCAAATGTTATTGGCGATGAGCAGTCGGCTTTATACGATTCTTTTCAAGACGGTTTGCTTGCACCGCCCGTTTATACCCGTCCTTCAACGTATAAAGGTTGGAATGTTCCCGAAATTTTACTCTCCGGACATCAGGCAAAAATAGATGAATGGAATCACGAGCAGGCACTTGAAAGGACAAAAAAGTTAAGACCGGATTTGCTGTCGGACTAAACTGACTTTTTTAACTGCTCTATCTCCGCTTCCAAACGTTTGATTTTATCCTCATAAAGTTCTATTAACTTGTCTGAAAGGTGGTTGAAGATTATATGAGTGTCGCGTTGCGTGTGATTTTGGACAGCCGAAGACATGTCGCTATTGTGTTGAACCAGACCATCTGATGAAAATAGTTCTTCGGGCTTAATATTCAATTCTAAGCAAATTTTATCTAAATTAGATGCCCACGAGTTTGATTCACCTGTTTCAATGCGGCTATATGCAGAACGCGAAATATTAAGGCGGTCAGCCATTTGTTCCTGCGAAAAACCGCGATTTTCGCGTAATGTTCTAATTTTTTTGCCAATTACAGTGTTCATAAGTAATTTTTATAAAATTATTTTTTCTGCAAAGTTAAATATTTTTTCTAAAATGCACTTATATTAGGAAAACTTTACGTGCTTTTAATTCCTGAAAATCGCACATAAATTCCCAATTTTCGGGCGACATACAAGTTTTTTTTGCCTTATCTTTGCCGCGTAATTTTGTAGTACTGAAAATTATAATTTAAGGTATAAATATTGCGTGTATTCCGGACTCGTTAGCCGTAATGCTTGAACAGCGAAAGCGTCAGAACGGCGGAGAAAAAGAACAGTAAAACAGATTTGACCATATTAAATCAATGATATTCAATAAATTACATATTTTAATTTTCGGTGTTTTGGTAACAACAAACCTGAACGCACAGATATTGCCTCAATATAAATATTACTTTGAGGCGTATTCCGAAATAGAAAAAATGCTTTCAGGCAGGGAAAAACTTGATTTTAAAGAGGCGGTTTTTATAACCGAAAACGCTTACTTTGAAAATCAGTTGAACAAAGAAGTTTTCGATTTTATCATCAAAGATTACGCAAGTATTTGCAGAGGAATAATAAAT
>Ga0123357_10002649_pt1 | contig 20129 bp, 11 predicted proteins | sample TergutEmb28metaG_FD_89873 | JGI IMG/M metagenome (GOLD analysis project Ga0123357, IMG submission 89873) | Embiratermes neotenicus P4 segment gut microbial communities from Petit-Saut dam, French Guiana - Emb289 P4 | ecosystem: Host-associated > Arthropoda: Insects > Digestive system > Gut ... | reverse complement strand
GATAGTGAGTTCCGAAACGTCGGCAATTAGAACTCAGACACCGGGGAATTACCCAAAAAGAAACAAATTACATTTAGAACATGGCGAAAGCTTAAAAACAAGAATAATATTTTATAGTTTACACAGTCAGTGCTTTTTGGAGGTCACAAAATATGCCTCCTGCTACTAGGTTGCTATTCATGGTTTGGTTTGGTTTGGTTTATTTGTTCATCCATTCAGTCACACATGTAACAATGAAGACATCAATTACAGCTTACAGTTATATATTACAACACAACTTATTATATATGGACAACCACCCAATATAATATAATAAATAACAATACAAAATTTAAAGACCAATTGGAAGTGCAATATGTCACTACATCTAGATATATGTGTATGTACATAAATATACTTAAGAATTCAAATTAAAAGTAATAATATAGAATGGTATTGAGTTATATTACATAGCAATCAGAATTCCATTTATCAACATGTATGAGGCTTGCTCAGTTGAGATGTGTGTCCTAAATCCACATTGTTCATTTACCAAAATATTATTATCTGTATGTGCATCTATGCCCTTTGTTGATTCTGATATTATTTTCAGCATCCCTATCTTTTCCTTTTGTAAATCCAAACTGAACTTCTCCAAAGTTTCCTTTCAATTCTTCTCCTAAGTATCCTTGCTACTGTCATTGCTGTATGTGCAACAATCACTGCATTTTGTAGTGTTTGGCTTCTTTAAACCAATTGTAGTAAATTCAATGAAATCCTTGGGCCTTTCTCCTATTCCATATATGTTGATCACTTGTGTCATTAGTTTGAGACCATGTTTTCCCAACAATCTCAGTGCATCCACTTTTGTTTGTCATCTTCTGTAGCCTCTTATCCCTTGTCTCCTTGATATCTTTTCTCACTTCACTGTGCAAGATGTAGGGGCCTTTCTCTTCTGCATCTACTTTCTCTTCATGTTTCACTAACAGGTTTTTTGGTCATTGAGCTGGATCATAGATCTCTGTAATATAGTTCTTTATACACATAAGACCCAGAAATGAATTAGGAGAGTACCATCATTGTGCAGAGATCAAATGTGCCACAATGTTACATTACACCTACATTTCCTGTTTTATTCTAGCCTTTTAACATTTTAAATAATGGATATCAATGAGTTTAAGAATACATTTTTTCAGGGGATAAATGTCACCTCATATCTTTTTGTTCAGGTGTTCTCTATCTTTTTTGTATTGTACCACGAAATGAAATTTAACAGTTTCAATGTGCTGCCAATATTGTCATACATTTAAATAAAAAAAGGCTGAAAGTGGAAAGATTGGTTGAGGCTGAGAGCGGAGTTGAGTTGTATAATGTTTCCAGTGATGCTGTGTAGTAGTAAATATATCTGGGTTTATATTTTAATTTTTATCGTGTTTTTTAATTTGATATTTTAGTTACGATCGCGTACCAGTACGGGTACACGAACCACGGATTCCTAAACCGTGTAACGTAATTCACCTCTCTAATTCATTAATCAAACTGTTTACTGTCAAGATTACAAAATTAATTATTCGTCTCCGGTGGGTCTATACATAGCCCAATTTATACTGCTGTCCCACCATTATGGAAGGAACAACACTATTTCGCCACTGTCGGGAAGTTTCAGTCTTTTTGTTGATGTATGTTGTAGATCGCCATTTTTTTTCAATGGTTATAGAACTTTTCCGGTAATTGAATGTGGACACATGAATGTCTGTGTCCAATCCCGAACGCCGTGCCTTTCATACTCCGTGCCGGCAGCAGTCAGTGCGAGTCAGCGGTCAGTTTGATGTATGGGCATGGCGTTCAGTGCAACAGAAGTGGTTGAAAGTTGTTGTAATTAATATGGTACTTCATTTAATAAAACTAGTGGTGATGGTGTTAGTAGTTGTGAAACTGTAAACGAAGACGTAAGATTGAGGACATAGGATATTATCATGTGTCAAAGGTATGTTACATGTGATGGTGTACTGATGTGCTGTTGGGATAGTTTAGTATCCCACAGAATGCAAAGCAGTTTATATGAACAGTTACTTTTGTATATGATCCAAGAACTGTAATACTGTACAGCATACATATACATCATATCCACTCACAGATCCATCATCTGCACAAGTCAGATTGAATGTGGAATTTGTCATGAAAAGGGCTAAATTGCAATATGCAATCAAGTCAAATCAGTAAGTTACAAAATTACATTAAATTAGTAAGAACGTGATGTACTACAAAAAAAAAGATCATTAACACACAACAGTTCAAAGCAACTATATGCATTACAACAAGTTAAATAACGAATGTTCACGTGTCTACATTGTTATGACCAGCAGAAAGAAATTCCTCAATGGAATAAAAGGCATTTTTAACAAGGTACTCTCTTAATGAAGTCTTAAAGGTATGTATGTTGTTACAAAATTTGAATATATTTTGTGGTAGCTGGTTGAATATTTTAACAGATGAATAGGAGAAACCCCTCTGTTTTGAGGAAAGTCGTACCGACGGTATGTGCAGTTTGTTTTGCTGCCTTGTATTCATACCATGAACAGAGGAGTTAGTTTGATAAATATTAAGATTTTTAACAGCAGATAATGTCAAGACATAAATATATATAACATGGAACTGTAGGTATATCTAAATGTTTTAATCCTTGTCTACAACTCCTAGGGTCCAGTCTCAGGATATTCCCGATTGTTTTTTATTGTATTATGAAAACATTTCTCATTGATGAAGATAAACCCCAGAATATTATGCTATGACTGATTTGTGAATAGAAATGTGCAAAATAAACCATATGTAAAATGTTTAAATTTACAATAAGTAATAATTTTCTCAACATGCAGCAAATCAAAATTAATTTTTTTATTAAATTATCTTTATGTGATTTCCAAGTTAGATTGCAGTCAAGATGCATGCCCAAGAGTTTGATATTTTCACTGACAGTAAGAGTTTGATCGTTATTTACAATGTTCAGTGGGTAAGTTAAGAGCTTAGAAGAAGCAAATTTTACAAAATGCTTCTTATTTAAGTTCAGTACCAACGGATTATTTTGAAACCGTTTAGAAATACAATGTAATACTGAATTTAATTTAGAATTTAGTTCATCACGATCACTGGAAGAAACAAGAATATTAGTATCATCTGCATGAGAAACTTTGTTTATGATGCATGGAAAATCATTAATATACACGTTGAACAGTAATGGGCCAAAAACAGATCCCTGAGGAACCCCATGTCTAACTACTTCCCAGTGTGATGGAAGATTGGGTGAATTGACAAATTGCAATATAACTCTTTGTTGTCTATTGTGCAAATAAGATTTGAACCAATTTAATACAGGGCCTTTTAACTCCATCAAAATCAAGAGTGCATGACTAACACTATCAAAAGCCTTAGTTAGATCACAGAATAGACCTGTTATATAGTCTTTATTATTCCACACACTAAAAATCGACTCAATGAGTTTAAAAATAGCACTTTCCGTAGAACTTCGTCACGAAAACCGAATTGCTCATTGGTCAGAATGCTATTACTCACTCAGCGATGTTTTAATCTATAGAACATGAGCAACTCAAATATTTTGGAGAAGCCAGTCAGTAAAGAGGTAAGTTTATAATCTGATACTTGTGATTTATCACCTTTCGTAAAATATGGTTTTATACTTTAGGTGATTTAGGCAAATACCACAAGTTAATGATTTATTGTAAATGTAAGTGATAGGTTTAGAAACCTGGCTACCACACAGTTTTAGTATCTTATTGGATAGAGCATCATAACCACTTAAAGTTTATTTTTTAATGAAGATATTGTGCATATAACTTCTGTCACAGTAACTGGAATATTGATGATTTTTGGGAACTCATAAGGAAACAATTCCATAAGTGAAAACACTGGTGATTCAGTCTTTGGTTGCTGTGTGATTAATTCATCTAGAGAATTTATAAAGTAGTTATTAAAAATCTTAGCTGACTGATTTGTGCTTGTATTTTTTTTTACCAAGTTTAAATTCTGTTTGAGTAGACTTCTTACTGGACGCAGTACCAATTTCATTTTTAATAATGTTCCAAGACATTTTAGATTTATTTGTAGATGAAGATAATCATTCATTGTAGTACATTTCTTTAGCTTTTCTAATTACCTTCTGTAACGCACTGCAATATTGAATATGATGTACTTTAATTGTAGAACAGCTGGTTGTCTTGCTCATAATGTAAAGCAACTTTTTGCACTTACAAGATATTTTGATTCCAGTTGTAATCCAGTGGTTGTTAGAAACATTGTTAGTTACATATTGTGTAGGAAAGCATGATTCAAAAACAATTAAAAAGTGTTTAGAAATAAATTAAAGCTTTCATTTACATCAGTATGGTTAGTAATATTATCCCAGGATTCATTTTTTAACTTTCAATTAACATTGACACAGCAGATTTTGTTATTAACCTCTTGATTTTTGTAAAAATGCATCATTGTGGGTCAAGTGATTAATGCTATGTATGCCTGGTAATAGGCACATTCAAGGTTTGTTAAATACTACTCTTTAGGCGCTGAAAATGTACAAATACAAAATTGTCCCCATGCCATTAAGACATGGGAATAGAGGTACTCCTCAATACATTCTTTGTCTCAGCCCTGTATGTAATTGAGTGGTCATCTTCATGCCTTGGCTGCTTTACCCCCGGGAAAGAACTCCAGATGTTTTGGTGGACAGAAAAGTTTTGGCCCTGCCATGATTCGAACCTGGTATCTTCCTGCGAATGTCCTAATGACTATACTTAAAACGCCATCCCAACTTCAGAAATTGGGGCATGCTAAGCCAGATCACTTCCCCAAAATATGATGAAGAAAATGGTAATGATTGTGGAACATTTTGAGTTATTTTTTGGTTAAACAAATCTTGCAAATTTTATTAGGGAGGCTAAATTGTATGCAAAACAATATAAGAATGTGGGAGATAGTTTCAAGGTCCAGTTCGCTTACTATTGTCATGACCAGTAAATTGTAAACATACTATCAGTTTGTCACTGGCAAAATGTAGACTATGTGGCAGGGAATATAGGAGACAGAGAAGCCAGTGCATACTATGGACTGTAACGGAAGCATGGAGTTAATTTGAAATGCCACCTGTTGAAATGTAGACTGCTTGGTGGAGACAAAGAGATTGACAAAAGTTGAACTCCGGAGTTGTGAACTTAGTGGTGGGCAGGCTTTAGGGAAAAGAACAGAGCATATTCTGCTTGAATATTTTCTCTTGCATAGCTTAGATTCTGCTTACATTTATTTACAATCAATTTATCCTCCACAAAGTCTTTGTGATGTCATTTCTTTGCCTTTTTTACACAACTGAATGGTCAAATCCTAACATGGTTAAGCTGTATGGAAGTTCTCATGTTTTTAAATTTCTGTAACCATTTAAAAATTGCATAATTTTAACCCAAAACTGAATGCCTTCCTCTTTTTTTCTCATCCTTATGCTTAATTCACATTCATATCTATTTCCTTCACTTTAATTGTGTGACTTAAACCCCTATGGATCTCATCCAGAGTGTGAAAATAACTTACGTTGAATCCAAAAATTATGTTGTTCATCCTTTGTCCATATTTCCCATGCCATTTTTGTACTGTACACTTTCTGGTATCTCACCATTTGTCATCTCATTACCTGCTCATTTGTGGTCATTCGTGACTTCGCCTCTATTCCTTTCTTAATTGCAGAGTGTGTTGGTGTGTGTATGCCTAGAAGCAGCTGTGTCACTTTAACTCTTCCTCCAGAATTTTGAAATATTACAAAATCTGATGAATCTTTGTCTAATACATGGGCCAAGATTCATATTCACTACATGAATCACTAGTTTTGCTATGCTAATATGTTACAAAATGTTAAATATGAACATTGTACACATAAAATAAATCTTCCAAGTGCCGAGGAAAGTACTAAATTTTGAAATAAAATGACGTAGGCTCTGAGTATATTACATAACGAGGAGGTTGTTAGTTTGTACAGGTTGGAGTGAAATTTAACATGTTGTAATGGATTGATCTTGTCGTCAGGAAGGGCAACAAGGAATGTGTATAGAATGTTGGTTAGGAGACCTCTTGGAAATAACCACATGTAAGACAAAAGGAGATGGAAAGATAATATTATGCTGGATTTAGGGAGATGGGTTGTGAGGATGCAAGTTGGTTGGAACTGACTGATTGTCATACACTGGCAGGCGTATGTACAATCAAACCCCAATATTGTGCCCCCCTCTGTTAGCACCCATGAAAGTCTCTGAACATAAATTTCTTGTTATGCGGTCTTTTGCTTTACTTACATCCTCAGTATACTGTCACATATGCCTGTGAATAAACAGTGGTGCTATATTGGTGTTTGTCTTAGAAACATTCTTGAATTTTTGGATTGTAATACTGGAGAATCAGGGGAAGAATGACATAATTTTTCTGGTGTCTAATATTTTATTGAATCCTTTATTTTAGAAAATATCATCATAAATTTATGTACATTTATTCATATGATTGAAGGCTTTAGATCATTACCTTCTATATGCATGGGTCTAGGGCCCATTTACCTTTCTGATATTATTATGAACACTCTTAGTTCTAAATAGACCTAGCTTCGCATTCAAAGGCCCCTGTGTAATTGATTGCACATATAAAAAGCACTCCAGAAGAGCAGTATGCTTTGTAGTATAACCACTGATGTTTATTACTGAGTATATTTAAAAAATGATAGGTTTACCAATGCAAGGTATTGTTATTACAGTCATGTCAGTTAACAGTGTACTGATAATTTTGGTTATTCAGAGAATTTGCTTAGGTGCAGACTGATAGTCTGAGAGGATAATTACATGTCAAGTGCTGATGAATCATGTCAGTGCAGGGACATGCATGTGTATGTTACAATTAAGAAGTAAATTTGCTAGTGAAATACATATAAACATTTCATATCTGAACATCACTATTTTTAGAAATGCAGATTTATGAGGTGAGTCAGAAAGTATCGGGAAAGATGATGACAAAAATTTTGTTGTGTTGGCTGTACTGCTCTCAGGGCATACAGAAACTTATGGCTGTGTGGACTGAGTGTGTTGAAACTCAGGGTCATTCTGTGGAAAAATGATGCTTCTGTACAAACTCAAATTATATTGTACAGTTTAAAGAGAGTTAATGAGGTATAGTTCAGTGTTCTACAGTAGTGATTCTGAAAGAAAGAAAAAAAAAGTTACATGATTATTTAATAATGTAAACAGTTGTACTGCCTGTAGGCAAACTTTTAAAGCTCTGAACATACTTACAGTGCATTTCATATATGTAAGGAAAATACTACGCTATAAAATAAACAAAAAAGTATTAATGATATGGTGAAATTTGCAACTAAAAATACATGCCAAAGGTTGGATCTCCATTGTTGGGTTTGCAGAATTGATGTTTTTAAAAAAGTGTAGTGCATACATGAATTTAGACTATACAATAAATTGCAAAGTCAATAGAGGAAGCTGAAAAAATACGACACTTCGGGAGGTAGCTGAAATCCTTCCGTTTAAAACACACCTTATACTCCACATGTCTTATTATTTAGTGAAATGTAATGGTTAAAGATATATTTGCATCTTGGGGGTTTGAGAATGTAGGTCTTTGAGCCAGGTCTGCTGAGAATGGGTTTGGGCCCTGGTGAAAAAAATTTTTTGGGCCTCCAGCAAGGGTAGACAGGCTGAAAATCTTTACACTAAATTGGGAAGACTACTGTCAGTTGCTGAGTGACTTGGGCTTAGTCTGAAAGGGTTAATTTTTGCACTTGGAAAATAATTATACTATCAGGAATGGCAAAAACATATGCAGCATAGTCGGGCCTTGGGGCCTCTTCTGGACTGCTGTGGCCAGATAGTTTGTACCATCTTCCTCCACCTGCTTTGAGCAGACTCAAAGATATTTAATAAGCTTCAGAAAAAAAATGTAATGTCAGATTGCTCTTGGTTGTTGGTGTTGTACTGTATTTTGTATAATGCAAAAGCTAAAGTCCGTTAGACCAAGGGGAATTTGTTTCAGTTGTGGATAGCTGAACTGTGGTTTATTAAGGGTTCAGGTACATTATTTTAAAAAAATTAATATTTTGTTGTTTCAATCAGCACAACACATTTCTTAATGGCCACATGAAAGGTAATGTGCTGTATATTTCATATAATGTGAGCAAACTATATGTCAGTTCTGAAAGTTTAATTACTCCAATTATGGCAACACTTAAAAAAGATATAAATAATAGTAGAATAAATAATAATAAGAGATAACATACATTTAACCCATCACCTATTCAGGTGGCATTTCATTGCTTAAACTTTTGGTGCCAGAATTATTTTTTTTAATTTTAGCGCATCCTCTGTATAAAATGTGAATAATACAGGAACCAAATACATTAGATTTATGAAACAAACAGCATTTGGAAGATGAAAAAAAAGAGAGTATATACCATGTTTAAAATATTCAGTAACTCTGTTTGTTGAATACATATATAAAATGCAACGTTTAGAGGTTAGCAGTGCGGTACGACCACTATAGTCGTCGTTAGGCGTCAAAGGGTTAATTGTGTGTGTCTCTTGAAGATAATAGGCAGAAACTTAGCCATGAGTATTATCATTGATGGCTGCAAATTACCAAGGCCCTGTGGTCATACATTGTATAAACTTTACAGCACAGCATGACAGCATACCACCAGGAAGAACAGTGATCCTTCTATCAGCTTCTACTGGAAGTTGCAGGAGTATGCAGCAAAATTTCCAGGGCATGATGGTGGTTGTAGGAAAATTTGGGGAACCAGATAAGTTTACCATGTTCATGTGCTATTTGAATTGGCCTGAAATTACCAGTTAATTGTACTCAAGGAAAAAGCTGAAAAGCAAGCTGATCTTGTGTGGTTTGTGTTCTGCTTGAAGTTCATCTTCTGTCTGACCTAAATAAAGGCAGAGTATTTGGAGATATATGTAATTTAGTTTCAACAAAGAGGCTTTCCTCATGTCCATATGACAGTTATTTTGGAAAATGAGTTCAAACCACAGTATACTAATTTAACTGATCCAGTGATTTCCGCTGAAATTCTTATCACTTACAATATCTAAGGATGTATAATGTTATCAAATCATGTATGGTGTGTGGGTCGTGTGGTTATTTAAATTGTCTTCTGGATCGTATGGGAGGGAACACATATGTAGAAATATCCTAGACCACAAGGGAATCAACAGACCAGTTCAGTTATGGCAAGAGCATTGAAGTTATTAATAGGGTAAGTGGTTCCTAAGCATTTATTCATTTCTGTACTTTCCGAAGGCAACATTGTTCGCTCTCTACTAAGACAAACTTCACCTCACTGTGAGAGCACGAAAAATCAGTGCTGCCTTTGAAGTGTAATGGACTGACTGCATATATTTTGAAAGAAGCAGGCAGTTGCAAGAAAATTAGTATGTTTAGCAAGTAAAGCTCCCTCTATGTAGAAAATGGAGTACTTTATTATTGAAACACATTTAGTCCTTATTCCATTTTTGTTTGTGACAAGGGAGAGATTAAAACTTTTTCTTCAACAAGAGAAGTATCAGTTGCTTTCTTTACCCGCTTACAATAGGAAAATATGCACATTACAGTCCATTGTGCGGAAAGAAACAGAAAATGTGACTTGTCATGGGTGGTGTAATTGGAAGTAACACCCCATAAGACAAGACAGCGTGTTTTCTTCAGGTTGTATATTTTGATTGATTCCTGTCACTGTTATGGTCAGTTCCTGGTTTCTGTATGACACGTGTTAGCTGTGAAGTTGGTTCATAATCAATACTTACACTTTCAGCACAAAATGAATTATTGTAAAATGCAACAGTTGCAGTGATTTTATGTGCACATATTTTCTTGAATGCAGTTTGTAGTATTTGTCATAGTTTACCCTATTAAACTCTGTAACTAAAAAATGTAAATCTTCTGGAAGTAGACATAGGTTTCTCCTCTGTATTTTAATTGTGTTATATTCAGATTTTCAACATTCCTTTGAAACCTGCTCTAAAAAGTTTTTGATATCTTCGTTGAATAATGTTTATGCATGCATAGCAATGAAGAAGATGTAAATATGGGTACTTGAGTTTCATGGGGAGATTTATGGAAATCTCTAAGCATCAAGCATGTTACATTAAAACACATATTTTATGCAGCTGCTAGAGAAAATTGTGTATCAACAACATGAAACAGAGTGCATATACATGTTTATGTGTTACACAGTGTGTCCATTTATGAAGGTGAATGCAGCTGTCACTTCCTGCCTCTCCATAGTGGCAAAATGATTCAGTGGGGAGCACTAACAGTGGTTGCCATTAGAACTATTCACATAAGAGTGCAGATGTGTAACAGTGTGTTAAATACTGGAATGCTGGAAACAGCAGTTGCCACTAAAATTATTCACACAACTGTGTCTGACATTGTGTGAAGTACTAGTTATTGTGCTTGAAGATCGTTTCACATGCTGTTGACTACCATTTTTTCTGTATGAATTGTATGTGAATGTGGTTCTGCTAGAATGTTTAGGAGAAAATGATAAATTTCCCAGTATTAGGGTTTAAAGCTCAAGAGGCATTCACACTTAGAAAGTCAATTCTCTTTGGTCACTTCAAGACAAGAAACCTGCAAAAAACATACTGTGTGCTTACTGAATAAACCATAGACAAGATAGGGTTGAGTTCCAAAACTCAACAGATAAAACATGGCAGACCATTCTCTGAAGGGGTATTTGGTGACAGAAGAATGTCATCGTTTTTGACCAGCAGATTTGTATTGTGTTACTTTATGTGACTTTTATTTGTGGTGTAATATGAAGGATAGAGTCTACAGAATGAAACCCCCTAATTAAATAAAAATAATGCAATAAGAGTCAAAGGTAAACATATGATGAGACATGTTGCTAATTTCTCAGGAAGAACTTTGGGTGAATTTCCCATTTAAACAGTGCAGTGCTTGCTAGGATCTGGGAAGTGATAGTGGGCATTCGTCTTTGCAGTGGCTGAATCATATTTTTTCTCAGTATGATATAAATGTTTCATATACATTTTTGTTAGTTTAATTCTGTGGTATTAATGAACACTGCAAGTTAGTTCACTTATTTTTTTTGCACATCAGCATTTCTAAGTGTTTAATTTATTTATAATACAGAGTGTTATGGGATCTTGTCTATGAAGTGTGTTTTCAGTGAGCAAGCAGCAAATTGCTTTTTCATATGGGATCTGAGGATGGAGTTAGGTATACAACAACTTCTTACCCATGTTCATAAAAAATCATATTTTACATTTTCTAAGAAAGTTCAAGCCATGACATTGTTAGTCATATTATGTCCTGTAACCCCAAATATTTTGAAGTCTTTCACAGCAAATCATCATTAACTAAACCATTGTTCTGTAGATCATCTAATGCTCATTAACTTTTGATTAATTTGTAACTGATTCATTAGATTTTATGTTCTTGAAAAAAAGTTCATTCATTCTATTGCATGTTTATATTTCTAGTGCTGAATTTTTAACTCTTTGTGAAAGTGTAGATTGTTCACTCTATGGGTAGCTATTGTGATAGCGTTTCTGGTTCTACTCCCATGATTGACTGTTACTGCTGCAGCTCCTTTGTAGTGCACTTTGATCCAGGCTCTGGAAACAAAGCAAGAGACAGGAATTTATTAATGTAACAAAGCAAGAGATATGAATAAATAATGCAAAAATGCAGGATAAGTGAATTTGTAATAAAACAAAATGAGTGACATGAATTAATAACATAACAGAGCAAGGCTTGGTTTAATGAAAGAAAGCCATGGATTATTAACAAAACAAGATACATGACTTAATACCAGAAGAGAGAAAGGGACACAAATTAATAACAGTGGGAATAAGTACAGTAAATGTTCAAATAACAGCCAAAACAACTATTGATAATCTTTTTGTAGTGGTGCTCAGCATACTACTATTGACAGATCGGGTACAGTAGAACCACAAAGGAAAGTTTTGCTTTCCTAACAGGAGTTGCATACCTGGGGGTCAGGTGGATTAAGTGACATTTGTTTGTGGTTTTATTGGTCTTACACAATGCAACATGCTTGAACACAGTATTATGACTGTCTTGAGAACTAGCAGCCTTCAGTCTGTACATTTTATTTTGCACACACTTGTTTACCATTGTGGTACTACTGTATTAAGCTACACTTCGAGCTAAGGCTAGCCCCAGTTTTAATCTGGTACAACATTCAAATGCATTACTTGCATTTGAAATATGAGATCTTAGGTTCTGACAGTAGTGACTGTGAAGATTACTGTCATCTGACATGTGAAACCACATAGGCTGGTAGATGAGTTTGCATCGCATCACATCCCAGAAGACACTAATCTTTGTCTTTAAAACTTTTTAAATCTGTAAGTACCATCGTTTATGTTCTGTGTCTGATATAGTTAGGGTAATGAGGATAAGGTGGTTGGACTTATGGTTTGCAGGGACCAAATGAACAATGCGTGTGAAATTTGAACATTCAGATCATCTGGGACGCTATGCTTTTACCACTGGTAAAGAGTTGGTGGTATTTCAGGAAGGTTGTAACTATTTACTAGCTGAAATGGCACACCATAGAAGACTTGAATATTCACAAACACTGCCATGAGAACCTCAAATCTTGCATAATGAAAAATGTAATTGTAAAATCCAAATGGATGAGGCTGCTTGGAAGATCTGCATGCATAAAACATATCTTAAGGAAACTGTGTGTGAAAGTGTCAATTGGGTTGAAATTACTCACAACAGATCCCAAAGGAAGGCTTTTATGAACATGATGATGAACCTTTTTCTTAAAAGTGAAAGGAATTTTTAAATTTCTATAACAGTTTTTCAGTGTTACACTGGTTATTGGTTCTCAGTCGCTTTTTGCCATATTTGCCTGTTTACTGCATCTTAAGGTGTTATATTCTTCTGCCTTATCACTCTTTCCACTTCAGTTTCTCCCTTTAGTTCAGTATTTTTTTGGCCAGATATATAATTGTCGTGGATTTTGTAGTGTAGTATCCATATGCCGTCACATATAGGTATGTAGAATATTCAAATTTTGAACCAGTCATCAAAATATATTGTTCAATTCAATTTTTTTTTTTTTTAATTTTTGGTAGTTAGTTTTGAGGAATATGGCACAGTATTTGTTCTTTATTGTCTCTGCATTGGGCTGATCACTCATCCGGAGGAGTCCTACTGATTGTGGTGTGTCCTACAATGTGATCATGAATCCTCGACATTGAGGAGGCCTTGGTCTGCTAGGGCTGTTGCGTCATGGTAAAAAAAAAATTGTTCTGTACTATGGACATCTGTGTTATGACATGATCTAATTTGGTAGATGAATTACTGTTTCCTGAAACTGTATACACGTAGCATATGCTTATAACAAAATCAGCTTCAATTAAAAATGTAATTTGGTAACTGATGGCATTTAGCTGTAAAGGGAAAAAAGAGAGAGAATTTAGTCAAGAAATCTCTTGACTGTTTATAATGATCAAGTCATCATCAACTTCCATGTCTGAATCCGTATAGAATAAATGTTATATGACTAATTGGAAGTCAAGAAATGTACCCTAAGGGCTCTGGGAAGTAGCTTGCACCTTGGATTTATGGGAATGCATAGTTAAGCCTAGCTAAAACCTTCAAAACTTTTAAATTAGATGATTAACACAAACCATGTACTTCAGTGACGCATGTTGATGTGAGGGGTGTTGAAGGTAATGACAACACAGAGGTAGGTTAGGGAGCCTTTGTCACTTCATAGACTATATAAGCAGATTGTGTTGCAGGTCGGATATACTCTTTATTAACTGTTCTTTAGAATCACATTTTGCTTGTCTCCATTTAAAACTGAGCTTTAGAGAGCTCAACATGTAGTCAATCTGTCTTTCTTCCATGATTCATAATTTTTACGCCCTCTTCTTTTGCAGTTTACAGTAAAGGTCTTGAGCTAAAGTTCAACAAACTGGTGGTTGGAGTTTGTAGTGAACATGATCATTACTTCAACAAATCCTGCTACTCGGAAGAATCCCATCTTGGCAAACCCACTTAGCCATTTGCATTCCTGCCCATGGCACTTGAGGGCCCATAGCCATAACTCTATTCACCAAAGTCTGCTATTAAATCTTGTCCTGAGATAGTTCAAACCAATAAACAATTTCGTCACCTAACACTCTATGACTCGTTCCCCATCGTTTGCAGATTACCCTAACAACACAGGAACATGAATGTCCTTGATGTTAGAAAAATTTACTGAGGGAGTTGTAACAGAGGTTTGTCTGAGAAAGAGTTATCCGTGTTTTTCCTCAGAAGAGGTATGGCCATAATTTTCACTATCTATTATATCTGAAAATGTTCATGACACATTTAATTTGCTATAAATGGAGGGAGGCTGCTGTCTTATTTTGCATAATTGAGTGCAGAAATAAAGAGACAAGTTTGTTGACAGAAGGAATTACTCTAGCAAGAGCCTCAAACAAGTCTCATTTTCCACACAGGTCCAAAAATCATTTTAGGCTTTTGGGCATTGCTTGCATCACATGAAAATTGAAGTGGTTGAATGAAAAATACCCTGTTTTGTAAACCTCAGACGCATAGAAATGCATTTAGTTGCTTGTCTGTCCAAAGAGAGAGAGAGAGGTAACAAAATCCACATTAACATCTTAATTAATGTTCATATATTTTTTGCAGATTACCTAAGTAAACTTGCCCAAATCATCCAAGCAGTTACGTTACCACACTGAATCTCGACAGACCAATTCCAAAGTCTAGACTGAACAGTGTTAAAGATCTGAGAGTGAACAAGATGTTACTGTGGAAGATTCACCTCCCTACCTTGTAACGCTGTGTGACTGGGTGAGTAGTTCCTGATGCTTTGAAGGATCATACTTCCTTTGAAACATCAAGAATTATTTCCTCAATGACATGGTGTCACAATGGAAAAGACCGTTTTTTCAGCAACATTGCCATGAGATTCTTAGATCTCGCAAGATATTATGTTTATTGTGACCTAACATTACTGTTTGTGGACATGTCACAACATATTGAACCAGCACATTAAACTTCCTTTGGTGGTGACCAGTGATTTTATTTTATAAACTATGCTTACATACCACTTCCATGGAACCCTAGAGTAGGTACTCACTAACTTTTACTACTTTGCCCAAACTTGAACTGAGAGGAGAGAATATACAATCTACGACATTTGCAACAAATAATGTTCCAACAAAACATGAAGTGGTGTCATATGTTGCAGCACAAAATAAGGTTCCACACAGCCCTTGTTTTATACACCACTTCTTAATTCAAGTCCTCATATTTTCAGTTTAACACCCTTTGGCTGGCTGCACTGTATTATATTAACCCCTTCCTATCTCATTACTTCTTATGGGAATATTATTTTTTTATTTATGCATACTTTTTCAGGAACACAACAAGCGCATAAAATAAGGGCTTGGTGTGTTTGTGTTTGTGGGCTGGCATTGGAGCTACTCATGGATGGTCTTAGCAAAAGAGTGCCCAATATTTAGTAGTCGCTAGTGTTGGTATATTGTTAGTGATGTGAAGCAGATGAAACAGCAGTCCTTTACAGTGAGTAATGATGCAAATTCAGATATTACTGTCTTGATTACATTATGAGCTTCGTTTTTGTTATTCAAATTTGCACCACTTTAAAATTAGTTCTTTCCACAAGAAGTTGCATGTTTAATTCTTTGTGTGCACTTGGCTTTGATAATACAGAAGTCCCTTGTCATTCGCATGGGTTACGTTCTTTAAACATGCTGCGAACGGTGAAACCTCGATTCCCGAAGTTAAGACCTTATGAAGAAAATTGGGTGGGCAGAACCAATGACTCTCGAAACATGATAGTATGTATATTAATTATTAACCGTTTGGCGCCGGAATTATTTTTTTTTCAATTTTAGCACACTCTGTATATAAAATGTGAATAATACAGAAACCAAATGCGTTAGAATTATGAAACAAACTGCATTTTGAAGAGAAAGAAACAGAGAGTATATACAATGTTTAAAATATTCAATAACTGTATTTGTTGAATAAATATATAAAATGCAACGTTTAGAGGTTAGCGGTGCGGTACGACCCCTATAGTGGTCGTTAGGCGTCAAATGGTTAATATGCTCGAACATATTTGTTTTGATTGTTCACTGGAATGGCGGCGTTGCTGGCTTAAAGCTGTGAGTGTGATCAAAGGACGTAGAATGCATGAAGGAGGGGGAGACGTGACTTGTTGAAGAAAGAGGTGATCTTGGATTGGTTTGTCTTCTGCGTGTGCCTGTACACTTCCTTGTATGATTCCATGGTAGCCTACATCTTCGTCTACAAGCCACTCATACAAGGCTCCTTTTATCTCTTCGAGGAAGGAGTCTGGGTGTCTTACACAAGAAACTTTCGCACTCTATGAACTTTGGCCTGTCGAAAGACGGACTACCGAATGAATGAATGAATGATTAAAACTACTTACTGAGCCAGTTAACATGGAATGGCTTCGTGGTATATTGCCAATGGAAGACAAGTCACAATCACGTATATTTACCTCCTTTTGATGGTGTTTTAACTGGTTTGACTTTTGGGGGATCAGGCTTCTCTTTTTCTGGACTGTCCTTGCTCTCCGATTTTCCTGTAAGAAAGAATAATGGAATTGTAAAATGAAACAGACATTAAAACAGAATTCATCATATTCCACGTAACGTTTGTGTCGTCTTCTTTCCCATTGTTATTGGTGAAATATATTTATAAGTCTTGACCGTCCATCTGTGCAACCTTTTGGAAGACAACTTCTTAACTTCACATGGCACCCTACGTTAATACTAAAAGCCGTAGATGTACAGGGTACAAACAGGCGTTCAGTACAGGTTTAGAAATAATGCCAGTCATACTCCAGTTGTACGAACGCAGTGTGTTCGTGGGGATAAATTGTGAATGTACGACTCACTTTATTGTGCCGCTGTGAAGTAGACTTCCTTGAAGTAAACTACGACAGTGTCTTCCCACGTCCTTATTCCCTTCGATGCTGTAAATTTTTGCAGTTGTTACAAGCTCATTAGTACATTCTCTCTTACTGAACCGAACCCGAAGATTCACCAATGTTGCCTCAGGAAGTGTTCGCAAGGGACAGTGATTGGGCCCTGTTGTGGGCCGTTTTATTTCAGCTCACATCTATACATTATTTTGTTTTAAAACTCATTCTATTGTTACCCGCATGTATAGGCCTCCCAAGATGTGTCTTTCCTTGATATTTTCCAATTGAAAGTTCCGAAGTATTTTCCATGCATGTGTGAAGTATTTTTAGTCCATATCCGGCATGGCTTAAACACCATAGTGTTCCCTGACGATTGATTACTTCATTAGATTAAAGGTGCATCAGCTGCAGTGGCCATACGTTACTGTCAAACAAGAACAGAAATGAAGCCACCATTTATGAACCAAATTTTAAATACTTTTACATGTAATTTCAAACTAACATTTCCCTTGTAGGAGATACAATTCTTTATATTTCCATTGCCCTCCTGCCAGATGTACTTGATGGTCGCACTGATGTAACCTAATCTTTTGGCATTAGATGTTGTATTTTCAGTTACAATATGGTTACCGCTAAGAGTGTGCCACCGTAGATAATGGCAATCGGGTGCGGCAACTGTTACGAGGAAAACATTATAGTAGTAAAGTGATTTATGTGCATTGTATCCCTGTCAGGTGAAGGGCACAAATTCACGCAAAACGTGCCATTAAATAACAGGCAGGATTAAGAGAAATTAATGTATCACATGGGAATGCTTTGTACGGAAACGATATTCCGAGCGTGGAATGTGGTGCATCCCCGGGCTCAGCTAGACAGTGCCTTCGTCAGATCAATACGGAAACTCCAAATCGGGAGCTGAGGCAGGCGTTGTCTCGCGCTATAGTTAATACAGCAGTTGTTTACATATATTCATTGCTGTTTTCTTTCGCAAGACTTTTGGTCTTTTATAACCAAATCTCGCGGATGGGTAGTTAACACTCGTAGGGAGTTCCTCGATTCGTTTTGGGGTCTGGTAACCCATTCACACGGAGTTTTCTCACATTTTCTTTGCCTTGCTGGCAAACAGATAATATAAGCTAAAACTGTCTTTTTGCGTAGCATAGAAGCAATGGAAACATATCAGGGGATTAGATATTAAACTCAATTCTTTCCTTCCTACTACTTTGGCACTCGATGAGTGTGAATTATCAAGGAATGATCTCCCAGTACCCACTGGGCTGGATTGAATCCAGAGTCAGTTTCGAAAGGTGATGAGGGAAAATTTTAAAATAGCTTCATCTTCGTTCCATTCCCTTACCAAGTCTTCACTTATACATTCAAAATTCAGCAGCGCCCAGCTTGGTCCCTAGACAAGATTTAAATTTGTACAGTTTTTGTAAAACTCTGCTTGATCTGGCGGTGTTTTAATGATGTGTTGACAGGCCTCGGTCTCTCAAAGCCGATAATCTTTTCTGTTACTCTCTCCGAGGACCAGTGTTCCTTCTTTGGAAGCCTATTAGCGACCTTTGAATGTGGGTCTGTCCTTCTGACTGTTTAATTTTAATATTGCAGAATACACGCTTTGATATCCGAGCAGGGTGGTGTTGTAGTAATACTCTATACGTGTATTCGGAAGGTACCCAGTACGATCTTGGCCGAAATAACGGCTATCCTGATGGAAGTTACAGTAATTTTCCTCAGTACCTTCAGGCAAATTCCGAGATGGTGCTTCGATTAGGCATTGGCCGCTTCCATGCAAATCATATTCAGGTTACCATTCACAAATTTTCCATACCATCGGCACAGTATAGCCTGAAATACATCGTCCTAAAATAAATCGCAAAAATCCAGTTGTAGACTCTCGTGAAGCTCGGTAGAAGCTTGGTGATTTTTGAAATAGCCACGTCTTCTTAATTTTTAACGTTCATCAACGATATCAACACAGCGACAGTATAAACATTGCTGGATATGTAGCTTGCACTGGGAAGGCAATGCTATTAATGTTGTTTTAATTAATTTTGTTGACCTGCACACTAAAGAGCTTAATATGGTTTGTACGTATACTTTAGGAATGTTCTTTTAAGTGCTCTGTTAATTTCTTATTTCATACTTAACAGTGTAACAGAACAGCTTAGTTGTGTAGTGATTAGGTTCTGGGATGGAGGACTGAGAAATTCCCGACGGGGACAAGAATCGCTTCTCCAGAGCACCCACCCTGATTCTGGAACCCTCCCAGCCTCCTACTCACTTGGTACCGCTGGCCTTCAGCAGCGGTAAAGCGGCCGGAAGATGAAGGGCCATTTTCCTTCATTTAGTGCTGAGTTTTCCAATGAGTGGGACTTTACCTCCCCTCCCCCATATGCCTTCATGCCATGCACAACGAAAGCATTACCATTTTACCTTTACTTTTGCTATTTAGCGTGCTTCATCGAAAATTGAGTCAATCTCCTGTAATTGTCCTGTCATCTGGTGATATTTTCTCAGTTTTCCCTATGTTGTATGTAATCCTACCTACGCGGCAGGCGGCACGTGTCATTAGTAACAAAACTGACCATTTTAGTGCCACCCCCAAGGCTACATTTCTCAGCTATTATAATTCCACCTCCCTTGAATTATCTGGGTGCCTGTTTACATTAGGTATTTCAGTCAAAATTTGGTATGCATTTTCTGTTTCCCCAGTCAAATAGTGATACAGCGACTCGTAGTTTAGTATTTAAACTAAACTTGTAAAATAAGCAGCATGCGATAGTTATAATGTGCTGTCATACAAATGTGAAATCCGAGCACCGGAACGAAACCTGAGTTGAAGGCAGAAATAATGGAAAGTGATCGCCTTGTCATCTGTCAGATACAGGTGGAGGAAATGGTATGAGAAATAGGTTCTCTTCTGTATATATATATATATATATATATATTCGTGGTTCCGTGCATCGTAATTCTAAGTTGAAGAAATCCAACGGGATGCAACAGTATGCAAATATTTATTTACTGCTAAATTACTCTACATGTTTCGGGCGTCCATCGCGCCCATCATCAGGAGTACATAAAACTGTAG
>Ga0123357_10002648_pt1 | contig 20131 bp, 15 predicted proteins | sample TergutEmb28metaG_FD_89873 | JGI IMG/M metagenome (GOLD analysis project Ga0123357, IMG submission 89873) | Embiratermes neotenicus P4 segment gut microbial communities from Petit-Saut dam, French Guiana - Emb289 P4 | ecosystem: Host-associated > Arthropoda: Insects > Digestive system > Gut ... | reverse complement strand
TCCATTTTTGTATTTTCTGTGTACCTTATTTGATACACTTATCAGTACTGTGTTTTCCAGACTCAGTGATTTTTAGTGAAAAACACGTTCCATAGAAAATTTAAAAAAATAACAACTCTTAAGCATACATTATGCTTTTCCTTCTCACGTAACTGATGACTCACAGAACAATTTTAATTATTTTCCTTCCAGTTCCTTTTAAAAGCTAAAGCGAGAACATAAAGACCGGCTCTGTTTGCCACTACCATACAATTTATACTTTAGAGTATAATAAAAAGACTGATCTCTCTCTCACTCCATCGTGCACAGGTGCACGCATGTATACACACAAACAGTACATACTTTGAAAGACATTCTCTGTGTTGCCATTTCTTGCACTGCTCTACAGCCATAATCTTACACAAGTCTGTGGAAAATTTTAATACTGTATTAACCCTTTGATGCCAGAATTCAGTGGCCAGTGCAGTCTGCGGCAAAGACTGGGAATTTAAATGGCTACCCACTACTTTGCATGTCCTTGACTGATAAATTTAGGAACTTTCAGTTTTCTCAGCATCAAACTGCATGTCAACTAAAGTTGTTTTTTGGTGCCAAAGGGTTAATGTAAATTAGTGCACATCCAAACAAAATACTGGTTAACACTTTGGTATCAAAGTAAAAATGATAAATGAATAATAAGACATGTTAGTCACAACTATATTTGTAAACTGTTTTATTGCTGAGTGTGCACAATAATCAATAAACATCATTCAAATACAGATGAGACTGGTGTGTCTTATTACCCATTCATCTGTTTTACATATCACAATGGGATGTCTTGCGCAATGATTATGAACTTTAAGGGTGTCCCTGTACATGTCATGAAGGCATATAGGTGTGTGTAGACATAGTGTAGCTAAAGGCATATTTTTCTATCTCCAAATGATAACATATACATGAATGGAGAAGGCAAGATGAACAGTAAAAGAAGTCAGAGAAGCATGAACTCTTTTTGTAAGCATACGGCAAAACTGTCTGACCAAGAAGCAGAAGTGAAGACATGTCTACCAGACCATAGAAACAATGGAATTTCTGCATTTACAAACTGACAAATTCTGAAGCAAGAAGACAGGTGCGTGCACAATGTATTGCTGATTTGTTGGGACTACCTCGTGGTGTTAAAGATTCATGAAGACGCGTGGTCTGTGGAACATGAGGCAATTGTGAAATCTTACAAATAATAGGAGATCAGTAATGCCTTTGACTGTACTGATGACAATGGAGCATTCGAAGAAAGTGTGAGTTCCAACAGTAACAATAGCAATTTTGAATGTCATGGGAGTGATGAAGATTTTAGGTAATTCTATGACCAGCAGAAATTTCATACTACACTACCATTTTGCTGAACAATATTTTTAGCTTCAAATGTGTACAAAACACCTTTTCCCTGAATTGCCCTTGGTATGTAGTATGGTCTTGAAAACACAGTAATAATTTTATTACAGTAAAATGTCTAAAAATCCAACCAAAGTCTACTTCTTCCATGCAAGAATTTTTGCCTCTTATCAACCAGTGGATTTCTGTACCCATACCTTGGGTGGTAAGCTCTCCAAATCTGTAACTGCCACAATGGTGGAAGGCAGACCTTGTGCTAGGCAAGATGTCAATATATTTTCTCCCACTGCGTCAATGCCATTTTGTTGACATGCTGAGACCAGAAAAATGGCTGTGTCAGCTACCTTTAATGCATCCAGAGTGCTAAACAGATGTCCATGTAATGGAACCACTACTGAGAACCGCTGCTTGAGCCTAGGAATGCTGAAGAAAGAAAGGTAACATTTATTACACAGAACATAAGGTTTGACAAGCTAATAAAAACTCTGCCACTGATAATGGGCCAGTGCCAGTTTCACTGATTTAATACCAATTCCTGTATTGTACTCCAACCTTCCACAAATTTAAAGAAGGTGCTGGAACTGGTGTCCTTTAGCATATAGGTATGTCATATCTACCATGCTGTTCCCCGCATGTGGAAGTTCCATCCCACACACTTTTGATTACATCATCCTCAGTGTGAAGATCATTATCATTACTGTACACTTTATCCTTTAACTACCTCACAAGAACAGATACTGATCTGGCAAAGAAAGATGCCATAATCCCCTACTTCCTATTCTGTCACCAAAAACAGTGTCAACACAGAATTGTTTGTGGTATTAGCTGTTACACCAGCTTACACGAGGGGCTGCGGGAGATATAGATTCTCCCATAATCAGATAGGTGTTTAAAAAATGGTATAAGAATGTATGTTATGCATACATGTGAATTCAAGATCTCAAACAAAAAAAAAATGGAACCAATAATCCTAGTCGCATGTATTGCAGACCACACACCAAGCTTAACATCATGTTTTGGCACTTAATGAATTAACATGGCAAATATGTTATACTGCAAGTAGTGATTTCATGCATCCAGAGTTAACAACAAGGTTCATCACTAAACATGACGAATGTGGTGTCTATTTTGCCTATTTTGCCATCATGCACACCACCTAAGTACCAGTTCACAAAGTTCCATCTTACTCATAGAGTTTGTGAACTACAGTGGACTTATATGGATACAGTTAGCATATGTACCGTGCATATTGTGTTACTGCCTGGAATGGAACCTGTTGCTTGAAAAGTCTGCACATATTAATAAATGGTCTGAATTTTCATTACAGTTCCTGTACCAAATGTATTATACAAAATGCAGAGAGTGAATAGCAGATGACTCACACACCCCAAATAAGCAGCACAGGACCGAGCTGGTGAGTGTGATTGTGTGTATAACAGAACTGAGCTGATGGGAACTAGCTAGTGATTTACGTCTTGAAGATTTTGTGGCGACAGAATTCAATAAAATCTACTTGGGAAGACAGCCACGTCAAGGCATTAAAGTTCTTCAATGTTCCAGGAATTGACTGTCCCCATCTTCAGTGTCCTACCAATGGCTTGGTAAAACTACAACAATTTGGTTTTACCAAGCCATCAGTAGCACCCTGAAGATGGGGATGGAGTCAGTTTCTGGAACACTCGAGAACTTTAACATCCTAATGCAGCTGTCTGCCCAAGAAGATTTTATTTAACTAATGATTTCATACATATAAAATAATGATCATACAGAACCCAATTTTGTATTTTGCTAGTGGGTATTAAATAAATCCATGACAGGAACATGAAGAACATTAACTATGACACCTAATATAGCTAAAATAACATGAAATTAGTGCAATTATTGTATCTAATTTCACTACCTTATATGCAGAGTTCCTTCATTGCTATATGTAATAACTGCTTCCTCATCTGCTTGCTTTAGGAATTCCAGGACACCAAGAGGATCAATCTCACCGCACAAGGAAACAATTGCAATAAGAAATGGAGCTGAAGTGGCACCACCTAGAGAACGTTTCTTGAATAAAACTTCATCACGTTTCTTTTGCCTTATTTGCGCAGCTTTATTCCGTCTTTCTTCTTTCCGAAGTTCATGCCGTGCCTTCTTTGTGATTGTTTTAGCAGAAGTTCTTCCTACAAATATTATTGCATTACATAAATTCATACATACAAACATACATACACATTCGTTTCATACATCCAAAAGGCCTGTTGAATGACAGCTGGGCATGCAACAAGTCTCAAAAGCACAATACACAACACAAGAACAGTCCAGATACACAGAATAAAAAAAGTAGAAATAAGAACCCAAAAAGAATAAATGTAAAATATAAATAAGGGAATATGAAAATGTTACAAGTTATAAATTTCAATTATAAAAGATATTCTTATTACATATGACAAGTTAAACAAACAATATAACACAAGCTAAAAATTTAAAACATCAATCATATGTACTATATGTACGAGGCTCAAGAATTCTGCAATGGAATAAAATGAATTTGAAATAAGTCATTACAATGTAAAACAAACTGTATGCCCCTCTGCTGAAATTTAATCTTTACAAAGTACAATGCAAGGTATAAAAAACACAGAATGAGAAATAAGTTATGTGGTACAATTTTAAATTGTACCTTGTCATTCCTAAAATTCTTGATATTATTTGGTGGACAATTAAAGATCTTCATAGATGAGATGGAAACACATTTCCGAAAACACGACAGGTTAGCAACAAGGAAAAACGACTCATTCTTGTTCCTAGTACATAATATTCAAACAGAAGTTGAAGGTCTGCCTATTAACTGTTTGGTGCCTAATGTCAGGTACACCTATCACTCGGTGTGACACTCAAAACACCGAATGTTGGGTACAGACAATGGCCTATCATGGTCTTTATTATGCAGCTCCCCATTTAATTTCTTGCCTACTGCACATCACATTAGGGATTTACATCTGGCACAGAAAGTTAAACATATTGAAAAAATTCATGACTGTCTCCATGAAGGCCAACCACTAACCTTTTTTTTTTGAATTAGTTAGTGAAGTTTAAATCCTCCCAACCAAGGCTGCTGAGATATAACCTATGTTCTTTTACTCCATGATAATGAATTAAATCATGCAGCCTACAAGACATACATGCATCCCACCACTATAACATTCCTATTCACATGTGGTATCTATATATACTTATGACAGGAAGTGTGTTTAATCAAGGACGAAACATACTGATTACATCATGGAACTCCCATAATGCAGGAAATGCCCAAATATAAACATCCAAGTATGTGACAAGCATTATCACTTCACTCCAAAATGGTCAGAATTTTTTGGTTTGGCCCAGTAACCATGTCTATGTCAGTAAAACACAGGTTAATAAACACATATATTGGACCATTTCTGTTGTCTCATATTTTATTACAACATATTCATCAAGTCTGAAAAAATGTGTTCACACTTAAGTATTCAACACATCATTTTATATCTATTCACTCCTAAACTCAGGATGGGGTTTACTCCAATATCAGTACCTATGTTCATTATAAATATTAGATGAGAACCAATTATGCTAGTTGAATTTAATTTCCTTTTGGTTCTCCCTGGTTTCATTTCAGTCGTATTTGTTTTTGATGTACCTTCTCAGTTCAATGAATATAGTGACAGCACAACACCTTGTAGAAACAAGAGACTTCTCTCTTCTCAGGACTGGCCAGCTCTGGAGACATTCAGCTTCCTATTCACTGGGGAATGAGTGCTCTTTCCCTAGGGGTATAATGGCCAAGCAGGAAGTGTACCACTCACATCCATCTAGTGCCAACATTACGAATGTGTGGTGCTATACAGTGACTCCCCATTAGCCTTCATAGTGTGGTGTTTAATTAAGCTCAGAGACAACTCCTGTCTTTCTGTATGCAAGAACCATGTGTGAGAACAGGTAGTATAAATACCATGTGTGACAGGCGGACCTGCAAGATCAAAACCCAGGCAATGGTTAATTTTTTTACCCCCACATCATGCCTTCATCCTACAAGGGTATTTCAGAAATTTTTTTAATACTCCTGACTTATGCACTGTCACATTCCTACACCCTCCATTAGCTCTGTGTGTGGCTTCACCTTCATTCTGGTCCCAGCATATACATTAGCTGATACGCAATGGTTGTGCGTAAATAGAAAGGTACCCGGATGTATAATCCTAATTTTTACCGAAAACTACTTATTCTGTATATCTTGAAAGCTACAGAATCCAAAGAAATGGCGTGACCTGCTAAGTCGGCAATATTCTTACAAAATTAGTAACATGCTTATAGGGAAAGCCATTTTGGTGTGTTAATTGGGGGGGGTCCATATGTACGTCGTTGCGGTCGTTCACGTAACGTTAGGCTGGATTTATCTTTTACAGAAATTCCAGAGCTGACAACACAAAAAATCATACACTTAATCTAAACACTGCCAATAACGCAGAAACATTTTAATTTACGATAAAAACTGAGCATATCAAACAAAACAGCCATCCGGTTATTCCAGTACCTTTCATAGCATTGTCAATGGCACCTTTACTCCTATGCCTGCCGTGTTTATGTGTTTTATTCTGTTGTTTTAGTGCTCCAGGTCGATGTCTATCTTGTGCAGATTCTAAACCCATTTTATGCACTTACGTCATAAACTTCTTAACACAAACCCTACATTGTGCATAATACAAAAACCACGTTGCCGTATCTCTTATCCGTGATGGCTACATGCTTTATTAGTTTATCTGTTCAAAACGTAAAATCAACTGCGGCCTCGTCATATGATCCATGGATCGTAGATTCAAGACAACAAAAGAGTAACTGAATATCAAACCATGGAAACGTATTGACGCAAACGACGATAATCTGGTGACATGTACACGGATGTCTAGTGTGACTACTATCCTGCGAGGATTTGGTCCCTTAAAAAAACAGCTGGTAGATGTGGTCCATGTAGTACATGTGTATTAATATGTAGCGGCACGTAGTGATCCATGGAGATCGGGAGTACTTATCGACAAACTTTGTTCATAACGTTATTGATAGACCACAGCTTGTTTCTTGTCAGTTTCATGACAGAATCGAAGTATGTAATCCTATGAAAAAAATGGGCGGCTTAATGGATCGTCGGGTTATGTCGCCATTTCAACGACTGTACTGTGAACGATTGCCCACCACACAGTCAAATAATTCGTACTTCTTAGACATACATACTTATTTAATAGCACACATTGTACTGTTTTCAACACATTCATGATGGCTTCTCACACTAGAAGTAGGTACAACAATTCTTACAGAGACAGTAGTTCATTCCAAATGGGGCACCTTGACTCATGCTATTACAACTGTATTTTTAATTGTAAGGTCATGTTGTTCACATTGCCAGGTATTGATCAAATTCCAGTGAAATTCAAGCAGGATGCAGCACAGTGTTCTGAGATACACTGGTGTAGGGAAGACTGCCTCAACAGCGGAATGAGTGGGTCATGTTCCTGTTTTTGAGACAGGTGATAAAATGGACTGTAGTAATTTTGAAGGTGTATAAGTTATTAACTATATAAAAAAATCTTGTCCAGCATATGTAGATGAAATTACTTGGGATCATGATGTGGATTCCTGCCCAACAGATTAAACTATTTATAATAACATAATATATTTGTCAAATATGTGAGAAAAAGTGGGAGTACAATTAAGGAAAACGTCAGCTATATACAGACTCCATAAAACCTACGGTTCAGTTACAAGGGCAGTTTTATAAAAGATTATCATTCGGTTTGGTATCCTCTGTGGAACAAGTTACGTTATTAACAATGTTTTTTCAATGAAACTACTTACAGCAAAGTTTGGATAGGGAAACATAATTCAGAAAACTCTCTTCAGAATGGTCTGAAAGAAGATGTTACCTTAATTTTACCCCATAATTTACCATTTGGAAGGTTCAAGCACACCAATAGGGATGAACTGAGATACACCTGCAACTCATCACTGCTTATGATGCTAGTTTACTGGGGGGGAAAAAAAAAAAACATACACTGTAAATAAAAATATGGAAGCATTATTAGATGCTAGCAAGGAGTAACAATGTTAATGCCAGTGCCTGAACTAGTGACCGGTAGTACTCTTGCACATTATGCTATCAGGTAATCTATCGATTACCACTTAAGTGCACTAAACTTCCTTCTTATCCACACTGTTTTCAGCAGCCCTTGTATCATTAACATGGCGTTACCCAGTATGTACCTCAAAATTTCTGTATTTTGATAGGTTATAAATTTTCAGGATAACCTACCTGTACAGCCTGGTACTAAGAGGGTTAAGATGAAGGATGACCAGCATGCACAATACTTTAGTCATTGTCTAAAAGAATATCATGCACACTACATAACTTAATTTTTCTGTTGGGCAAACTTTGTTTATTGGAGATTAAAGATCTTACAAATTGCTGATGAAGACTTACATTTCTGGGATATACAACCATGTTGGTTTTCTTAAAGTACACATACCCTAAAGGAGTAGGCAGCAAGCTCCTGGAAAACACTGGTACCATTTACCACCTGACACAGCATTATCCCATTAGACTTGAATCCTTAAGACGTGATGGTTTAACTTTTTAAACGACTGAGTCAAACTACAGCGTGTAAAGCTATTGTACTGGCAAGGTAGTCGTTTAACACTTTTGCTCCGAACATTGGCCACAGCTGACAATGAAGTGTGGGGTTAAAAATGTCAAGTTGGATAAAGTTGTCACCAATGAAGCAATGGCAGTCATTTAGATTCTTGCCTTTTACACTGATCTGACACATTTAATTCTGGTGCAAAAGAGTTAAACAGTTTTTATGTGTTTATGAGAAACAACAATAATGTTGGCTGTAGAAAGGGTTGGAACTTCTTTAATTTCTCAATGTGCAATCTGTATTGCATACACCATTTTTCTACAAACTGTCTTACAAAACTTATCAACATTAAAACATTGTACAGGGCTGCAGTCTCGTGGGTTTTGTTGCCATGCTGTGCTATGCTGTAAGAGATTGAGCTGCACTCTAACAACATTAACAAGTGGAAGATTTTCAACCCCTGAAGGAAAGGATGCAGGAAATTCTCCCGAAGAACAGGATCATTTCATCTCACTGAAGACCACATAAACTGACTCTATCAGTCCCACTTCCCCCAACTGCTGGAGTCTGGAAATGGGCCATATACAGTGCACAACTTAACATATTTTTCCTTCTTGTAGCCCTGAAAGGGACCGTTCTAAATCCTGGTGTTTCAGTTCTCCCAATTCATAGCTCCTACATCTGAAACAGGGCTCAATAACCACTCCCCTTCCTATGGTTCTGATCACATTCCTTTGAAACCACCTATATAACTGAACCATATGCTACCCCTAATCATTTCAGTACCAACTAGAACCCGATTCCTTCAAACCTGAAGGCAGAGGCAGCATAAACTTATGAAACATCACTGTCCAACTACTACACCACATGGTGTCAAAACCCAGAAGACTACAGTCCGAAGAATCCCCACCATGTGGCTGTAAAAACCTTATTTTAAAATGATGTCTTGGCAACCATGCGTTCTGCAAGAATTTCTATATGCATTTATGTTGCCAATATTTTCAATTTTCATGTACTTGACCCCATCTGCTGCAAACTATGCAGTGTGAAAAGCAAAACATGAACATTTAGCAAACAGTGATCACACTAAACACACAACGATCCAATAATTTGGGCAACAGGAGTTTCATACACACTTTTAACAGGTTTAACACCGGTATCATAATTTTTTACACATCATGTTACTGTAGTTAATTTCTGAGGCACACTCTATGATGAACAATAACATACCGAAAAACCTTTTTAATCCCAGTAAAATATATATTCCGTAACAAAAAAATACATTGCAAATAGAGCAGGTTAACTCCAAATCAAACTTCACATCACAAGAACAAACCAATATCAGTAATCTTCCCCACGACTAACAACTTCTTTACAAGTTGGTCTTAGAAGAATGGTATGCTCAAATTGTGCAGTGTAACTTCCTTTAACATCACATAACGGAGGATAAGGATCCACCACACCCTTATCACACAAATCCTTAAGTGCCATCTGGTATTTGGTGCAACCAGCACGATCCAGCCAACGACGACAGAAAGCCAGAGTGCTAAAATGTTTGTTGATCACATTCAGCAAAGATTTTGATGACTGTAGTCTGCAAGAAGGGCATAAATGTTGGATTAAATCCCATCAAACATATATAACACCTGCCTTTATCTTTAGCAAACTTCATATTACAAGTCCACAAGTTCAAAATAACATACAAACACAGTGCAGCAAGACATTAATGCGACTAAACTTTATTTAATACAGTCCTGATTTAATTGTCCAATGTAATGTATAATGTGCTGAAAGTTTTACATTTGTGGTTGTCATAGTTGGGCCATATGTTGTAAATCAAATTATGGGCAGTGTACCACACAGCAATGACTGAGCTCACATCATAAAACTAAGAATAACAGATGCACCACTGAAAACTCTGAAGAATCAGAGAATCTAGAATGAGTTATTCCTTCTCCTATTCCCCTTACCTTAATGGCACATAATTAACTTCAAAGTTCTTCATATAATGTGACACCTCCATATCATCATGAACTTGGCCACGTCCTGTTGAGCCAAATGTTTCAATCGCATAAAATTCATTTTCCTCCATAACTGTTGCTTCTCCACCTTTCACTATTGGCACAGTCTTACCAGCATGGATACCTACCAAAAGGCAATAAAGGGAATAACAGTAGTTCTTGATACAATACAAAATCACTTTCACAATCCTCACAAACACAGCAGTCAATAGCAGTCCAAGACCTCTCCATACAATTTATCTCTTCAAGTTAAGTAGGTGGCTGTTACAACAATAATACTAAAGAGAACGCACTGTTGTACTTTCATGGCAACAGTGATTATGCAAATGTGCCAGTGTAATTAAACTTGAACTGCCCATCTTGTCTGTTTTTGCTCAGGACATAATTCAATTCACATGTGGAGAAAAAGCAAGATTAATACCTACATTCCCCAACAATCCTTTGTTTAAAATTAATTTGCATTTTGATGTAATTAGGAAACATTTATACTGTTAACTGTTTTCAATATTAACAGATGCATATTAATGAATACTGTACGAAAGAAAGAAAGAAAGAAAGAAAAAAAAAAAAAAAAGAGAAAGGGGACAGTTACCTACATTAGTACCACTATAAACCTTAAACAATGATATCATTACAATTGTTAACCTCAGACAACACTGTTCCATTAAACATTAGGCATCTGTCCAAAAGGGAAAACACTGTCCTGCAATGAGGGTTTCAAACGAACAGTGCTCTGCCTACAACAGATATGCAGTAATTAGAAGGCTGTGTCATTGCAGTTAATGTGATAACCTTACTTCAGTGAATATTAGCCATACAGTAAACTGTACTATTTTACACTATACACTGCTAATACATGTACTGGGTTTAACTCCCCCAATCAATTGTTATTTCCTCAGTTTTATAATCAGTTTATATTGTGTTTAAAAACATAAAATAAGGGTTTCAATGTATTGTGAGAAACTTTTGATTGACAATGTAATGTTTGTACCACTGACTGGTTTCATTAAAAATATAACAAACAGGAAATTTAATGCCAACAATGAATATAAAATCACAAAGGGAAAAAGCTAAAAAAAAAAAAAAGTGAATTATGCCTGTCGACTCTTGACTTAAGCAGGTACATAATCACATTACAGTTATACCACTATGCCCAACATTGTAATGTTTTATTAACGCTTTGAAATACTTACGGTATGGAGAGATGGAGTGTCCGTTCAGGTTTCTAATGGACTTGACCTGATATACCTTACCATCCAGCTCAACCTCATATGACTCCATCACTTCTTGGATTGCTGCACCTATGTCACATAGCTGAACATCAATACCAGCAGCCTGGAAAAGGAAGATTAGTACAATGGATGAAATGGTACGGCAGAGCTGGTGTACCTTGTGGACTGACTGGTGCATTATACAATGGCTGCATGCCTTCAGATTTTCCTTGTCACTGTTTCTTAGCTGGTGGTCCACAAAAAGTTTGTTGCCATAAAATTTTATACAACTGGAAAAATTTCCTGGTTACAAGTAGCAAGTTTCCAGACTATTTCCTTCTTTAAGAGAAAAAGTAGGCTTATGATAAGATCACACTGCGCATGCATGCACGCATTTTCCTGTTTAAGCTTCTGAACTAAAATTTTCAATTTTTATAAAATTTGGTATTAATGTGATGCCATTACAAATGGCCACCACCACATTTTACTTTTTGAGTAATAGCAAAGCAGGTGCAATTCATTTCTGAAGCGAATGTAGGAACAGTGATATTTAACCTAGGTTCCAGATGTTTGTACTACATAACCTTACTATATAAGATGAGATGGAAACATACAATAATAACAAGAAAATTTAGAGGCCTGAAAAATTATATAAAATGTTACACAAATATGTGTGTGTGTTTTATGGTGAAAAGGTCCAAGTTGTTAGACAGAAATATAGTCCTATTGTTAATGTAACCTCTGGAAGTAACAGAAAACAAAAGACATTACCACACACCTACTTCAAAACAGAACTTTCCCTTAGCTTATCTTAACCCTACCTTAATTCCAGTATTGGTAGCATCACGCACAGCTTCAATCAGCTTGTCATATTTATGATCAAATGCCAAAGTGAATGCACAATCAATAATACGACCTGAAAGAAAAGGAATTGCATACTAAATGCCTGGATTTAACACTTCTATAGTACAGATATATAGCATTTATCTGTATTCAGTATCTTAGGGGATCTGAATCCCACACTGGTTGTCCTGATGCGGATAGTCATGGTTTTACCATACTTTGACTTCACATGATATGCCACATGAATAACAATTCACCTGATATTTAGCTGACATAAATTTCGTATGAGTACGCTAAAAATAAAAATATTGAGGACAGAAACAAAGTTTATCATATTAAATTACATTACACAGTTACAGGGTGTGAAATAAGATGAAGTAACACAAAAGACCACTGTAAACCCTAACTCCAATGAAAGTAGTGTAATGATACTAAATACCTATGCAAAGGAAAACAAACACACAAACTCATATACAAACCAAATGTGTCAACACTATATATTATAAGGGCACATTCTACTGCACATGCAAACACAGAACCAAATTTAAAATCAAAATATTGTAATGACATGGCCATGTTAAGTATCATTAATTGATTCAACACAAATGTTTCAGCTGTTTACTATACATTAGTGTCCAAAACCTATGTGCCAGGTCACCCATGTAACTGTGTATTGTTGTACCTAAAATGCGTGGGTAGTTGATATGGAACTCGATCCATGTTATCCTGGTGGTGCCTAGAATTATGGGGTGGCTCAAAAACTGCTGGAAAATTTGTTGACCCTTGCTCTGACAGATTATCAACTAACATTACCTTAATGGCAAACCCAAACAGCATTTGAGAAATTACTCTACACACCATGTGCCTACTTCATAATTTACTACAGATATGGAGGTGCTGCTGCCAATCCATGTGGGTGCACAGTTTAAGGCATGGGTCTGCATCTACTCACTTGCTGGGATTTTGGGTTTGAATTCTGATGGGGGCATGGATGTCTGTCCCTTGTGAGTGTTATATGGTGTTAGGGAGAGTTCTCTGTGTTGGGCTGATCACTCATCCTGAGGAGTCCTACTGAGTATGGGTGCATCTGAGTGTGATCATGAAGCCTTGCGGACAAGGAGGCCCAGGTCCACTGAGAACCATCAAGCCACAGAAACAAAACTGGAGGTGCTGATAAAAACCTACTATGTTCACACTTTCAAAGCAGTCTGTCTAATTTTATGTCCATTCATGGGTCATAATAAATTTTGTTGATGGTTTGGTATGCCAACCACAGCAAGGTACAGAAACTATTTTGACTCTAAGATGGTGACATCCAGATGCTCCAAACACCACCAAACCAACCTACCAGAATGCAGTGACAGTGCCCAAGTATGGAAACGATAAATGGAAAGTAAACGTTTCCGAAGAACCACTGCAACAATTGCATTTTTTAATACAAAAACTACACTTGTATAACCCAGAAACTCACCATTAATATGAGTTCCAAAATCAATCTTGGTAACATCGTCATACTGAAGAACAGTTGTGTCACCTGCATTTGGAGTGTAATGAGCAGCACAGTGATTCCGAGAGCAGCCTGTTGGGAATGCCAAACCAGCTTTCAGGCCATCTTCTCGGATCAACTTACGAGCTACGGACTCAAGTTCCTCACAAATTGCAATCATTGTCATCCCTGGCTTAACCCACTTCTGTATGTGCTGCCGTGTCTGAAATCAAAACTGTAATGGAAGCCGCACACACAAATACATGCACATACACTACTACTGTGATTAATGGTCACACTTAGTAAATGAATTTCATTATAGGTCAATACTGAAACATGAACACATAATTATTTCAAAGCAATCATGTAGCAGAACTTCCATTAGAGACAAATTAAAGGACCAGAATTTTGTTAGTGTACAGAACTTACATGGTGCACTGTTGCATATCCTACACATTGGAATTTCCATATCAAGTAAAATCAAATATTCTCACCAAGTTATAGGCACATCTCCAAATAGCTGAAAAAATTTTATTCTTAAATATTGTTGATGCTGTAACTGTCTAATCATACACATACAAATTCTTTCTTTCTGCTTATAATGACAGCTACACATACAACAAACCTGTCTATGAGCTTCAGCTGCGAGACGCACTTCATTGTAAATATCATTCTGAAGTCGATCCAGTGCACGTTTTTCTTCATTTGTAAATCTGTCTTTGGCAGTGCGAGAATCCCCGACCAAAGGATATTCCATTTCCTCTCCCACAGGGTACACACCTGCAGCAACAAAATAATAGATAATCAGCAACAAAATAATAGACAATCAGCAACAACAACAACGATAATAATGTCATTTAAACCTTACACACTAACAAAATGTGTGTGTATGTATGTGCTTCTTATTTGGCAAAAAAACAATATCCAGACAGCAAGGGTCTCTATGTTTGAGACAAGTACCACACTGAAGCGCTAATACACATAAGTGGCAGTAACATGATTCGGTGCGGATCATTCTATACACCAAGTATGAACACAGACAAAATGCCAGTAAATACCTTAAACTTCTATAACCACTTAACTTTACTTTGCTACAATGGTTACATGAATTCTATAACAAACTGGCTTCACTCTTTATTAAACCTTTTGGGACAGTTGCCACATTTGTATGTTTCACTGAAGGTACAGTTCATGGCTGTGTGCTGATATGATTTTATTGCAGTTTTAATGCAAATGGTCTGGCTGAATGTCATACATAATACAATATTTTTTTCATATTTCAGTACCAAGTAACATACATATATGTTACTTTTCCATCTATATTAATACAATGCTGTAAATAATTACTGAAATTCTACAAACTGTAGACTGGGTGCTGTACTGTTATGTTACACATGTTGCATACCCTGAGTTGTACTGGTACAACATTACAGGTTTTATATATTTGCATTTATATTGTTTTAATTTTTTTTTAATAATCTGAAAACAAATACGAAATATGTAATTACCTACTTCACGTAAAAATGACTGTGCAAAAAAGGGGGCTATTATGCAAGTAATAAGGCATTTAATTCCCTAGTTCTTACATCACCCATCTGTCAACACCTGCCAAGACTTGGCAATGTCGCGTTACTAAAATAGCATGTCACTTGCTAAGCATGTGCAGTCCAATTGTTTTCTTAAAAATATTACCATTTGCACACTCAGAAACAGCTGTCAATTAATTAATATTATCAGTAATGACTTATTCTAACAAAGAAATGTTAGTTACCATCTGCAAAGAGTTCTACAATAGGAATGGAGGGAGGGTCTGTCTGGGGTTTCTGAGTACCCTTTCCTCGACCTTTACGCTTCTTCCTCTTCTTCTTTGGATCATCACCTCCTTCTGAAACATCAAAATGTATATTCAATAGCTGCAAACAGTACATGACTGAATTCAAACAATCACCATTCCAACATGTAAGCCATAAACTACAGCACTGAGATATCAATAAGTTAAATTCTACTGTCAGTAACAATAAAGCAACCAAAACCTGGGATCATCTTTACAATGCACTGAACATTTACTTGGACACCTACTATGAACACACATGCCACATGTCAAATTCAACATACATCTTAAGAACACTCAAAGCCAAAATTAAGTCATATGGGCAAGCATTTCCTTTTTATTCATGGATTATTTAACAATACCTTCAGTAGTTAAAATAAATTACTGGATGATTAGTGAATAACGGATTGGGAAGGAAATTTAGGTTAGCAAAAAAGGAATAATGTAATGTAACTCTTATGGAATTAGTATGGAGACACATGAGTAAAACCATGAAAAGCCTCACTTAACATACCTGCTCTCTTTGACGAGCAATAAATGTAAATAAACCTGCATTTGGAGGCAAGAAAACACAAGCCAATCATATTCAAATCTTGTTGAAATGAACCAACACTTGCGTCCTATTATAGTACTGTAAAATTTTGTAACTAATAAAATGTAGTACAGTATTTCACTAGCACTGCCAAAATGTTTACTATAGTTTCCTCATGAACACCATGAATGATGCATGTGTAGCAAAAGCAGTATTTAATAGGGAACATACCAACAAATCAATAACATATAACCCAAACTGTGTCCAGTTATTAGCATGTAGACTAAGGAAAGAGGCACAAACGTAATCACAGTATGTCTGGAAGATACAATACTTCACTGTTATCAACGTAAATACACAAGCTCAAAGCATTAACATAGTCTTGTTAGTTTGCTAGGGCAGATTGTAGAATGATTCTATGGATGGGCACCGGTTTCAGCTTGCCACTCTGTAGTACACAATAAGTCACCACTCCAATACATACAATCCTACAGCTACACAAAAACGCGTTCAGGCAGTGGAAATTTTCACACACAAACAGCAAATTACACGCAGGTCTATTACCACACTCACCATCTAGTTCAATCTCTTCACCATTCATTCTTGTATTTCCAAGTTTGTCCTTTATGTCTTCAATAGCACCGTCACTTTCTCCCCCACCTGGTACATCGGCAGATGCTTCACCAGCACCTGCGAACGAACACGGATTATCAAGCCTTTTTGTGTGTGTAAATGTTTAAAGCTGAAGTATATATGCATATAAATGCATGCAGTACTGTTTAAATCGATACCATTCTAGTATTGACTGTAACACTACAATAACCTTTGCGGTTTCAAAAAGACTTAGATTAATCCAAATTCCAGGCTGCCAAAATAGTTTCCGTATAAGGTGATTTAAATTCTATCACTTCTTACCAGCTTTCTTCTTTTTCTTCTTCCGCTTCTTTTTCTTTGAAGCTTCTGTTGCTCCATCTTCACCTTCTATGTCGTCCATATCATCAACATTTCTATTGTTAACCAGCTTTTCTTCGGACTTTCCAACCTCATCCAGCACGGCCGCCATCTCTACTAGACGAACCTAGTTTTCAGTGCCCAACAGGGCTTTATCGCTCTTTAGGCGACTGGGTCAAAATGAACGACTGTCACTTAACCGTTGGAATCCGGGCTATCGTCTGTGATTACCGAATCTCTTCTCTGTGGACTTGTCAGGCTCGTCTCATTTGGCGGTTTTCTTCCTTTACTAACCTGCGTCGCTCATGCGCAGACCCTGAACATTGGCCAACTTGCACATTCCATGGACGTGCCGAAGTCCCAACGACACATTTGTGCTCGAGTAAACCGCCATGAGAGACACCACGGATTTACTATTACGTTTTTATCTTTGGTTTATGTATTACTGTCATATCGGCATACAGTTAAATGCAACATACGTATTCTTATAGGCGTAATAAACGTTCAGTTTTAAGCGTCAGCTGCTGAAATGTTTTCAACGTCTACCAAAATACACGGAGTCACTATTCAAACCATAGCTTGCTTCGTCTGTTACCTATGGTTATAACCGGATGCGGATATAATGCTCTCCTCCGTAGTGATAGGTCAATAAACGTGGGCCAGCATCACCAGTCACGTGATCACAGCTCTGTAGACGTGTAAAAGAGAGAGGTGGTATGTGTTGCTTCGTTCGGTAAGAAAGTCGGTCAGTTCATGTACGGCAGCAGGTTTTATGAAACGCGGATTTGTCTTTAAAGTTTTGTAGAAACTGCTTCATAATGGGGAGTAAGTAAAATTATAGCATAATTGAATTTTATGTGAATGTAACTAACTGTATTATATTTGAGCGCCGCCTATCATGAGTAACCTTTGAAATAGAAATACTTCAACTGAAACAGCACTCTGCAGAATATATGGTACATATATGGAATCTCAAAATAATGTTGGAGTGCAGTATTTTACGTACATGTGCTTGGAAGAGTAAATTGTAGGGTTTATGTAGATATTAGATCTTAAGTCACATTGGAACGCCTTCAAATGGATGCATGTATATTTAAACCTTGACAAAACTGTATGTTTATTTACTTCATCGTTTTGAGTTCATTAATGAGGTTTAGTGTAGTGTAAATAAAGTAAGAGGAAGAAAATTTGACTGTGGCCAATAAAGTTGTCTTTTCATTTTCAGTTAAATTCCTGGAAGTCATAAAGCCCTTCTGCAGTATATTGCCAGAAATAGCCAAACCCGAAAGAAAGGTACAGTTTTTCTCCTGATGTTTGATTAAATGATTGGAACTAGTTGTATTAAGAGCACATGTACTGATATGCATCGTTAGCCTCACTTACTGCATGAGTAATATGAAATGTGTGGGTGCCATATGGCTTATCCAAATGCCAAATGTTTGCCTTACAGATCCAGTTTCGAGAGAAAGTACTATGGACAGCCATTACCTTGTTCATTTTCCTTGTGTGTTGCCAAGTAAGTAAAAATACTCGTAGCTACAGTACTGTTCGCAGTAATGTAGAATAGTGGCTAAGTTTTTTTCCTTTGTTGGAGTGTTCAAACTTCTTCTTTCATAATCTGTGTGAAATCATATTATTTATCAAACTATGGTGATATATATATATAAAACTGATCATGCTAGTTTAATGAAAAAAACATATAGTGTTATCTGAATTCCTTTTATCCTGCATCAAAATTCAGACCATATTGGATTGGATTTGCCAGTACGTATACTTGTAGGCTCGTATGTCACCCATTCCAGCATATCTTGAAACACAGAATGTGCAAGCTACAAGGTGAGGATTTGAGTTTTTATATTAGTGACTCAAACATATGTGATCCATACTTAATGCACAGTAGTTTGGCAAGTCTGACCTTTCCTGCTGTTTCAACACTGGCACTTAACAAAGTGTCACTGTGCGATTCAGAACCCAGCTTTGCCAATAAGGAGTGTGAGCAAGTCTTACTTAACTCACAATTTCTCTATGTTTTGCAGCTCCTGCAGTTGCAGAGCTGAGTCCTAGGAAATATGTTAGGGAGGCCATACCATGGCTGAGGCAATTATGTACTATTGTCTCACTGTGGAAGACTGGGTTTGGTCCCAGGCCAGTCTGTGGAATTTGTGATGGACATAATGCCAGTGGCATAATTTTGTGGTGACCTATCCCATTACGTTTTAAGCAATAACACAATAAAATCACCTATTTTATCTGTGAAACACATTATGTCATTTTAGTGCTATAAGTTCAACTACAAGTACACATTTTGACATTCAATAAACCATCATCAGACTGTGTGTAGGAAAAGAGACAGATAAAACTTTTTAGCTGCAAGTAATAGCCATTGAAGGTTAAAGTCTCAGTCTTATTACAGAATACTCATACTGTCAAATATAAACAAGACAGGCAATAGATGTATGACGCAACATTGAGGTACATTCGTGTATCCATTGTTGCTCTGGAAAAGGGAATACGAAATGTGTGTTTTGATTTTTTCTACAATTTTTGTCTCAAATATTTCTCATTCTAAGAAGAATTTAGCAAGATCAATCATAAATGTACTTATGCCTTCATGTAAAATACCTATTATTCTTGTTAGACAGACAGACAGTACAGACTAATAGCCACTTATCACAATTTTGGAAACACACCGAAAAACAATAAGTACAAAACCTTTATATGTAATATGCACATAAAAATGATGGCTTTGTAACATAGCTGGATAGTGGGATCTGGCAGACATGACACGCATGATCAGGGAATCCTAGATATAAATGTTGAAAATTTTAATTAGAAATATGAATAGTCACATAATGTTGCATCAAAATACGTATTCAAATATCTTATTCATCACTTAATTTTTATAAAGTATAACTGATTTAAGAATGTTAAAAATAAAACTATTACATAATGATTGTTTCTGACATTAAAAATGTCACCTGTTCTTGAAGATTCTGTGTCTCAACTGCACTGGGATAAGTTTTTCTCGGAGTCACTATCATTCCAGCAGTGCTCAGTACTTGTTCATTCGTCTGCAACTGGCACTGTATAATTTTAGCGATTGATAATATTGTCTAAAAAAAACTCTGAAAAGATAAAACCAGGATGGATATGAAGTTAAGATATTGTGTAAGTTACATGGATAATGAAATAGTTTTGGGATTTTAAATATTAAAATAAAATG
>Ga0123357_10002646_pt1 | contig 20137 bp, 14 predicted proteins | sample TergutEmb28metaG_FD_89873 | JGI IMG/M metagenome (GOLD analysis project Ga0123357, IMG submission 89873) | Embiratermes neotenicus P4 segment gut microbial communities from Petit-Saut dam, French Guiana - Emb289 P4 | ecosystem: Host-associated > Arthropoda: Insects > Digestive system > Gut ... | reverse complement strand
TGTCACAGCTTACACTGTCAGACTGCAGTGGTTGTGTACATAATTGTGATACAGCGCACTGAACAGAGACAATACCAGACCAGGTCATGTCACAGCTTACACTGTCAGACTGCAGTGGTTGTGCACACATTTGTAATACAGCGCACTGAACAGAGACAATACCAAACCAGGTCATGTCACAGCTTACACTGTCAGACTGCAGTGGTTGTGTACACAATTGTAATACAGCGCACTGAACAAAGACCATACCAGACCAGGTCATGTCACAGCTTACACTGTCAGATTGCAGTGGTTGTGTACACAATTGTAATACAGCGCACTGAACAGAGACAATACCAGACCATCCATCGCTGGGATCAGGTAGTTCGCGACCCTTGTTATTTTCTGTTCTGTCCGTGTAGGATCAATCTTGCTCCTTCTTCCTCGTGCATCAAAGACGCGATAGCCATCCCACAGTGCTTGCATTTATCCATATAATATCGGACCAGAATGATCAAAATTCTATCCAGGTCGATAAAATTCTTTCTAAAGATCCTAGTTCATGCCGAGGCAATGTTCATGCATCCAGAAACGGGTCTGTCTAGGATCAGTTTTCTCTTCACGCACCGGACGCAATCGACTTTTGCGAACGGTACGTCTTCGGAATCGGCAAAAATTTCTGGTCGCATATCAGATTGGGCACGTGAGAAACCACGTGTCGTTGCACGTCGCATGCAGCGTCTTCTCGAAGAAGACCAAGACACTGTCGCTAGACGGATCCCTGTCTAGCCGAAGGAACATGTAACACACATTCGACTCGTCTGTTCGCCTTGCAGACCGTCTTCTGCAATACAGTCAGAGACATGTGAGTTTCTAAATACTCCCTCTATATGAAACACTTTTGCACTCCTCGGAGGGTTAGTGGACAGTGTCTTCTAACGACCCCCTCGATAAACCGTGTAATCACCATCATTCTTCACTGTTGCAACGGCGTTATCCAGCGCGTGAGAGTGAGAGAGAGAGAGAGTTTTGCTCGACCCCTCCTCCACGAAACCTCTCTTGATTTAAACCATTACAGCCAGTGTAGTCCGTTTTCTCGTCTCTTTTCTCTTCCCGAAGCCCAACGGCTTCCCTACCTGAAGGACGTAGAACGTCAGGGTGTCCAGGGCCTCCGACTTGGCGTTAGATTTCATCACCTCAAAGAAGCACCACAGCACATCCCACGAGGTTTGGTCCCTCATACTGATACACAGCCCGACTGGCTTGTCCTATCTAACGTTGTGGATCGATAACCTCATGAGTTTCCCGGGCACTCAAAACATGTCACTGATCCCCACAAATGTCGCGAGGGGTCTCGCGCCGTGGCGCTTGCAGAACCGGGAGCGGCCATCATCACGGCAAGCTCTCTCTTCCTCTGCATTAAAACTTCTGCATACCTGGATTATTATTCTGGACAATAAAGTGAAGATTAATTATTTATATCTGAAGCCAATACGAATTCCATTATTACCATTGAATTCTGATAATAAATTTTCGGGACAATATTATTAATGTAAATATGCAAACCGTCTTTGCCAATTGGCTACTCACGCCGGCGAAAGGGATACTTGAGACAAAGCGACGTTGTCCGGCCAGTGGTCGCCTGCGAATGTGATCTAACTCTTTCTTCGTTCAGTTACAAACTCTACTTTCCTCGGGACGGCGATAGAGTCCGGTAAACAACGACGACTGTGCAATTGGCACGAAATTTGCACGTTTCGCGATACGGTCCAGTACAAACGAATGACGCGTTTAAATTGTCACTTTTGTGTTATTAGCACGACCGTTACTTTCTGTTTGATCATCTAATGGTCCTTTAGACGACACATCCTTTCCCTACTCGTCACGTCCGCACGTTCCCTTCTTCTCATATAATGGCGTGTCCCGGCTAAGGACATCGCTCCAGCTGTAGTTACTGCTCCTGTCACATCTCATATCATCTATGTGTGAGGAAGAGGATCAGCTTGTCAGATCCACGTTTGGCCAGGCGTGTGCCTGGGAATGACTTTTATTTTTTTTAATACTAGCCACCGCGTTGTGTGTAATAATACAGTGATATTTATTACGTTCTAAAAACACAACATATATAAACAACAACTTTGTCGTTAACTTCTAGGGAACACTTTTCGGCTGTAAACAGCCATCATCAGGCCAAAGTAAAATACAGTATAGGTACATGGAAAGCGTGCACTCTAGGGGATCCCATAGACTGCACACTTTCTATGTACCTGGACAGCGTTTTACTTAGGCCTGATGATGGTTGTTTTACAGCCGAAAAATGTTGCCTAAATCTTAACGACAAAATCTTGTCAAGTTGTTCATTATACGAGTTACGTTTTTAGACGGTGATAAATATCACTGAGAATGACTGCCTGCAACTTAGCGCAATGGAGCCAGGTAACACATGGAAATCGGAACGTTTGGCGAAATAAATAACGCGCGTTACAGGACACGTTTTTGGAATGTTACCTGAAGACGAATCTTTTGGATACGAGGTACGAAACGGCTACGTGGCCGTAATGCTTATTACCAAACTGGTAGCGTTTCCGCACGCGTGGGATCTGCGGTCCAATTTCGATGTGATGGGACACGTGTGGCACGTCTAATTGCGTAACTTCTATAGTAACTATAACCTCATTATCCCCCCCCCCATCCCTCTGGAACACGTAGTATACATCAGGCACCACCGGGTCGAATGTGACAGGTTTCTCTTCCACCTGCTTATTATGCGCGGGAAATTCGCATACTTATACAGAGACACGGTCGCTTGCCGGCTTCCTACTTCGGTTGCATGTCCGTGCTCCATCAGAGAGCCTACGTCTCTGACGAAAATGACGTAGGATATAGCTTTTTGTTACGTGCGGAATGTGGCGAATTTCACGATGGAGGCTCGCGTGCCGTTTGTCACGTTCAGATATACCGAGAGCAGCGGGAGGGCAAATGCGGAACAGCTATTAACTTACGATGTCGTGTGTCGCATCGCTTCTTCTTATTGTGTGCGAAGGGTGAGAGGTTGCCGTTCTTCATCAACGAACCTGACTGGTCATGGGACTGCATGCGACATGAATGTAACATCTCTCAACCTGTGTAACGTACGTGTGTTCATGCAAAAATAAGAATATTCCGTCTGACCGCGCGGTGTAGAGAGACAGAACAGGTACTATGTATGGAAAAACAGTAACCTAGTGACGTAACATGTTCAATATAATAACTACTAATATAACACTGGGTTAAATATTAGTGCATCCTAGTGACGATACATGAAAAATATAATAGCCACTCACATAACATTGGGCTACATGTAACTGTATCACAGTGAAGACACATGAACAATATAATAACCACTCACATAACATTGGGCTACATGTAACTGTATCACAGTGACGACACATGAACAATATAATTATCATTCACATTACATTACGCTACATACAACTGTATCACAGTGACGACACATGAACAATATAATAACCACTCACATAACATTAGGCTACATATAAATGTATCACAGTGACGAAACATGAACAATATAATAACCACTCACATAACATTAGGCTACATATAACTGTATCACAGTGACGACACATGAACAATATAATAACCACTCACATAACATTGGGCTACATATAACTGTATCACAGTGACGACACATGAACAATATAATAACCACTCACATAACATTACGCTACATATAACTGTATCACAGTGATTACAAATGAACAATATAATAACCACTCACATAACATTACGCTACATATAAGTGTGTTACATTGACACACCTGAACAATATAATAACTACTCACATAACATTACGCTACATATAACTGTATCACAGTGACGACAAATGAACAATATTATACCCACTCTCATAATATTCACAGACAAGAATTTCGGTCTTGTATTTAAGATCTGTTATTTTTAATTTCCGTCGTTCCAACCTGCATGTCTTGATATATATATATATATATATATTTATGTACTTACAAATGTATATAATTACCTTGCATTGACCGTAGCACTGTTCGTACTTGTGTTGCAGCTCTCTTATCTTTCTTATATCTGCCTCCAAACCAACTCTTTCGTCCTGCAATTCTGTGCATGTCTCATTAACTCCATCTGTCTGCTTTAGTAGCGAAACCGAAAGCAGCAGCGGCAGCAACAGAATGAACTTACCGCAAACCATTTGTTTTGCCCTGTGGACAGACAGGCGGTTAGTTGGACGTGCGACGCTTTGCAGTTTATTGTATAATTACTGACATTTTGGAATATCTTAAGTATTTTCAGAAATTCTCAAACACAAATCACGCTCACTAAACACTCCAATACATATATACAGATGTAGAAATTGCAAAATATTTAAATACGTTTATCCATGCACTATCCATTTTATAGCTTTTGACGCAATATATGTTTAGTCTTAACTTCTTAACAAACAAACAAAGAAACAAACAACAAATAACTCAATCACTCACTCGCTCAATGACACTTTCATCAACAAAACAAACATTAATTCCCCGCAATAAAATATGTGATCAGTGCCTTGCTTTTATTCCTGTAGCTCCGTGTTCAGCCTCAGAACTTTCCGCTGTAATTCCCACGTAACAAAGCAACGCCGGTACGGTGTAACATTGTCAGCAGTTCGGTCTCTCCCTGTCCACTATCAGTTGATAAGGGGAGAATAATGAGGCTTTATAGGCAACAGCTGCACTTAGATATTTCTGCATTTACCTTCTAAGAATGTAAATAGATATTTCAGTGCAGCATATTCCTTATTCAATAGCAACAACCAATCAACGGCAAAAATTATTTACCGGTTGACACTGAACACAGTGCACAGTACACTGTTCACAGTACATATACACTGTTCATAGTGCACAGTACACTGTTCGCAGTGCACAGTACACCGTTCACAGCGTACAGTGTACTGTTCAAAGCGCTCAGTACACTGTTCACAGCACCTAGTATACTGTTCACAGCGCACAGTACACTGTTCACAGCGCAGAGTACACTGTTCACAGCGCACAGTACACTGTTCACAGCGCACAGTAAACTGTTCACAGAGCCCAGTGCACTGTTCAAAGCGCATAATACACTGTTCAAAGCGCACAGTACACTGTTCACAGTGCACAGTGCACTGATCACTGTGCACATTACACTGTACACAGCGCGCAGTACACTGTTCACAGCGAAAATTTCACTGTTCACAGCGCACAGTGCACTGTTCACAGCGCAGATTACACTATTTACAGCGCACTGTACACTGTTCACAGTGCACAGTACACTGTTCACAATGCACAGTACACTGTTCACGGTGCACAGTTCGCTTTTCACAGTGCACAATACACTGTTCACAGCGCAGAGTGCACTGTTCACAGCGCAGATTACACTGTTCACAGCGCACTGTACACTGTTCACAGTGCACAGTACACTGTTCACAGTGCACAGTACGCTTTTCACAGTGCACAGTACGCTGTTCAGAGTGCACAGTACACTGTTCACAGCACACAGTACACTGTTCACAGCGCACAGTACACTGTTCACAGCGCACAGTACACTGTTCACAGCACACAGTACACTGTTCACAGCACACAGTACACTTTTCACAGCGCGCAGTACACTGTTCACAGATACAGTACACTGTTCACAGCGCACAGTACACTTAACACAGTGCACAGTACACTGTTCAGAACTAACTGCGTCTACAGTGTATCTTCACTCACATAAATCCATCGCAAACGCCTTCATTGAGTAGATTAAGAAATTCCGCTTCCACTAGGCTTAAGGACAATACGGACTGTAATTAGGAGAATTAAAAATCGAAGGTGAAATACTCATACCTGATACACTTTCCGGGCAAAATATCGCCTTCTCTAAACTAATCAGAGTCAAACGAAAAGTCCCACAGTGGTGATATTAATATCTGCAGTTACTCACACGTGCTGCATATATACTGTTTTGGTTACATAAATGACAGTGCTGTTTTACTACATAGAGTGCTATCGGGTCATTATAAGGCATTGCAATGAACCGAACAGAAATGTGGCAGACGAAAGTCAACAGAATGAGGGCGATAAGCCACCTAGCGAATTGAGCAGGATTGATGGATTTTACGACCACATTTTCCTCCTTCTGTAGTGTATTTTCCACCAACAAACATTTATAACCTTTTGGTAAGTACCTATGAATTTCTCACGACACTCTAATAGCTATTTGCTCTCCCACTGCCAGTTGGAAAATCCTGTATATCTCGGTACATCATCAGTAGCAAAGCGATGTCTTCACAGTTACCAGCAGTTGCACTTTGATTACAGTGCCACTGTTGTGACACTTTCTGTGTTACTGTAACAGTTAGCAGACATGTTCAGATTTATTGTAGTGCCTGATGTGCGACATCCCCGTTGTGTTAATTATAAAATGTTAACTAGTTTCGTGTAGAATACACACAGTCAGACACAACTATATTACCTTTATTATTGTTATAATCAGGGTTCTAACAACGACATGTTTCGGCCCTATATGTGGGCCATCTTCAGGTTGTAAAATTAGACTAGATAAGTTATACTATAATGTGTGGAAACATTATTTGGAGAAGGGGGTTGGGGGGTACCATGGTCCCGTTTTATAAGAGGAGTTGTTATTAGTAGTATGTCTCTGTTCTTACGTGCTAACGTATTTACAGTAAACTCACCAAATTAATGGAAAGCCGTGTTCATTAACAGTTTTTCAGCGGGTGCCATTCATACGTAATAGTCTAATTATCTTAGCCTAGGTATTCACAATGGATTGTGTGACTCAGCAAAATTCATATTTAAATGGCTGAGGTGCATTGTTCCTGTCATAGTCCTAATATTGATACTTGGCATTCTGTGTGGCTCGCGGAATTCACAACTGTTTAACTAATCATTCAAGAGTGTTTACACTGGTTATTTCCCAAATTACTGGCTTTGGTATCTGCTTGCGTGGTGGTGCCTGTCCTAATAGGAAGTGAGTCCTGCTGCTTGTCTAGAACTTTATTCACTATCCGTACATGTGAGACACTGTGTCTCACATGTACGGACCAAATGTCCGACACGGCAGTAAGAAAATGTGTCATATCGCTCGAATTTTCAACTCCTGCAGGAAGTGTTTGTAGCATTCTGAAACATGGCGTTGCAGTCAAAATTACGGAAAGAAAAAAAACGGATATATATTATATTTTACTAAGTAGGTTTATTTGGCCTCACCGTGCATTTTGCTGTGAAGGTTTTCAAACAAATATACTCGTGATGTGCGTGAAAAACAATTAATATTTCCTCGTCAGCAAACGACAGGTCATATCCCGAAGAGAGTAACAGCACGTCCCGCCACAAAAGCACTGCGACATTTGTAGAGACAATGACGATATCACACAACCGAACAACTGCCACATTGGTAAGGCACTGAGGACTGCCACGTTGGTAAAGGCACCGAGAGTAACACACAACAGAGCACTGAACAATTAGTAAAGGCAGAGAAAATATCAGATAACAAAGCACTGCCACGTGGGTACAGACACTCACAGTATAACACAACTGAGCAATGCCACATGGATACAGACACTGACAGTATCACACAACAGAATACTGTCACACTGTTACAGGTATTGCGAGTATCACACAACAGAGCACTGCACATTGCTACAGGCACTCACAGTATCCCACATTGGTACAGGCACCAACATTATCAAATTATAAAGCACTGCAACATTGGTACAGGCACTCACAGAACCACACAACAGAACACTGCTCCATTGATACAGGCATTGACAGTATCACACAACGAGCACTGCCACTCTGGTACAGGCAATCACGGTATCACACAACAGAGCAGTGCCACATTGGTACAGGCACGGACAGTATCACACATCATAGCACTGCCACATTGGTACATGCATTGACAGTATCACACAACAGAGTACTGCCACATTGGTACAGCACTGACAGTATCACAAAACACAACCCTGCCACATTGGTACAGGCACTGTCAATGTCGCACAACTTAACGCTGCCACATTGATACAGGCACTGACACTTTCACACAACAGAGCACTGCCACACTGGTACAAGCACTGATAGTATCACACATCACAGCAATGCCACATTGATACAGGCACTGACAGTATCACGCAACAAAACACTACCACACTGGCACTGACACTGACAGTGTAACACAAAAGAACAATGTCACATTGCAACAGGCACTCACGGTATAACACAATAGGGCACAGCCACATTGATACAGGCGCTCACACAGTATCACACAACAGAAAAGGGCACTATTGTTACAGACACAGAATCACACAACAGAGAACTGCCTTTTTGGTACAGCCACTGAATGTATCACGCAACAGAGCATTACCACATCGGTACAGGCACTCAAAATATAACAAAAAGAGCACTGACACATTGATTCAGGTACTCACAATATCACAAACAGAACATTGCCACATTGCTACTGGCACTGATAGTATCACACAACTCTTCACTCTCATTTCGGTACAGGCACCCCCAGTATCACACATCAGAGCAGTGCAACGTTTTTACAGGCACTGAATCACACAACAGAGCACTGCCATATTGGTACAGGCACTGACAGTATCAAACAACAGAGCACTGCCTCACTGGTGCAAACCCTTACACTATCACATAACAGAGCACTGCCACATCGGTACGGGCACTCACAGTATCACACAACAGAGCACTGCCATATTGGTACAGGCACTCACAGTATCACACAACAGAGCACTGCCACATCGGTACAGGCACTCACAATCTCACACAATACTGCCGTCCTGTGCTTAGCAGCTACACGAATTTTCTGCCCTGAACGTTTGAATATAGTAACTCAAGACTTCTCTCCACCTCTGTTTATGCTCCAGAATCTCAGGAATACGCACTCTCATGATCAAAGTTTTACGTTGGCTGCACCTGGCATCCTCTGTCGCCGTTCCACTTCAACAGCCTGAATCATGATTCCACCATTAGCTTTCATGTTGTGCATTGGGACAGTTTAATATTAACCCTACAAACGACACACTATATATAATGGTGTGTTAAATTCCGTATGTGTACAAAATTTCACATCCCAACTGATTTTAGATAAATATACATGTAATTCTGCCCAATGATTTTTCATATTCTCCTAACTAATAGCATAGTAAAATATTGATTTTCCTTTAATATTTATTCATATAAACAATTTCTCTATCTTCATTGAAAGTGCGAAATCTCTATTTCTTTTAGCCGAACTTTGAACATTTAATGAGTTTGGGATACACCAAAGGGCAAAATGATGTCCTCAGTTTCAAGAACCTAAAGAAATTCTTTCAAAACTTAAAGGAGTCTTGTACACAAACATGGAGGCATAAACTGGCGCTTCTTATGTAGTTCATGCAGAATAATCAATAGGAAGAACAAGTTTAAGACGCCATCAAGTTATCGATACGCTATCAAACCGAACTAATTTCAGTATCCTCTGACCATCCGGTCCGTTTTCCACAAGAACAGAGTTACCCTCGTGACTGTCTCGTCTCTCCGACCGGTACCAGTCCAGTTACCTTCGTGACTGTCTCGTCTCTCCGACCGATACCAGTCCAGTTACCCTCGTGGCTGTCTCGTCTCTCCGACCGATACCAGTCCAGTTACCCTCGTTACTCTCTCGTCTCCCCGACCGATACCAGTCCAGTTATCTTCGTGACTGTCTCGTCTCTCCGACCGATACCAGTCCAGTTACCCTCGTGACTCTCTCGTTTCTCCGACGGATACCAGTCCAGTTAACCTCGTGACTGTCTCATCTCTCCGACCGATACCAGTCCAGTTCCACATTCCTTCTTTCTCACATCTCCGTTCTCATATACAGCTATGGAACTGGGAAATGTCGCGATATGCATCTTGCACTGAACATTCAAACACGTAACTCTGTTCCATTGTGTATCCTGTATTAATGAAGATGTAATGGGAGGTTGTGGGAGCGGAATAATTAATCGACAGTGTAACATTATTTCCACACAACAAGAAATGATTCAAGGTTACGTACTTCAAAAAATTCTTGAGGAAACTATTTGCTTCAATTCAGTCAACCGAGATGTTTACAAAGTGCTATGACACTTTTCCCACATTTTCTTACGATTCATAATTTTAAGTGTGCTTAATAATTTTGGGGTCACTAATTTGAACTTAGAGTAAAAGTGTTAAATAAGTATGCAACAGATTTTATCTATTTCCAACATTCGTGAACGAATTTGTAGGTTAGGTGATATAAGTACAATCAAATAACGAAATTTTCTCCTTGGTCAACTTTGGTGGAGTTGAAATTCCCAAGCAGGGTCTTCTAGAACTGGTGTTCCACGCGGTCCCTAAAAGAATATTTCGAATTCGCGTCTATTTTTACGTCAGTTCCCTTCAGTCACACCAGAAGTGAACACCAAACAGTACAAAAATCTAACGACGTTAAGAATATACAGATTTAATTTTTCTTTTTGTATTAAACTCGTAAGTTTTCAGACAATTCTGTAGTTGCTGGAAGATATCAAACAATATGTCTGTCATCGTCCAACAGTCAGCTGTTCAGATGGAAGTTTCGGACACAGTACTGCAAGACGGAAAGTGGATACAATTTTGTTTGATAGTATGTCTGAACAGAGGACTTAGTTTCGCTTCATATATCCTCGGGTTGAGTGGTTAGCGCGTTATCTATTGTGACCACACCTCGATAAAGACACGCCACAAACAGCGGTACACAAACACACAAAAATAAAACTTTACTCTTTCGATACACACAATATGCCGTCTTACATGTCTGTGGCTTATTGACTTAGGTAATTTGTGTGTTTTCTGTTATTCGATTCATGGAACGAAAATTCTCAATACATGTCAGACATCAGTAGGTTGTTAGGGCACTGTCACGACCTGAAAAGTTTTACAGCAGCAGACGCAAACAATGTATCACACACCAAAATATCTGTAGTATGCATAAAACGAAATGAGATATAAATGCTGCATAACAGACAGATGCTACTGCAAGAACAAAATGCGTCTTCATGACAAATAGCGGTTAATTAAAGCTGTCCGGGGAAATAAACTTTTTCCATTAAATGAATCATACGATATAAGTGCACACTAATAGCACACTTCACAGCTTCCGGAGCAGTAAGCATTCCACTTGTGCAGTCGGAAGTGACGTCAAAGTCACGGGATGTAAAAAACAAGGCGGCAGGTTCAACGACCTGTGGACCTGAAGTGACGTCACATGTAAACAAAGATGGGGCGACCTTGTCTCCGGCAGTCACGTGATGTAAACAAATGACTTCACATGTCAACAAATATGATGGATGACCTAATTATGCCAGGCAGTGTGGCGCCTTAACCTAACATTAAACTCTGATATGTAAACAAATGACGTAGTATGTAAAGACATATAGCGGACGAACTTGCCTCCGGCGATCACGTGATGTAAACGAATGACGTAGTATGTAAACAATTATGGCAGATGACCTAATTATGCCAGACAGTTTGACGCCTTAACCTAACTTTAACAATTGATATTAAATAAATATGGCGGCTTTCACCTGATTTAAACAAATAGCTAGTATGTAAAAAGTATGGCGGATGACCTAATTATGCCAGACAATTTGGCGCTTTAACCTAACTTTAACTTTTGATATCAAACAAATATGGCTGCGTTCACCTGATGTAAACAACTGACGTAGTATGTAAACAAATATGGCGAATGACCTAATTATGCCAGACAGTGCGGAGCCTTAACATAACTTTAACCTCTGATATGTAAGCAAATATGGTGGACGACCTTTTTTACGGCTGTCACGTGATGTAAACAAATAACAAGTATATAAAGAATTATGGCGTATGAACTAATTTTGCAAGACAGTGTGGCTCCTTAAACTGACAATAAACCTTGTTATGTAAAAAATTTGGCGGCATTCTCGTGGTGTAAACAAATGACGTATTATGTAAATAAATATGGCGGATGACCTAATTATACCACACAATGTGGCGCCGTTTAAGATAACTTTGGCGCCTTAACCCAACTTTATCTACTGGTATGTAAACAAATATGGCGACGGTCACGTAATGCAAACAAATTACGTTTCCTTTAATTTTACAATTTTTAATATGGATACCGGCGCGCAATTTAAATTTGTTCTAATCTAACACTAATTTTGAGTTTGAGCTTTCCGTCCTTTTACGATATAGCCACTGGCGTAATATTTTTAAATTTTTAGGTTTTGTTGTTATTTTTTAATTACTACTTGCCGTCATTTTACAATATCGCTGCCAGCGTGGTTGTTTTAAATTCGTGCTAACCCAACTTCAACATTTGTTATGATATACCGGCTAGACTGCTTGGCATCTATCGCCATTTTGATTTGGGCTGATGTGAACAAATTTGGTGAGTGATGTTACTGACTTCGGATTAATTATTTTGAATAAGCGATTGCTACCATTTTGAATATGGGTACCGGGGCGGCATTTTTAAATTAAACCCAACGTTTAAATATTATTATTTCTCAATTCCGCCATTTTGCAATAAGACTAGGAGCGCTTCAATTTTAAAAATTGTGCTAATCTAACTTTAAATTTGAATTGGCGTTTGCCACCATTTCACAATATGGTTGCCAACACGCTATTAAAATTTGTGCTAACGTAAATTTAAATTTGAATTACCGCTGTAGCCATTTTGAATATGTCTACTAGCGCACCATTTTTAAATTTGTGCTAACATAACTCTAAATTTGAATTACCGTCGTCGGCCATTTTTAGCATGACTACTAGCGCGCTATTTGAATTTTTACTGGGCTACGTTTGAAGTCCGCTGTTTTAAAATATGTATACCAGCGCGGTAGTCTTAAAATTGTGCTAACCTATCTTTAAATGTTTATGATTTGTCGCATTTTCGGCCACCAATACTTGAGAGATATCAGCTCGAAGGTCCTTTTGCTCCCCGGGTGGGCCACGAAAATGGGGTTGTGATTTTCAGCGATATCGTCTTGCATCAGGGATTGTGGAACTACTAATTTAGGCTGTTTACCTTTCATCCTTCTATACAGAACTCCATCCATGTCCAAAAAATTATTCACCGTTTGTAGTAAGTTGGTTCTGTATCTGCTGTTTACAAAATAAATCCTTCTTTTGCTCCATAAGCATGAGCTCCTTGCTCATTAATTGCGTACCCTCCACCAGTCCGACGTGCTTACTTAGTGCATCTACGTGCTTAATTTTGGTACCAGGTACATGTTCAATCTCGAAATCAAATTCAGACAAACGTAGGCTCCAGCGCATAAGGCGGCTATTATTGTCGGCAAAATTGCGTAGAAACTTGAGAGCTGCATGGTCGGTTCTCACTAAAACTTTTTTCCAATATAAATGAAACCTAAAATACTTTGTAGCCCACACAACTGCTAAAGTCTCTAGTTCTGATGCTGAATAAGCGCTCTCTGCTTTATTAAGCTGCCTGCTTGCAAAAGAAATGAGTCTTTCAGTGCTTTCCTGCACTTGAGATAGGACCGCACCTAGTCCTACAGTTGAAGCATCAGTCGTCAGTATAAATTGTACTTTAAAATCTGGAAATGCCAAAACAGGGGTGTTGCTTAATTTACTCTTCAAGTTATCGAAAGACACCTGACATTCTTGGTTCCAATCATATTTCATCCTTCTTCGTTAGTTGTGTCAAAGCTTTTGCAATGTCAGCAAAGTGAGGCACAAGTCTGCGGTAGAATGATGCTAAACCGAAGAATGATCTAACACCTTTCAGTGATCGGTGTGTTGGGAAATTTTGCACTGCTTTTGTAATGTACGCAACATCGACTGGCTAGTTGTGGCCTTGGACGCGCCGGAATGTGCTGGCAAGGAATCCTTGACGCAATTAGAAAACACTGAGCAACCTTTCGTTTACAGTTATTTGTTATTTAAGGTATGGGCGCCCCACTATTTTGTTGTATATAGAATACATTTGAGTCAGTAAAATGCCACTATAAAATCCCAAGGAATTTAGGAAAAAAGGGCCTTTCGGTATAATCTCGACAGAGCGTCACTAAGTAAGAACTAGCAGCTTGGCAAGTCAGGCGCTAAGAAAGAAACTTAGAGCGAGCGACACGGCATATTTGGTGTACGGAGGAAGTTATACATTGTATTGTTGGTCGAGATGTGGGGCGCTTCCTACTCTGCTTGAATACTGGAGGTAAGCTGATCTGACCGATTATCTAAATTCAGTATTGGGAGACTTACTTTGAAACTTACAATTATTCCAAATTTTACGATAACGCTTGTGATTAAATAGTGGCATGACAACTGATTTACGTAACAGTAATACTTACACGTATATTTGTATATATATTTATATATAGTACATAATAGAATATTTGTTATATTGTTACGCAGTTGGTCTTCAATAAACCCGTTGAGACAATCCTTGATACTCTGGTAATCCGTATAGCCTGTTACAAAACCATCCCTACTCTCCGAAGGTTAGGTATTATTACGGCCTCTATAGTCGCCCAAACTTACCGCTCGGCTGCGCGCTAGTAAAGTAATGACGGTACTGTGGACCGCACCGTGCCATTACGTAGATTGTGGACAGCGGTGTGGACACAACACTCGGGCACTACTTACGAAAGTGACTGCGGAGAAATCAACACCCGTCGTCACTAAATTTGGTAGGCACTACATTTTGTAAGCACTACACTTTCACCTTATTCGGCGATGCTTCAATACCGCGGTAAGACAATTCAAATCCTAAGTGTGGAACCTTGTCTTTTGCAAAGACACATTTCTCTGGTTGAAGTTGCAAATTGGCTCTTCTAAATCGTTCGAAAACGTCAGATAATCTCTTGGCTTACTCTTCCGCTGTAACTGAATAGACAATAACTTAATCTATAAATACCCAAAAATTCCGTTCCTGTCAAGTTCTTCAAAACCAGATCCATTAACCTTTGAAAACTAGCTGAGCTGTTGGATAGTCCATACGGTAGTCTATTAAATTAATAATGTCCTAATGATGGCACTGAAAAGGCTGTCTTTTTGCAGTGTGGCTCATGGATATTAATTTGCCAAAAGCCTGAGTAACAGTCTAGTATAGAAAAGTACTTGCTACCCGTGAGGGTCGAAGTTGTCTCCTCAAATCGGGGTAAAGGATAGCTATCACACATAGTGACAGCGTTCAGTGCCCGAAAGTCCAGGCAAAACCTGTATTTCGGGATTCCATTCTCAGATTTCTTCGGCACTAACACTACTGGCGATGACCAGGGCGAATGACTTGGACTTATGACACCTTTATCTAACATCTTCTGAACCTGCCTGTTCATCTCCTGCATTAAAGCAAATGGGGTTTTATATGGTGCCTTCTTTATAGGAGTTGCATCTCCTGTCTCAATTTTATGCACTACTACATTAGTACTCTTAAAGTCATTATCTTCATCGTCGTGAAAAATCCCTGCATATTTAATTAAAACAGGTTCTAAAATTTTCCTCTTGGCATGAGACAAATATGCTAGCTTCTCATCTATATACTTCTTAAAACCCTTAGGCAAATCTTTATTGTTTCCAGGAAAGAGTGTCTGTTCTGTACCTCTATCCGCGTCATCTTCATAGCTAACTGAGACAATTAAGTTCTCAGAAATCTCTTGGGCTACCCCAAGTATCGTTCCCTTAGGTAAGGTCAGTTCCTCATCGCTAAAGTTCGCAATCATTAGCGTTATAGAATAAGGTGGATATCTGATTTCCGGAGTGCTGTCCAGCTGCTTCCTAGCCTTGAGATCATGTGGGGAGTTGGGCGCGTGCATGTTTAACTGTGAACAACTAGTGGAAAGCGCGCTTTTCCCAACTAGCTGGCTACTGTGTATTTCTACACTAGGTCCAGTTAAAACACGGGCTACGCATATGCCTTCAACAGGTACATGTGCCGGTACCACACACAAGAGGCAGGAGGGATTTCTACAATTTCCTCCTTGTACTTTTCCTAGTACCGTATGCTTAGCTCTGGGCTGCAACATAACTGTTTCCTTGCTGATGACTGTCCAAGCTTCACAATCATTCTGCACTACTTCACGCGGCTGTGGATTAATTTCTTTAGTCTTGGGTGGTGTTTCCTCCCCAAAATTTCTCAAATTTCTATTCCTAGTGGATTTAATGCATCCTGGTTCAAAACTTCCGACCCGGGAGGGATTCTGGGGGATCGAAACGTGGCTGATCAGGCCACGCCCCTCTCTCCGCTTACACTCCTCCAAGAGAGCTTCGTGCTGTGATGATGCAACCAAATCCAAATTTGAATGCAGGCATACTCTCAAAGAAATGCTAATTAAGTCTAATCTAGCCTGCCGCGGTGCCAAAAAATTCAATGGAATAATGACATCCGCAGATGTTGGCAATTTGCAAACCAAAAATGAATGTCTGAAGGTGACTCTACCCATTTGAAATGAGACTTGCTGTTTCCCCACGATATCCAGGCTGTCTCCCGTTACTAAGAAAGGTTCAAATGCAGTACTTTCGAGTGGTACCTCCGATACCCCCGGCTACAAAAGACTACAGCTGGATCCCGAATCTACAATGAGGATTCGTTCTGCACTCTGAATTTTAGCTGCCACTCTCGGTGTGCCATGATCTAGGGTCACGGGGACTTGGATTGGTTCTTCTGGTGAATATCTCCAAAGAATTCTTTGTAAATTTTGATCTTGCGGATGTACCTTGATTTGACGATACATCTTTGCTATGTCAGATGTGAAGCACACCTGATGAGTTCTGAACCTGAGTACTATGGAGTACAAGTCCTGTTGAACAGTAGGACCCACTTGTAATATGTCGTTTAAAGACAGCCCATTGGAAGTCTTGGCACTTCCATCAAACACACCTCTTGTCTTGGTTGTGGTGCTCGTCTCCTTAAACACTGGATGATGTGACAGGAAGTAACATGTTTGTTTCCCTTCTTGATGTGTAACTGGTTCCATGTGACCTAGTTCTTCATACTCTTCCATGAAGTTATGATACTGCAGCTTGAGGTCTGGAGCTCGGTCTAGCCTACGTTCAGTAGCATGCAGTCTTTGTTCTGCCAAGAGGCGTGATGACCCAAGCTGAGTGGGATCCATCGTTAAGGGAAGTCGAACCACGAATCTTCCGTCTTGTTGTTGTGTTGTATTAGAGATGAAGTGATATTCACAGGCGTGTTGCTCTGCTGCCATGGAGGGTTGCTCAACTGGGTCTAATTCCTAGAAGCGATTTAAATTATGCTCCAGACTGTTGTCCGTCGTAGCAGCAATGTATGTAGTTAGTCATTGTGGTGCAATGACTGGAGTGGTGCCAGATAGTGTCCAGCACAAAACTGTTTCTTGAAGTACAAAGTGACCAGGACGAGTGCGTCTGACTGATCGTAGCATCTCGTAGAAGAGATCAGCTCCCAAGAGGAGGTCAGTGTCTCCTGGGAGGTTAAAGGTTTCATCAGCCAACTGGACGTCTGTAGGAAGTTTCCAGCTGCTGGTATCCAGCTTGTTTGCTGGAGTGGTACCAGTGATATCTGATAAAACAGCACAATTGAGACTGTTGTGCCAGTCTGTATGTCGTGATCTCATGTGTATTGAGACCGAGTGATGTGCAACTGCATTTGAATTGCTGATACCTTGAATTGTAGAACGTGTCTGATTCTTGGATAATCTCAGACGCTGTACACACCTCCCTTTTATAAAGTGAGATTGAGATGCACTATCGAGGAGAGCCCGACATGGGACATAATTACCGGACTTGTTCCGGAGTTCAACAATATCTGGTTCTGGGGTTTGCCCTTAAATGAACAGTATGTGTTTACTTCTGAAGGGGGTTGCCTTTTGGTTGTGCAAAACGATGGTCTGTTGACCCTCTATTACTTGGTCGAGCCTTTACATTTATGTGTAGCAACGTATGATGTTTCTTGTGACACTGTCGACACATTTGCGTTGAACAAGTGTGGTGCCTGGTAAATGGCTGCAGACAATTTTAGCACAGTCTTAATTGTTTGACATGACTGAGACGTTACTGGACTTGCATGTCAAGAAATTTGTCACATCTAAACAATCTATGTGATTCCTTGCACAGAGAACACTGTAGCTGTGTTGCTACATTGGAATATGAAGGTTTCCTGATTTGATTCCTGTTGGGGGTGATGCCCTTGAAGTAACAGGAGCCATCTTCTGTGCTTGGGTGATGTGAAGTCTTTCTACTACTTGGCATCTCGACTCCAGAAATGTGACTATCACTGCCGTGGTTGGTGTGACGGTGCTGATAGTCGTATGGAGTTCCCATTCTCGCTGAGTCTCCGGATCAATAGTTGCTAGCATTAAATGGTTCAATATTAAGTCTTGTACAGATACATTCAAGGATAATACTTGTAAGGCATTCATGTGACTGGACACATGGTTGATCAATTTGCGCAATGATGATGCGTCTCGCTTCTTGACATGGGGCATTTGACATAAATGCTTAACATGCATCATGACAATTAACTGCTTATTGTTGTAGCGCAGTGTAACTAGTTGCCAGGCAACAATAAAATTCTCATTTGTAATCTGAAGATTGCTTATCAAATCTTTGGCCTCATGCTTGAGTGATGCAATGAGGTAGTAAAATTTCTGAACATTTGATAAGGCTGTGTTGTTAACAATCAATGCTTCAAATGTATCCCTATATTGTAACCAGCTGTATGTATCACCATCATATGTTGGCAATGCAATGGTTGGTAATTTGATGTGTGACCTCAAAGAATTGTTTGTATTTCCTGACACACTGCTTCTAGGTGAGATGTGCCTGGATGGTAGTTTTTGAACTACCGGTTGTAAGAGTTCATTGAACCTTGCTTGTAAAGCAAAATAATGGTCTTCAAATTGTTGCCTATCAAGTGAATAATCATTGTCATCTGGTAATTCTAATTCTCTTTGTGCAGCTTCAAATTTGTTATATATTTTAGGAAGTTCATCATACCTGACTTGTATGTCATTTAATTTGCTTTCACCTGTGTCGATGTATGTGTGCATCCTTGTAAGGGACGACTTCGCAACTGCCCTCTGTCTAATGAGCTGTGCCCGTCTTGTAGAATCCATGGTTGATGGTCTACTGTTGCCTAGTTCAAGTCAGCTGGTGGTTACCAGATGTAGGTCAATTATGGCCGCTCTGTGTAAACAGCTGTGTATCTGGGTCAACGCCCTGTCTCATAGAAAGAGAGGGAAAATGTATCTGGAAGTGACCCGCGCGTTGAGGCTAAGAGGAGGAGCCTTGAGGGGTATGGCGCAGTCAAGACTGGAACCTGGTTGTGAGGCTAGTCCTTGTGATTGGCCGTAGGGCGGAGCAACTCTGCTAGCTGCTCTGTGATTCGTCGATGAACTTGTTGGAACCCGTTGTGTGAGAGGTAGCTGTTTTTCTCAAGGAGAAGCTACTGACGCTACCATATCTTTTGTTCGCTAGTAACGAACCGCCATCTTGAAAGCTTGCACTTCACTAATTATTCACGACAACAAATAACCAGTTTTAATTTTCAAATGTATAATTACTGTAAATTCAACACAATAGAGAACCAAACTTTATTAAATGTGTTTAATTACTGTGACTCCGGCCCGGAGGACCAGACTTTATGTCCGCACTTGCCTCTGTTCCACGTTAACATAAGTGGGTGAATAGACGTTATCTACTCAATGTAATGCTGGTCACAGTAATTTAATTTCTACTTGAATTTCTAAACTATAATTTAGATAAAACTGGTTAATAACGTATGTTAGATTACACTGTTTACACTTCATATTAAATGCTTGGAGCAGCACTGTTTGTATGTTGATTACATTGGACACACATTGTATTGAATGCTTGTAGTAGCATTAATTACACATTATATTGAGCACTTGTGTTAGCACTGGTTGTAATGTAATTTACTGTTATAAATAGTGACATGGACACTTGTAGAAAACACTGATCGAATCACTTGTACACAAACACTGTGGTAATGTGGTAACATAAAAAAATAACTAAGAAAACGACAGGATCTGCTGCACCAGTAAAATCAAAATACAACAGAGATAATCTGAAATTTTTGGATTGCTGCCTGCAGCACAGACGGTAATTTGTACTGCAAATTA
>Ga0123357_10002645_pt1 | contig 20137 bp, 11 predicted proteins | sample TergutEmb28metaG_FD_89873 | JGI IMG/M metagenome (GOLD analysis project Ga0123357, IMG submission 89873) | Embiratermes neotenicus P4 segment gut microbial communities from Petit-Saut dam, French Guiana - Emb289 P4 | ecosystem: Host-associated > Arthropoda: Insects > Digestive system > Gut ... | reverse complement strand
GGCACCTTTTGTCGCGGCTGCCTTCATTCCCCATGGTATCTGTGCGTCTCAGGTCGCAGGCCACCAAGCTGCATGCGCATTCCTGCGTATCCAGCCGCATCCTATTGATAGCAGCCTGCGCTTAATCACCGGCAGAGCCGACGAGTTCGTGAATAATATCAGCGTGTTTCAGGCCACCGGCGCGTTGCTACCTGCCTGATCTTTCACCGTAGGTGCGTACTACGACCTACTCAGTCGAAAAATATGCATTATAATGCAAGAGGGGGTGAGTAATTACCAAATCATCGACAAACCGCAGCACGTCCTCGCCTCGCGCGGCAGACAGGCGCAGGAGCCGGTTGTGGGCTGATCGGTGCCGAGCGCAGCGCACCGCAGCACTCGGCGCCTGGACTTGCAGCGGCAGTGCTTAGTGTGTACGCTTCGAGCCTCAGCGTCAGCGTCCATGTCGCAACCACCGAGCAGTTGCTACCCCTTGCCGGTTTTTCACTGGCTGGAACACGCCACCGACACGGCTCGGACGGCGGAATAGGCCGAGGTTCCCAGCCTTGCAGAACGAACAGAGATCGCTGCCCCTTCTCTGCCAGAGTCCCTACCAGCCACATCAAGCGGGCAGATCCATTTCACGCCCATCACCCATCTCCGCCTCCACCAGACGCTCTCCAGCAACTTCCGACGTACCGCCAGAATGCGGCGGATTCAGAGCGCCACCGACAGCCCTGGCGCTTGCGAAAAAGGCCCCGCAAGCCTTTTCGGGCTTCGCGGGGCCTCTTCGCAGACCATGACGATGACAGATCAGACCGACGCGTAGTCCTCGATCTCGTCAAAGTTCATGTAGCGGTAGACGCTGGCCTTGTCCTTGTCGACGATGCCGATCTCGGCGTGGTATTCCGCCACGGTCGGGATGCGACCCAGCTTGGAGCAGATCGCCGCCAGTTCAGCGCTGCCCAGATAGACGTTGGTGTTCTTGCCCAGGCGGTTGGGGAAGTTGCGCGTGGAGGTCGATATCACGGTCGCCCCTTCATGCACCTGGGCCTGGTTGCCCATGCACAGCGAACAGCCGGGCAGCTCGGTACGTGCACCGGCGCTGCCGAAGGCGGCATAGTGGCCTTCCTTCATCAGCTCATCGCGATCCATGCGGGTGGGCGGGCTCACCCACAGCCTGACCGGGATGTCGCGCTGGCCGCCCAGGAGCTTCGCCGCGGCGCGGAAGTGGCCGATATTGGTCATACAGGAGCCGATGAAGGCTTCATCGATTTTGGTACCGGCGACGTCGGACAGCACCTTGGCATCATCCGGGTCGTTGGGGCAGCAGACGATGGGCTCCCGGATCGCACTCATGTCGATTTCGATCACGGCCGCATACTCGGCGTTGGCGTCGGCCTCCAGCAGCTGCGGGTTGGCCAGCCACTGCTCGACCTTGCCAATGCGGCGCTCCAGCGCGCGCCGGTCCTGATAGCCATTGGCGATCATGCTCTTCATGAGCACGATGTTGGACTTCAGGTATTCGATCACCGGAGCCTTGTTGAGCTTGATGGTGCAGCCCGCCGCGCTGCGCTCCGCAGAGGCGTCCGACAGTTCGAACGCCTGCTCCACCTTCAGATCGGGCAGACCCTCGATTTCGAGGATGCGGCCGGAGAAGATGTTCTTCTTGCCGGCCTTGGCCACGCTAAGCAGGCCCTGTTTGATGGCATAGAGCGGAATGGCATGCACCAGGTCGCGCAGCGTCACGCCGGGCTGCAGCTGGCCCTTGAAGCGCACCAGCACCGATTCGGGCATGTCCAGCGGCATCACGCCGGTGGCGGCACCAAAGGCCACCAGGCCGGAGCCGGCGGGGAAGCTGATGCCGATGGGAAAGCGGGTGTGCGAATCGCCGCCGGTGCCCACAGTGTCGGGCAGCAGCAGGCGGTTGAGCCAGGAGTGGATCACGCCGTCACCGGGGCGCAGCGCCACGCCACCGCGGTTGCTGATGAAGCCCGGCAGCTCGCGGTGCATTTTTGCATCCACCGGCTTGGGATAGGCGGCGGTGTGGCAGAAGGACTGCATCACCATGTCGGCGCTGAAACCAAGGCAGGCGAGGTCTTTCAGCTCATCGCGGGTCATCGGGCCGGTGGTGTCCTGGCTGCCGACGGTGGTCATGCGCGGTTCGCAGTAGGTTCCCGGGCGGATGCCCTGGCCTTCCGGCAGACCGCAGGCACGGCCCACCATTTTCTGCGCCAGGGTGAAGCCCTTGCCGCTGTCCGCCGGCGTCTTGGGCAGGCGGAAGGCGGTCGACGGCGAAAGCCCCAGCGCCTCGCGCGCCCTCGCCGTCAGCGAGCGGCCGATGATGAGGTTGATGCGCCCGCCGGCCTGCACCTCGTCAAGCAGCACGTCACTCTTGAGTTCGAAGCCCGCGATCTGACGGCCGTTTTTCTCGATCCTGCCGGCATAGGGGAAGATGTCGATGACATCGCCCATCTCCATCTTCGAGACATCGACCTCGATCGGCAGCGAGCCGGAATCCTCCTGCGTGTTGAAGAAGATCGGCGCGATCTTGCCGCCCAGGGTGACGCCGCCGAAGCGCTTGTTGGGCACGAAGGGGATATCCTGACCGGTGGCCCAGATCACGCTGTTGGTGGCCGACTTGCGGCTGGAGCCGGTGCCGACCACGTCGCCGACATAGGCCACCAGATGGCCCTTTTTCTTCAGATCCTCGATGAACTGGATGGGGCCGCGCTGGCCGTCCTTTTCGGGCTTGAAGGCCGCGTCCGGGCGGGTGTTTTTCAGCATCGCCAGATAATGCATGGGGATGTCCGGGCGGGTGGTGGCGTCCGGCGCTGGCGACAGATCGTCGGTGTTGGTTTCGCCCGGCACCTTGAACACGGTGACGGTGATTTTCTCGGCCACTTTGGACCGGTTGGTGAACCATTCGGCGTCGGCCCAGCTCTGCACCACTTCTTTGGCCCTGGCATTGCCGGCTTTGGCTTTGTCGGCCACATCGTTGAAGTAATCGAACATCAGCAGCGTGGTCTTGAGGCCGGCGGCCGCCACTTCGGCGACTTCCGCGTCATCCAATAGCGCGATCAGGGGTTGCACGTTATAGCCGCCGACCATCGTGCCCAGCAGTTCGGTGGCCTTGGCCTTCCCGATCAGGCCCACCTTGACCTCGCCCTTAGCCACCATTGCCAGGAAGCCGGCCTTGACCTTGGCGGCATCGTCCACCCCCGGCGGGACGCGGTGCGTCAGCAAATCGAGCAGGAAGGCGCTGTCCTCGCCAGCCGGCGGGTTCTTGATCAGCTCGATCAGTTCGCTGGTCTGCGCGGCGCTCAGCGCCAGCGGTGGAATGCCAAGGGCGGCGCGTTCAGCCATATGTTCCCGATAGACTTTCAACATGGTGTTCTCCTGATAATGGGCGGGTTTGGTTGAATTTGAATTCGGCTGCGCGAGGTGGCCTATCGGTGCATGGGGGCCACGACCGGAGATCCTGCGACGAAAACTGCCCCCTGTCTTCGCCGATCCATTGCCATCCGCCCCCCCGACTTCCCTTCCGGGATCCAGGATGCAATCGTAACCTGTTGTTTTTGCGTGAGACGGATTTACGTGAGCAGTCTTAAACACCATCCTGAGGGCTGGGCCAACGCCGTCGGGGCTCGATTCACCAAAGAATCGGGCACTTCCTGTCAGCTCAATCGCTCCCCCGAAATCCCAAATCAGTCACCCGGGGTACCTCGGCTGGGGAACCGAATTATAGGTCATATTTTCTCTGAAAATGAGCGGATTTCGCAATTTCTTCCCCTTCCAGCAAATCCCCGCAGTATGGCGTAACCGGGCACAAAGGTGCCGAGTGCACACCCATGCGTCTGAAAGGCAAAAAGCCGCATCAGGAGCCGTTGCGGAATAATCGCTTCGGACCGGTCCAGCGGGACGAGGAAAATCAAACACATCGGCTCCGGAGCGATTCACTTATTTCCTCTCGGCTCCTCAGATGGAGCAGGGCCCAAAGCCCCACGACAGGAAAGGGCGCAGCGAATGCGCAAAATGTGAAACGGCCGGGCTGACGGTCAGTATCCCGCCTCTTTCTGGTGTCTGAAAGCAAGCACATAAACCGCATCATCGCCCGGTTCGTGGCGGTAAAAGGCAACATAGCCGGTGTCCCCAAAGGAGATCACCAGCTCGCGCAGTTCGGGTGCTTCCGGGAATGGGCGGCCCATGTCGGGGAGTGTTTCCAGCATCCGAAACCGCCGATCAATGGCATATCCTGCCCGCCTTGCCGCTTCCGGAGATTTGGCGTCAAGGAACCGGCGGCATCGTTCGATGCCGCGCGTTGCATCCGCAGTAATTATTACTCGTGGCATTCCGGAACCGGCCCTTCGTCGTCGGTGCCCCAGGTGTTCAACCAGGCGCTGACTTCCTGCCCCGTCAAATGCAGCCCAGTTTCCTTCCAGCCTGCCCAGGATGCCAGGGCTTCCTGCTTGAAGTTCTCGCGGGCTTCTTCGCGGTCAACATATTGCTGAATTGCTTCGAGCATGATCCAATGTGGTGAACGCTGGCGTAGCGCTGCGAGATTGCGGACGCGGCCTGTCAGTTTCTCGTCCATCTTGACGGATGTTGCCATAATGAGCCTTTATTACCTAGTGTTACCCAGTATTACCTGGTGGTGATCTGGCCTGCCGTTGCCGTCATGTCAAGCCTTGCCTGCCTGCAGCATCTGATACGATTTGTCTGGTCCGGTCTGCTGACATGATCGGTCTGAGTTCCCCACCGGCGTGCCGCCGCCCCCCTTGCATGAAATCTGGCCCAAGCGGGCACCGGGGGGGTGCCGGCCATTGGCGCCTGTTTCTTTCCAGGGGGGCAACGCGGCCCTTCAGGACGGCCGCCTGCCGGGTCTCAGGTCCTGAAGGTTTCAGGGAACTGGACCACGATCCAGGCTACCTGTGGCGGAGGACATTGGTAAGCTTGACCTGCAGGGGGGCTGGATTGTCATCCCTGGCAGCACGATGTCCCCACTGCTGTCCGATCAGGGCGTTGACCAGCCTGGAACTGTGCCAGGGGCGCGACGTCGTCCGATGTCAAGGCGGGCGGTTGCCTGTCACCCATCCTCCCCCCTCGGGAAGGTGCCGCTTTCCGAAAACCGCTCTATGGTGGCGGAATCTCCGTTCCGGCGGCAGCGACCAGTGAGTCTCGATGATAGATCACCGTTGCTTGCTTCGGCATGATTGTCCTGACCGGTCAGAAACCGGTTGCATCCCATCCCTTCCACCCTGAACTCGGCAAGCAGGCAGTGCGTCATTTGCCTCGGTGAGCCGGGCGACGATATTTATCTGCACGGTCCTTCCGGCTTCGGTCCCGCCCGGCATTCGCCGTGACGTGACGGAGAAACGAGGTGAGATAGAGATAGAAGTGGTTCCCTGCCCGAAAACTGCAACATACCCGGCTTGCTCTACGACACGCCTGCATTCTTCCGAAGCCCTGCCCTGTGAGCTCTGCGAAAAAGCGATTCGGTGTGACCGGGAACGGCGCTGTCGCGCCAGACGACTGCCGGGAAGGTCCGCAGCTCTCCCGACCAGCAGGGCTCGACGCCTCTCAGCCGGCAACCTCATTGCGGAAAGCGGCGGCAAACAGCGCCCTGGTATAGTCGGTCCGCGGATTGGCAAACAGATCCTCCGCCTCCCCTTCCTCCACCACCTTGCCGCCCCGCATCACGATCAGATGGCTGGCGAGTGCCGCCACCACCCGCAAGTCGTGGGAGATGAAGAGATAGGTCAGATTGCGCCGGCGCTGCAATGCGCGCAGCAGGTCGACCATCTGCGCCTGCAGCAGCATATCGAGCGCACTGGTCGGTTCATCGAGCACGATAAGGTCGGGTTCCAGCACCAGAGCGCGCGCAATACTGATGCGCTGGCGCTGGCCGCCGGAGAATTCATGGGGATAGCGCAGCCGCGTGGCGGGATCGAGACCGACATCTTCAAGCGCCTTGACCACGCGCGCGTCACGCTCCGCGGCCGACAGGCCGGCCTGATGCACGCTTAAACCTTCCCCGACGATTTCACCCACCGACATCCGCGGGCTCAAGGAGCCGAACGGATCCTGGAACACGATCTGCATGTCGCGCCGGAACGGGCGCATTTCCTTGAAGCGCAGACCCTGGATATCCCTGCCGAGAAACACAATGCGGCCATCGGAGGAAATCAGCCGCAACAGCGCCAGGCCTAAAGTGGTCTTGCCCGAGCCGGATTCGCCGACCACACCGAGCGTCTCGCCCTTGCGCACAGCCACCGTGACGCCATCGACCGCCTTGATGTGACCGACCGTCCTGCGCATCAGACCGCGTTTGATCGGAAACCATACTTTGAGATCGTCGGCTGCGATCACCACTTTCGCTCCTCGCCGCGGCGGTGCCGGATCCGGCTTCGGCTCCGCGGCCAGCAGGTCTCTGGTATAGGGATGCTGTGGCGCGGTGAAGACCTGCTCGACCGGCCCCTGCTCCACAATCCTTCCCTCCTTCATCACGCAGACCTTGTCGGCGATACGCCGGACAATGCCGAGATCATGGGTGATGAAGAGCAGGCTCATGTCGAAACGGTCACGGATATCGGCCAGCAGCGCCAGGATCTGGGCCTGGACGGTGACGTCGAGCGCCGTGGTGGGCTCATCCGCAATCAGCAGGTCCGGCTTGTTGGCCAGCGCCATGGCGATCATCACCCGCTGGCGCTGGCCGCCGGAGAGCTGGTGGGGATAGCTGGACAGCCGTGTCTCGGGGTCGGGTATCCCCACCTGGGTCAGAAGTTCCAGCGTGCGTGCGCGCGCATTCAGTTTCGAGGTCGGGTGATGGAGCTGGATGATCTCCCGGATCTGGGCTTCCACCGTGTGCAGCGGATTGAGCGACGTCATCGGCTCCTGAAAGATCATCGCGATCTCCGCGCCGCGAATGGCGCGCATGTCCCTTTCCGGCAGGCTGAGAAGCTCCCGCCCCTTGAACCCGATCGTCCCCGAGGGGTGGGAGGCACTCGGATAGGGCAACAGCTTGAGCACCGAGAGGGCGCTGACCGATTTGCCGGAACCGGACTCGCCGACCAGCGCAACACACTCGCCGCGATGAATCGCAAACGAAACCGTGTCCACGGCAAGCGTGGTGCGGCCACCCTGGTGGAAGGCCACCGAGAGATCGCGCACCTCAAGCAGGGGTTGGCTCACCGCGTCCATCACGCCTCACCTGAATGTCTTGCGGGGATCAAAAGCGTCCCGCACTGCTTCGCCGATGAAGATCAGGAGCGAAAGCATGATTGCAACCGAGAAAAAGGCGGCGAAACCAAGCCAGGGGGCCTGCACATTGTTTTTGGCCTGGGACGCCAGTTCGCCCAGCGAAGGCGACCCCGGCGGCAGACCGAAGCCCAGAAAGTCCAGCGAGGTCAGGGCCGTCACCGAACCTGAAAGGATGAAGGGCAGGAAGGTCATGGTCGCCACCATCGCGTTCGGCAGCAGATGGCGGAACATGATCACTCTGTCTGAGACACCGAGCGCCCGCGCCGCACGGACAAACTCGAAATTGCGCCCGCGCAGGAATTCGGCCCGCACCAGTCCGACCAGCGAGACCCAGGAAAACAGCAGCAGAATGCCAAGCAGGACGAAGAAACCCGGGACCAGCACCGATGACAGAATGAGGAGCAGATAGAGTTCGGGGATCGAGGTCCAGACCTCGATCACGCGCTGAAAGGCGAGATCAATCCAGCCGCCGAAATAGCCCTGGATGCCGCCTGCGGCGACGCCGATGAGCGATGACACCAGGGTCAGGCACAAACCAAACGCCACCGAAATGCGGAAGCCATAGATCAGTCGCGCCACCACGTCGCGGCCCTGATCGTCGGTGCCCAGCCAGTTGAATTCGAATGAGCCATCCGATGGCAGAAAGCCGCCCAGTCGAAGATGGAACCCGTGCCAGCGAAATTCCCAGCCGATGTCACGACAGCCCTTGAACCCCAGCCGCTCCGCGCCCTCCCTGCACTGTTTCTCCGTCAGCATCCAGGTCGGCGGCGAAGGAAAGGGGGTCGGCGAAGCCTTGTTGACGGTGTCATAGGAATAGCGCACCGGTGCCCAGATGATGGTGCCCCCTTTGTCCGCGATCAGCTTCTGGAGATAGGGTTCACGATAAACCGCAGCGGTCTCGAAATCACCGCCGAAAGCGGTCTCGGTATAGGTCACGAAAGCGGGAAAATAGAACCGCCCGTCCAGCCGGATCAACAGCGGGCGGTCATTGGCGATCAACTCGGCGCAGGAGGTCGTGAGCAGCAGAACCAGGAAGATCCACAAAGACCAGTAACCCCGCCGGTTGGCCTTGAAATTCTCCCAGCGCCGCCGGCCGAGCGAGGTCACGGGCGGATTTTCCGCCGTGGTCGCGCCCTCCCCGCGGGCCTCCCGGGTCGCCTTGCGTTCCGACCGGCTCATCGTCAGACCTCCCGAGCCTCAAAATCGATCCGCGGGTCAATCCACATATACATCAGGTCCGACACCAGATTGACCACAAGACCAAGGAGCGAAAACATGTAGAGCGTACCGAATACCACCGGATAGTCGCGGTTGAGAACACTCTCGAAACCAAGCCGGCCGAGGCCGTCAAGCGAGAAGATGGTTTCGATCAGCAGCGCCCCGGCAAAGAAGGCGTGGATGAAGGCTCCAGGGAAGCCCGCGATCACGATCAGCATGGCATTACGGAACACATGCCCGTACAGCACCCCTCGCTCACTACAGCCCTTGGCGCGCGCGGTCATCACATATTGTTTGCGGATCTCGTCCAGAAAAGAGTTCTTGGTCAACAATGTCATGGTGGCGAATGCGCTCACCCACATCGCCAGCAGCGGCAGCGCCAGATGCCAGAAATAGTCGATAATCTGCCAGTACCACGGGAATTGCTCCCACCCGTCCGAGGTCAGGCCGCGCAACGGAAACCAGCTGAAGAACGAGCCGCCGGCAAACAGCACGATCAACAGCACCGCGAACAGAAAATTCGGAACCGCATAGCCGACGATGATGATCGCCGAAGTCACGGTGTCGAAGCGCGACCCATCCTTGACCGCCTTGCGGATCCCGAGCGGGATCGAGATCAGATAGGTCAGGAGCGTCATCCAGATCCCGAGCGATACCGAGACCGGCAGTTTCTCCTTGATCAGATCGACCACGCTGACATCGCGGAAAAAACTCTTGCCGAAATCAAATCGCGCGTAATTCCACACCATGCGCAGAAAGCGCTCCGCGGGCGGCCTGTCGAAGCCGAACTGCTGCTCCAGCTTCCTGATGAATTCCGGATCGAGTCCCCTTGCCCCGCGATAGGCGCTGCCCACGTCGGCGCCAAGCCCAGCCCCGGGGGCGCGCGCCGCAAAATCGCTCCCGCCCCCGGAGGTGCGCGACAGGCCGCCGGTATCGGCTCCAGTGAGCTTGGCAATCACGCTCTCGACCGGGCCGCCCGGGGCAAACTGCACCACGACGAAGGCGACCAGAAGAATCCCGAGCAGGGTCGGGATCATCAGCAGGAGACGGCGGACAATATAGGCGCTCATGATTTCTCACCCGCCGGCCCTTTTGCCGCATCGAACCACCACATCTCCGGAGCCCCCACGCCGCCTGTATAGCGCGGCAGCGGCGAGGGATGGCCGAACTGATCCCAATAGGCCAGACGGTGAGTCCTCGAATACCACTGCGGCACCCAGTAGCGCCCGGCGCGAAACAGGCGATCAAAAGCGTGGCAGGCGACCGTAAGGTCGGCACGATTGTCGGCGGCAATGATCTTTTCGATCATGGCATCAATCGCCGGGCTGGCGATTCCGGCGAGATTATACGAGCCTTTGGTCGCGGCCGCCGCCGAAGAGAAGAACGGCCGCATGCTGTCCCCGGGAGTCGCCGACATGGAAAAGCGCTGGATCGTCATGTCGAAATCGAAATCCTCGATGCGCCTGCGGTATTGCACCGCATCGACCAGACGCAGGCTGGCCTCAATGCCGAGCATGGCAAGATTTTTGATATAGGGACCGTGATGAGGCTGCAGCGAGGTTTCCTCAATGAGGAATTCGATCCGCAACACCTCGCCATCGCCAAGAACACGCTTGCCGTCTTTGTCGACCTCGAGTCCGGCGTCTTTAAGCAGCGCTTGCGCTTTGCGCAGCACGCTGCGATTGTCACCCGTGCCGTCGGAAACTGGCGGCACAAAGGGTTCCCCGAACACCTCGTCGGGCACCTGCCCGCGAAACGGCTCCAGGAGCTTCAGTTCCTCGCCCGTCGGCGGCCCGCCCTGAACCATCAAAGGGGAGTTCTGGAACGGCGACACCGTGCGCGCATAGGCATCATACATGATGGACCGGTTGGTCCATTCGAAATCGAAGGCCAGCGTCAGGGCCTCGCGGACTCGTGGGTCGCGGAACTGCTTGCGGCGGGTGTTGATAAACCACCCCTGGGCACCGGAGGGCGTGTCATCGGGGACGGTCTCACGCCGCACCCGGCCGTCCCGGATGGCCGGAAAATCATAGCGCGTCGCCCACACCTTCGCGGTGAATTCCTCGCGAAAGAGATAATTTTTCGCCGTAAAGCCTTCGAAGGCCACGTCGCGATCGCGATAGAATTCGTAGCGCACCACGTCGAAATTGTAACTGCCGCGGCAGACCGGCAGATCCGCCCCCCACCAGTCCCTGACCCGCTCAAATTCGATATAGCGGCCGACCTCGAAGCGGCCGACCCGGTAGGGGCCCGAACCAAGTGGAATGTCGAGCGTGGTCTCGTCAAAGGCACGCCCCGCATAATAGGCTTTGGAGAAGATCGGAAGTGTGGCGACATAGAGCGGCACATCACGCCCGCGCTTCGCTGCAAAGGTGACGAGCAGCGTCACCTCATCCAGCGCCTCGGCACTCACCATGTCGCGCATCTGCACGGTGATCAGCGGATGGCCGCTCGCTTTCAGCGTGGTCAGCGAGAAGGCTGCGTCATGGGCGGTGAGCGGGCTGCCGTCATGGAAGCGGGCCTGCCGCCGCAGCGTGAAGCGATAGCGCAAGCCATCGTCCGAGATGCGCACGCTCTCCGCCGCCAGCCCATACATCGCGTCCAGCTCATCGGCAGCGCGCGCCATCAGGGAGGCAAAAGTCATTTCCATACCCTGAGCGCCGTCTCCCTTGAGGATGAAGGCGTTGAGGGAGTTGAAAGTCTGCTCGGACTGATTGTAGGAGCGCGACGAGGGGATCAGCGAAAAAGTGCCGCCCTTTGGCGCATCGGCATTGACATAGTCAAAATGCGGGAAACCGGCAGGATATTTGAGATCGCCGAAGGCCGAGATGCCATGACGCGCACTTTCGCCGCCTGCCGCAGGGGGCCGCGCGGCCTCTGTTGCGGCAGAAGACGCCGCCATGCAGCCGGGCGCGAGCGCCGCCCCGACAACCCCACCGACGCCGAGGCATAGCGCGTGCCGGCGCGAAATCTGCTTCATGCCCCGGTCTTTCACTTTTTCGCGATCCGCGCCGCGCGCTCCGCATCATACCACCAGATCGAAGGCAGGCCCGATGCAGCATATTTCGGCAGTTCATCCGGTCGACCGAAACGATCCCAGCGCGCGGTGCGCTGAAAGGGATAGTGCCACTGTGGCACGACATAATGGTTCCACAACAGCACCCGGTCGAGCGCTTTTGTGGCGGCGACGAGATCGGCACGGCTTTTGGCAAAGATCAGGCGTTCGATCAGCTTATCGATCGCCGGGTTTTTGATCCCGACCAGATTGCGCGCTCCGGGGATATCGGCCGTCGCCGAACTCCAATATTCGCGCTGTTCGTTCCCGGGCGACATCGACTCGCCCCAGGATGCCGTGATGATATCGAAGTCGAAGCTGCGCAGCCGGTTCTCATACTGGCTCGCATCGACCGTCCGCACCGATGCCGTGATCCCGAGCCGCTCCAGCGCCGGCTTATAGAACAGCATCAGTCTTTCAAAGGCCGGTTCATCGGTCAGCATCTCGACGACGAAGGCCTCCCCGGTCCTGGGATCGACCTGTTTGCCGGCCCGCAGTTCGTAACCCGCCTCCCTGAACAGGCGCAGGGCCATGCGGAGATTTTCGCGCACCGCTTCGGGCGTGTCGCCGACCGGATTGCTGTAAGCTGTGGTGAAGACCTCCGGCGGTACCTCCGCCCGCACCGTTTCCAGAATCTCGAGTTCGAGACCTTGCGGCAGATCCGTGGCCATCAGTTCCTCGATGCCATCGAAGTAACTGCGGGTACGTTTATACTGACCGAAGAACAGCTGCCGGTTCATCTCCTCGAAATCCAGGGCATAGTTGAAGGCCCGCCGCACCCTGGGATCGGCAAATTTGGCACGGCGCAGATTGAGCCCGAAGCATTGCATGCCTCCCGAACTACGGATCGGGAATTCCTCCGTGATCACGCGCTTGTCTTTCACTGCCGGGAAATCGTAAGCCGTCGCCCACGCCTTGGCGCTGCTCTCGGTGCGCCAGTCGACCTGGTCGGCCTTGAAGGCCTCAAGCGCGACCGTGCTGTCCCGGAAATATTCGTAACGCAGTTCATCGAAATTATGCTGCCCGACATTGACGTTGAGATCACGACCCCAATAATCCCTGACCCGCTCCAGCACGATCGAGCGGCCGGCAATAAACTCCTTGACCCGGTAGGGTCCCGAGCCCAGCGGGATTTCCAGCGTGGTGGCGGTGATGTCGCGCTTGTTGCCCTTGGCGTCGCTGCCCTCCCACCAGTGCTTCGGCTGTACCGGGAACTGACCGATGATCTGCGGCAATTCGCGATTGCCCGGCCCGTCGAAGGTGAATTTGACCTCGCGCGGCCCGGTCTTTTCGGCCCCGACCACGTGGCGGTAATAGGCGGCGTAGAAGGGATGATTCGCCTTCAGCGCCTCAAAGGTGAAAATCACGTCCTCGACCGTCACCGGTTGGCCATCATGCCATCTTGCCTCGGGCCGCAGGCGATAGACGACAGAGGAAAAATCAGCAGGGTGGCTGACGGATTCAGCCAGCAAGCCATAGCCGCTCGAGACTTCGTCCCAGGCCGAGACAGTCAGGGTCTCTGAGATGCGATCGACCTGACCGGCGAGAGCGCCCTTCACAACCGAGATCACGGAATTGAAATTATCAAAGGTCCCGATCTCGATCTGACGCAGCACCCCGCCTTTGGGCGCATCGGCATTGACATAGTCAAAGCGCTTGAAGCCGGCGGGATATTTGAGGTCGCCGAACAGCGACAGGCCGTGGCGCCATGGCAGTTCGCTGGTCTGGGCGGTCGCCGCCGTGATGACCGGAATGCGGGTGGCGGATGGAAGCAGGGGCAGGCCCGCAGCAGCGGCACCGGCGAGCAGAAGGTCGCGTCGGGAAAGAGCCAAATCAGAATTCCTGTCGGTTTTTCAAGACAGAGCCACTCTAGCCTATGGTTTCGGGCAAGAATGTTGCTTTTTTCTCATTTTTCTCGCCCGCCCCCCTGAAACCGGTTGCCCCTGTGCAAAAAGCCCCAAATCCGGTGCCCACGCAACCCTGCCGGAAACGACAACGGCTTTGGTCTCCGGCCCGCGGCACCTCACGCCACCATCCTTGCTGCAACAGACTCAAACGGCTATAAGCTTCGCGAACATATGGTGGACGAAACGGGACGCACGACCCGCGCCTGGTGCCCGGTCACCGCGATGGCGGAGATCCGGGAAATTTAAGGTGGCGTCCGCCCCAGATGTCGGTGGCCCGAGGGCCGCTGACAGCGGTCATCCTTACGGCGAAAGCCCTCATCCTCTGACAGGCATCCTTATGACCCCGGCCCCGATTCTGATCCTGATTCCGGCGCGCATGGCCGCCACAAGGCTGCCCGGCAAACCGCTGCTCGACATCAGTGGACTGCCGATGATCGTCCATGTGCTGGGGCGGGCACTGGCCGCCGACATCGGACCGGTGGCGGTGGCAACTGAATCTGCCGAAATCGCCGAGGTGGTCCGCGCCCATGGCGGGACCGCGATCCTGACCCGGGCCGACCACGCCTCGGGCTCCGACCGCATCCATGAAGCGATGGGCAAAATGGACCCGCAGGGCCGCGCCGGCATCATCGTCAATCTGCAGGGCGATTTCCCCACCATCCCGCCTTCAACCATCCGCGACGTGCTGGCGCCGCTTGACGACCCTTCCGTCGACATCGCCACCCTGGCCTCCCGCATCCATACCGAGGAGGAAGACCGCAATCCCAACGTGGTCAAGGCTGTGGGCACCAGCCTTGGTGGCCGGCGCTGTCGCGCGCTCTATTTCACCCGCGCCACCGCTCCCCATGGCGAAGGTCCGCGTTACCACCATATCGGGCTTTATGCCTACCGCCGCGCCGCACTGGAGCGCTTCGTCGCCCTGCCGCCCTCGCCTTTGGAACAGCAGGAAAAGCTGGAACAGCTGCGCGCTCTGGAGGCCGGCATGCGCATCGATTTCACGATCGTGGATGCCGTCCCCCGCGGGGTCGACACCGAGGCCGACCTCGAAAGCGCCCGAAGGATCCTTTCCAAATCCCAAGCGGCTGCTACAACCCCGCCATCATGACCGATGCGAAAATGACCAAGCTGAAAATCGCGTTCCAGGGCGAGCCCGGGGCCAATTCCCATATCGCTATCCTTGAGGCCTATCCGGAGGCCACGCCCGTCCCCTGCGCCACCTTCGAGGACGCCCTGACGGCGATCTCCGCAGGCGAGGCCGACCTCGGCATGATCCCGATCGAGAATTCGGTCGCCGGCCGGGTCGCCGACATCCACCATCTTCTGCCCGCTTCCGGTCTCTACATCATCGGCGAGTGGTTCCTGCCGATCCGCCACCAGCTGATGGCGATCAAAGGCGCAAAACTGGCCGACATAAAGAGCGTCGAGAGCCATGTCCATGCGCTCGGCCAGTGCCGGCGCATCATCCGCAATCTCGGCGTCCGACCGATCGTCGCCGCCGATACCGCCGGCAGCGCCCGCGACATTGCCAGCCGCGGTGACGCCACCGTCGCGGCCCTGGCGTCACGTCTGGCCGCCGAAATCTACGGCCTCGACATTCTCGCCGAGGATGTCGAAGATGAAGCCCACAACACCACGCGTTTTGTCGTGCTGTCGCCCAAGGAAAAATGGGCGCGTCAGGGCTCGGGGCCGCTCATCACCACCTTCGTCTTCCGGGTCCGCAACCTGCCCGCGGCGCTCTACAAGGCGCTCGGCGGTTTCGCCACCAACGGCGTCAACATGACCAAACTGGAAAGCTACATGGTTGACGGCGATTTCGCCGCCACCCAGTTCTATGTCGACGTCGACGGCCATCCCGGGGACAGGGGGCTTGCCTTTGCCCTGGAGGAGCTGAAATTCTTCTCCCGGGAACTGCGCATCATCGGCGTCTATCCAGCTCATCCCTTCCGCGCCACACTGAGGGAGAGCTGAAGGGCGACCTCGTCGCTTCGATCCCGCATCCCCCGACCGCCCGAGACAGGAAGGCTTCCCAGCCCATGTGCCCATCCACCGAAGCCGCCAGCCAGGACAATCGGATCCGCCAGGACAATCTGGCCAGCCATGACGATCTGGCGATCTCCTTTGAGTTCTTCCCGCCACGGACCGAGGAGATGGAACGCGACCTGTGGCAGACCGTCACCCGTCTGGCCCCACTGCAGCCGGATTTCGTCTCGGTCACCTATGGTGCCGGCGGTTCGACCCGGGAACGCACCCACGCCACGATTGCCCGTCTGCTGAAGGAGACCACGCTCAAGCCCGCCGCCCATCTCACCTGTGTCGGTGCGAGCCGCGGCGAGATCGACGACATTGTCGAACGCTATCACGCCCTCGGCGTGCGCCATATCGTTGCGCTGCGCGGCGATCCACCCGGCGGCATCGGCACCCCCTATGTCGCGCATGCGGACGGTTATTCGACCTCGACCGAACTCGTGGCCGGGATCCGCAAGCGCCATGGCGACATCGAGATCTCGGTCTCGGCCTATCCTGAGAAGCACCCGGAAGCCCGCGACTTCGACGCCGACATCGACGCTTTGAAGGCCAAGGTCGACAGCGGCGCCACCCGGGCCATCACCCAGGTGTTCTTCGACAACGATTTCTATTTCCGCTATCTTGAGCGCGTGCGCTCCCGCGGCATCACCATCCCTGTTGTGCCCGGCATCATGCCGCTGCATAATTTCAAACTGGCGCGCAATTTCGTCACCCGCGCCGGCACCACCGTACCCGACCAGCTGGCGGCGAAATTCGAGGGTCTCGACGACGACGCCGAGACCCGCCAGCTGGTTGCGGCCACGGTCGCCATCGACCAGCTGCGTCATCTCGCCCGCCACGGCGTGCGCAATTTCCACTTCTACACCATGAACCGCGCCGATCTGGTCTTCGCCATCTGCCATCTGCTCGGGATCCGGCCTGCGGCCTGACGCCCCGATCCGGTTCCGATCCGCCGAAAAATTCAACTCCCGGGACTGCGACCTCCGCATCTCCCGGGTCCTCACGTGCAGGAGCCCCGATGACCGCACCCGTCTCTGACACCATCGCCGCCCTGCGTCAGGCCGCCGCCACGCGCATCCTGGTTCTTGATGGTGCCATGGGCACCATGATCCAGGCCCGGAAATTCGACGAGGCCGCCTTCCGCGGGGACCGCTTTGCCGATTTTCACCGCGACCAGTCCGGCAACAACGACATCCTGATCCTCACCCAGCCCCAGACCATTGAGGACATCCATCTCGCCTATCTGCGCGCCGGTGCCGACATCATCGCCACCAACACCTTTTCCTCGACCTCGATCGCGCAGGCCGACTACGATCTTGCCGCAGTCGTCCATGAACTCAACCGCGACGGTGCCCGCCTTGCCCGTAACGCCGCGCGCCGCGCCGAGGCGGAGGACGGGCGCGTCCGTTTCGTCGCCGGCTCGATCGGGCCCACCAACCGCGCCGCCTCAATGTCCCCCGATGTTGAAAATCCAGGCTTCCGCGCCGTCTCCTTCGACGACCTGCGCCAGGCCTATGGCGAACAAATCGAAGGCCTGCTGGAGGGCGGCGTCGATCTCCTCGTGGTCGAGACCATCTTCGACACGCTCAACGCCAAGGCGGCGCTTTACGCCATCGCCGAGATCTCGGCGGCCCAGGGGCTCCACATCCCGGTGATGGTGTCGGGCACCATCACCGACGACTCCGGCCGCCTGCTCGCCGGACAGACCGTCGAAGCCTTCTGGAATTCGGTGCGTCATGCCCGCCCCTTCAGCATCGGTTTCAACTGCGGCTTCGGTGCGGAAAAGCTGCGCAACTATGTCGCTGAAATCGGCCGCGTTGCCGACACCCTGGTCTGCGCCTACCCCAATGCCGGCCTGCCCAATGAATTCGGCGGCTTCGACGAAGACCCCGACTATATGGCGCGCCGGATCGGCGAATTCGCCCGCGACGGCCTGGTCAACATCGTCGGCGGCTGCTGCGGCACCACGCCGGCCCATATCGCGGCGATCGCGGAAGCGGTGGCGCCCTATAAGCCGCGCCAGCTGCCGCAAATCGAACCCCGCCTCAGACTGTCGGGCCTGGAGGCCTTCACGCTCGGCCCCGACATCCCCTTCGTCAATGTCGGCGAGCGCACCAATGTCACCGGTTCCGCACGCTTCCGCAAACTTATCAGCGCCGGCGACTATAGCGCGGCGCTCGCTGTTGCCCTCGACCAGGTCGAAAGCGGCGCCGCCGTGATCGACATCAACATGGACGAGGGCCTGCTGGATTCGCAGGCTGCGATGCAGACCTTCCTCCATCTCATCTCCTCCGAACCCAACATTGCCCGCGTTCCGGTGATGATCGACTCCTCGAAATTCGCGGTGATCGAGGCCGGCCTCAAATGCGTGCAGGGCAAGTCGATCGTCAACTCGATCTCGCTGAAAGAAGGCAGGGAGAAATTCATCGCCGAGGCCACGATTGCCCGTCGCCATGGTGCCGCGGTGGTGGTCATGGCCTTCGACGAGACAGGCCAGGCCGACAGCTTCGAGCGCAAGATCGCGATCTGCCAGCGCGCCTACACCATCCTGGTCGATGAACTCGGCTTTCCGCCCGAGGACATCATCTTCGACCCCAATATTTTCGCCATTGCCACCGGCATCCCCGAGCACAACAACTACGCCGTCGACTTCATCGAGGCGGTGCGCTGGATCCGCCAGAACCTCAAGGGCGCCCATGTCTCCGGCGGCGTCTCCAATCTGTCCTTCTCCTTCCGCGGCAACGAACCGGTGCGTCAGGCCATGCACGCGGTGTTTCTCTATCACGCCATTCGTGCCGGGATGGATCTCGGCATCGTCAATGCCGGACAGATGGCGGTCTATGACGACATCGATGCGGAACTGCGCCAGGTCTGCGAGGATGTCATCCTCAACCGTGATCCGGGAGCGTCGGAGCGCCTCCTCACACTCGCGGAAAAGTTCCGCGGCCAGGAGACCAAGACCCGCGAGGCCGACCTCGCCTGGCGCGAATGGCCGGTTTCAAGGCGCCTCAGTCACGCCCTGGTCCACGGCATCACCGAATATATCGAAGCCGACACCGAAGAAGCACGCCTTGCCGCAAAGCGGCCGATCGAGGTCATCGAAGGCCCGCTGATGGCGGGCATGAACACGGTCGGCGATCTCTTCGGCGACGGCAGGATGTTCCTGCCTCAGGTGGTCAAGTCGGCGCGGGTGATGAAGCAGGCGGTGGCCTATCTCATGCCCTTCATGGATGAGGAAAAACGCCAGTCCGCCGACGGCAGCATCGTCGGTCCCACCAGTGCCGGCAAGATCGTGCTGGCCACCGTCAAGGGCGACGTGCACGACATCGGCAAGAACATCGTCTCAATCGTACTTCAGTGCAATAATTTCGAAGTCATCGACCTCGGTGTCATGGTGCCCGCCGCAAAGATCATCGAGGCGGTCAAAAGCGAAAAGGCCGATATCGTCGGCCTGTCCGGCCTCATCACGCCCTCGCTCGACGAGATGGCGTTTCTCGCCGCCGAATTGCAGCGGGAGGGCCTCCATCTGCCGCTCTTGATTGGAGGTGCCACCACCAGCCGGGTCCACACCGCGGTCCGCATCGACCCCAATTATCAGGCCGGCTCTGTGGTCCATGTCAACGACGCCAGCCGCGCGGTCAGCGTCGCCACCTCGCTGTTGTCGCCGGAGCGCGGCGAAGCCTATGCCGCCGAGATGCGCGCCGAGTACCAGAAAATCTCCAGCGCCCATCTGCGCGCCCAGGCCGACAAGAACCGCCTTGCGCTTGAGACCGCCCGGTCCCGCGCCTTCCCGATTGATTTTGCCGCCCAGCCCCCTTCGGTGCCGCACTTCCTCGGCACCAGGACCTTCGCCGATTACGATCTCGGCGAACTCGTGGCATCCATCGACTGGACCCCCTTCTTCAAAACCTGGGAACTCTCGGGGCGCTTCCCCCAGATTCTTGACGATTCCAACATCGGTCCCGCCGCCCGTTCGCTTCATCAGGACGCGCAACGCATGCTGGCGCGTATCGTCGCCGAGAAATGGTTCATCGCCCGCGCCGTGATCGGTTTGTGGCCGGCCAATTCGCTCGGAGACGACATCCTGGTGTTTGCCGACGAGCGCCGCACCACGCCGATCGCCACCTTCCACACCCTGCGCCAGCAGCTGGAGAAAAGGGGCGACCGCGCCAACACAGCACTGTCCGATTTTATTGCCCCGGTCGAGGCCGGCGTTGCCGATTATGTCGGCGGCTTCATCCTCACCACCGGCATCGGCGAGGACGAACTCACCAGCCACTTCTACAACGCCGCCGACGATTATTCCGCCATCCTGTGCAAGTCGCTGGCCGATCGTCTGGCCGAGGCCTTTGCCGAGCACCTCCATGCCAGGGTGCGCCGCGAGTTCTGGGGCTATGCGCCGCAGGAAGACCTCGGCGTCGAGGACATGATCCTGGAGAAATATCGCGGCATCCGGCCCGCTCCGGGCTATCCCGCCCAACCCGACCACAGCGAGAAGCGCACGCTGTTTGACCTCCTCGACGGCGAGAATGCCGCCGGCGTCACGCTGACGGAAAATTTCGCCATGGCACCGGCATCCTCGGTGTGCGGGCTCTATTTTGCCCATCCCGACAGCTTCTATTTCGGGGTCGGCAAGATCGAACGCGACCAGGTCGAGGATTACGCCGGGCGCAAGCGCATGCCGGTCGGCCGC
>Ga0123357_10002643_pt1 | contig 20145 bp, 12 predicted proteins | sample TergutEmb28metaG_FD_89873 | JGI IMG/M metagenome (GOLD analysis project Ga0123357, IMG submission 89873) | Embiratermes neotenicus P4 segment gut microbial communities from Petit-Saut dam, French Guiana - Emb289 P4 | ecosystem: Host-associated > Arthropoda: Insects > Digestive system > Gut ... | reverse complement strand
AGATTTTTTATGCTTTTCAAAATTTACATGTACAGTGTATAAAAGTTGAATAAATTAATTTTATATTATTTTTACACTTATATTTTTTATTTTGTATTACATTTTTCCTGTACAAATGGTTGTGTTGGATGGCAGCTTTGCTCTAGGCTGTGGGCCTGGAATGGATTACCCCGAAATACATATAGTTCAGTGTATGCTAGAATGAACAGATGCTATAATGAACGAGGTTCTAGAACCAATTATGTTTGTTCTAGCATACCCCACTGTACGGTGAAACAGTACCAACATTTTGATCCTTTATGATTAGTACTGGTGATGGGGGCGGGAAACTTTGTTTCATTGGATATGGTGTACTGCCTAACTTGACTGACATTCCACAGATTCTATAGTCAGAGATTTCATTTGTCAGGTTTTTCATCTGAAACATTCCAGTTATTCAAAACCTAGGTGCAGCAGAATTCGCCACACAGACCAAGTTGAACTGGTAAAGTTCCTTTTATATTTTAAAACCCACACTAATTGTTTTAATTTGGTGCATTACTTTTCTGACAGGTGGTACTGTTCAAAGGTTATGAAATAATGCATTTCTTGAAGTCATCTGCATCGTTCTTTTCATTCCATCATGGTTGTACTCTACCAGGGTTCTGAAATGCTAACTTGCTATATTGCATTACTGCAGACATCTGTACAGCGTGACATAACAGTGCAGATCAATGCACCAAACACACTTGGACCACCATCACTGTGTTTGATGTCTTTATCGCCACCCATATTTTAAGGGCTTTCTCAGTTTTATCTATAGCAGAAAACACTATGCATGTCAGTGTTATTACACCAGACCAACAATACAAGCAGAACACCAAGTACATGGACACATTTGAACAGCACTACCAGTGGTGTATCATGTACTGGACAAGTCACAGACGGTTCAAGTACAGTAATAATTACCAACATTTTCTCAAAATAAGTCACATGTATAAGAGTACCACAAATTGTCAAGTTTTCTTAATGCGCGAAAGTATGTAAGATTATCTGTGTTTTCATTTATTTGCATCTTCTCCCTGTCAATAGCCTGAATAACCAGTATTCCACCCTACTATCTTTCCAGGGCACCTAAGTAAATGTTCAAGACATATACTAAAAATTTAACATATGCACTGAATATCACTTAAGACAATTACTGTAGCAATATCTGCAGGCAGTGCCTCTGATGTTTACAGTCCTTAATTCCAAAATCATATATGTTCCAAGACATACTGAAATCTCTTCGGTACAGCATCTGGAACCTCTGGAAATCATTATATCATACAGAGCACATCTATGTCAGAAAGTCTGAACATTACCCATGCTCACAGAAGTTCAGTACAAATCATTGAGGTGCAAATTAGCTACCATTTAGCGTGTCTGGCAATGATACTGGGTGGTTATTGGCATGCTTCCCTGACAGAATGTGCATTCTGATGATGATTTTCAAATTTTACAAATGTAATGGTGGTACAGTTTAATAACATTGTACAGCTCTAAGCTACATCATGTTTGATGCCTGGAAGTCTGTTGAATACTATGGACTCTGTAGTTACAATTGTTTTACCTTACACGGCTTGTAAGTGGGGATTAAATCATGATTTAAACTTTGTCAAAGACCTATCCTTTGTAATCTGCACACTACTGCTCCTAAATTTTTAATAATATGCACAGATCATTATTCAAGATCCAATGATAAGATGAGATTAATCTGTAACTATAATGTGTATGAAGTTCTGAAAGAACTTCAGCCTTCATTAACAAAACTGTGATGAAACAATGTATTATGTATCTCTTTTGTAAATTCAACCAAAATTACGTTGAGGTTTTTGTTCTTCTGGGATGTGGCATCACATTACTGGGTGATGGGTGCCTGAAGTTTAAAGACAGCATTGTGGTCTCATCATCAAGGTTTTCAAAATGTCCAATCCCAGAAGAAGGAAGGCCTCATCTGCACCACTGCAAAAGTCTAAGAACTCAAAATTGCTTGCATATGGTTTACAGCAACTAGTACTCCAAGGATTAACACTTTTATCACACAGCATTTTACTGTTACGTGTATTCCTTCCCATCAGAAATTACATCCAGTTAAATGCCATAAGAATGCACAGTATCATACAAGAAACTTAATGGTAGTGCTTACTGATAAAATAAGAACCAAGATAACAAGCATAATATTCCTTTCTTCGTGTCTAGTGTATGTGTATATTAATGAACTCTACTAATTTTGTTACAGGTTTGCTTGATAGACCCTGGCCATTATCGAGCAGTAGATGAAATTGTACATTCTGATACTAAAGGACATGGACTCTTGGAGCTGATTAACCTTAAAGAAGTGACTGAAGGTGAAGAGATACTGGAATAACAACTTGTAAAAAATGTAATGTTTAATGGTCATTTAATTGAGATTTATGTTCTTGGCAACATGGAGTCAATAAATACTGTACATGTTTTGACAATTAGTCTGCAAATCTGCTTACATAAGTCATAACAAATACCACCCATGGACCTATGACTATAAAATGGCGATCTCTGTCACACAGAAAATAATATTTACATATAAACACACTGGAAGTTGTTAATACACCATGCACTAGATTTGCTACACATTACAAGACATCCATCTCATGTTTTTGACATGAGCTCTTCATCAGGCCTTGGTATGTAGATAGATTCATTTCTCTTATCAGTCTTGCATGCAAATCTTGATATTGTCAACAAGAAATCTGACAGCCTGCAATCCCAAGGTTACGTATAAAATTACACACATTCTAATCCCAGTTCATGTTTCTGAATTTTCTCTATCATCTGTAATTCTCAACAGAACACCACATTTCAAACACTAATCAGTTACAATCCTTTGAGGACAGAAACAGATCAGTGTTTTGTTCTATTCAGAAAAGTATGATGATGAATTAAGTACAAACACACAGTAATCTTAAGCAATGATATATGATAATCAGAGCCCTTTAGAATACATTTAAATCCCATCTGGTTTAATTCCCTGTCAGGAAAAGATATCCTGTTGGTGTCCCTTTACCTTAACTAGACCACAACCACTTCTTTTTTCAACTTTTTTTATCATCACTGATAATCATCTCACTTGATGCTCTGTGATCCCCAAAACTGACAATGGATCATAAAATACTCAAAAAATCATAAAACCAACCTGTTTAGATAAACCTGGGCTTCTTTATCTAGTTCCCCATTCCTTACAAGTGGTACCACACATCTTTCAGCTCGCCGGCATACAGTGCGAGCCACATGTAATGAAGTACTTGCTTTACCTCCTCCCTGAAATATACATTACATTTTTGTGATATGAAAAGATCACAGAACTGATTTAAAAAATGGAAGGCAACAATGGAGAATAAACAATTACATACCAGAAATATGTAACAGTTGACACACAGCCCTACTCACCAATTCAGTGCACAAACTTTGGCAACCTGGCCATATAGCTTGGCAATACTTAGTCCTATTCATAGTTTGCAGTAGTTGAATGGTATTTACAGGATCTCTTAAATGAAAACTAAAAATGTATATTAACATTCCCAGCCATTTTATTTATCTTAGTAATTAACCAACTTGATGCACAAAATTGTGTTTTACAATAAGTTTTATTTCTTGGCTCTACATGTTTCGAGCATCATGTGCTCATCATCAGGAGGTCAAAATTGTATTATACAGCCTCTGGTATCATCACACTGAAACAAGTGAGTGGTCTAAAATTACTAAAATACAATTCTATAAATATGAGCACATAGTAGTAAAATTTATGTGTGAATTTTTCAGATGTGATTACTGTGTATTACTTACTATAAACATGTCATGTTATGTAGAGGTTATGTTTATCCAGTTATTACAATTATTAGAAAGGTACTATGTCTATTTACATTCATGTTTGCTGAGTCTATCTAGTCATAAAATTGTATAAATTGCTGATTAGTTGTTGTATCTATAAGGTTATGTTTGTCCGGTTGTTAAAATTGTTAAAAATACGATGTCTATTTACATTACCTATCTAAAAAAGTTGTGTTTATCCAGTTATTAAGATTGTGCGGTGTCTATTTACTTTACATTAAATGTTGAATCTACAGAAAAACTTATCGTAAAACAAAATTTTGTGCATCAAGTTTATTAATTACTAAGATAAATATACTGAGATGCACAGTCAACAAAACATCAAAATTCCCAGCCATATTGTTTGAGGAAGTATGGTCCCATGACCTGGAGATTTTTAATACTTATATGTCTCCTCTTGAATAAAAATCACAGTCTTTGGCAGTTAGTCACTGGCCTTTCACTGCAGAGGCCTGGGTTTGTCCCCAGGTCAGTCCACATGGTATTTGTGGCGGGTAATGTTGCACTAGGATAGGTTTTTAACCTCCAAATTCTTCAGGGTTCTCCTGTCAGCACTTCCCACAAGTGCCCCATACTCATATTTCATTAATCTGCCACAGACACTTCATAATCTTAGCAAATGACACCACTATTAAATAAAACACTAAAAATAAGCATAAAGGGTGAATGATCCCTGCTGTCTCACCGTAACAACTACCAGTGGATGATAAGTGCAATCAGAGATCAAGGGACACAAATACTGATGACATGACTCCCACTGAACATTGGCCATGGGCTGTGTACAAGGAAAGATCCAACCAGGCAGAAATGTGTTAAGTGTAAATTTAACAGGTTGTAGTCTCAGAGTTATGACATCATGTAGTCCTGTAGGTGGCTCCTATATTGTGAAGGATCCTAATAATTATAATCATGTGTGATTAGTGAACTTTAACACTTCTGAAGATGTCAAAAGCATGTTTCAGTGTTTCACATGACTGTACGATCCATATTACCATTTTTGTCACTGGATACATAATTATGTATCAAATGACAAAAATGAGACAATCAAGTATGAGTGGTGTCCAGCCTTACAGAAGGGACACTGCAGCAGTGATCAGTACATACTGATGATATACTTTAGAACAGACATTCAATGAGAAAAGCAGAGAGCAAATATTTAACACAAAAAAAGAGTAATGTATAAATAATGCCATGTCCTAGCTCAGGTAGTCTGTTCCTGGCCTCCCACTGCAGAAGCCTGTGTTCCATCCCAGTGCAATCCACATGGGATTTGTGTTGGACAAAGTGGCACTGGAACAGTTTCTTCCCACAGTAGTTCAGAGTTCATTTGACATTTATCATTCCACCAGTGCTCCATATTCATTGTGTATCATAGGGAGCTGGCATAAGAGGCCCATCAGCAGCAGTACCAAGGGAGTCTTGTCTCACCCCACCCCAATGAAAAATAAACATTTAGAAGTAAACAAGGGTATCAACAGGCTAAAATTTAAATTTCTGACAAGGTGAAAACAGAAACAAAACAGTAAAATTGACATATGTTATAATACAACAGGATCTCAGCCACATAGTAGTTTATGGTATCACAGTTTCACAAGAAAGAAACTGACTGAGTAACAAGCGGACTAAGTGATCTCAGGTTTTATCTGCTTAGGGACCAAACGTAATTACAGAAGATCAGTATGTTGCCATTTGTTCTGTTTTGTTACAAAGTTTCTAGGCATCACAGTGACTTTTGATTTGAAATTTTGGGAACTAGAAGCTGTGCTTCACCTTGTACTTGCCATCAGTCTGCAGGGAAGGGAATTATTTTTATTTTGAAACTTTAAGTCCATTGTGCTTTGAAATCATATCAGAACAGGAAGCAAAGCCTCTAGTTCATAGAATTTCAAACCAAGTCCACAGTGCAAGTCAGTACATGACAATACACTGATCTACTGTAGTGAGTTTCAGACCACTATCAGTTAAAACCAAATAAATTAACATAGGTATGTCTGTACGGAATGAGGAAGTAGCCATACATTTAGGGACAAAAACACATGAACTCAGTGAGATGGAAAAGATACCAAAAAAAAAAAAATCAGCAATCTGTGTACACATATACATAAACTCAAGGACACCAACACAGAATAAACTTGTTAAAAGGACGAGAATGGTGGATTTCCACAGTATCACAAATTAAATATTATTTGTTTAGTAAGATACACATTTGTGCAGCTGGGTAATGAAGACAGACTCACATATGTAACACCAAAAGTAAAGCATTAAAATGTTTTACTGTGTGAAACTAAAAATACAGCTGTAATTACTCTAAATGACCATCATTACTAGTATCTTCCTGTAGGGTTGCTTATGTTATACACACAGCCTACTCAATGGCTCATTGACAGACTGCTCATCAGAGAGGCTGCAAGATCCCTCTGAGTCATCTGCACTAGCAACACAGATTCCACTGGAATACTATGTGTATTTGTATAATACATTCACTACATAAAATTCCTACTGGTGTCTTAAATTCAAACACAAGTTTCCTGATGCACCTGTTCCAAACAGAAAAACAATTTACAATTAAATGAGATGATTTCAAGCAACATATCCATTCTCAACAGTTCGAGAACGTGCAGAATACACATGCTAACTGAGGAAAAACTGGATGAAAATGGTGTGTGGTGTGCTATTAATGCAAAAGTTTTACTGGACCCATATATTTCTGAGACCATAAATTCAGAATGATATGTAACACACATTTTGACACCACTTTTGAACGCCTATCCAGTTAGAATAGAACCTCTGCCTTATGGAGTGTTTCTGATGATAGAATAAGCTCAGGATTGTGCTGTCCTCATTTACCATACCTGAATCCTTACAGTTTTCATTTGTGGAGTAAAAGGATGTGTATGCTAATAACGGTCACACTGAAGAGTGAAAGAGAGCATTCAGAAGGTAATAGTATCATATATATATGATATGATATTTATTAACTGCAGTTGGGTTTCCACCCAGTGACAGTGGTTAGTACAACTGTACACAAACAGAAAATAAACAACTATATACATGGGGAGAAACAATACACAAAACAATACAAAAATAAAGAACACACAAAACACAAAGCAAAACATACAAAACAACAAACATAAAATGAATAATTAAAAAACATAAAAAATTAATTAGAACATAACAAAGAGCAAAAGATATAAAGCAAATAACAATGAGACAATAACAAGACAACAATAACACATACTGTACAGTACCCACACACAAACTACAAAACTGTAAGTCCATGACAATGCACACATTCCATGAAAGATCTTCACTTCCCTTCACTTCACTCCCAATTTTTCACTTTCCTCCACTTTTAGACATTTTATCAACACACTTAAACTCCCTTTAATGCACTTCACTTCCCTTATAATTACTTTCCAAACCCTCTTTTTAAAAATATGTTATCTACAGGAAAGCGTTGCTAGTGCCTCTGCAGGTAGTTGGTTCCTGAGTTTGATGGTCCTATTTACAAAGGAATATTTCCCAATATGTGTTGTTTCCTGGCCTTAATTTTCTGATCACAATCATCCCTGCTCAGGTAGCATGGTCCTTGTAACCTGTTCCCTACAGCTTTTCATGCCCATTCTCTGAGTACGCTTTGAAGAGGAGGCAAATTCATGCTATCTTTCTATGCTGCACCAAGGTTTTCCAGACCAAATAGCTCGTATGATTTGCAAATGTAGCTGCTTTCTTTTGCACACAATTTAAAGTATATCTGACCTTCCCTGTATGGATTCCAGTTCACAGCCCCATATTCAAGAAGCGGATGCTCTAGTGACATGTAGGTTAAACTCTTCGAATTACTATTTCCTTTTTTGAGAATGTGCATTATGAAATGAAGTGGCTTTTTGTACTGTGTAATTTAATTGATCAGCCCAGCAAAACATCGACATGTAATGAAGAACGTGGATGTAAGATATGACATGTCTCTGTAAGCCAAAGGAATTCACTTCCAGCACCTTCTTTAAATACGGTGAATAAATCTAATAGTAACTGCAATACACTGAACTAAAGGTGTGGCCCCTGACTCGTGGCAAACTGAGACAGTAGCAATGGCTGTGCTACCTGCTGTCAAAACAAAATGATCTGAGTGGTTAGTGATGCATGAAGTCACATAAAAAAGGCACTCCCTCAATTAGCAGTGCATTGTATGATGGGATACTGGCACTGCAATCAACAGCAGGGTAAGGAACTGAGTGTAGCACAAAATTCTACTGCATATGCAGGTTTGCTGTAGAAGAAAACAGAACATACACATCATTCCTCTTATCAGCCATACTAGGAACTGTCATTAAAGTGATTAACCTTTAAATGACCTGGGAAGATATTTAAATGTTAATGCATGGTTTACAAAAATTGTATTATTTGAACAGAAAAAAATAAAATTATGAAATAAATGGAATTTTGTAGAAAATAAAACATTATGCAGGATGTCTTAAAATGCAGTACATTTCCTTGTTGCCTAGGGGTATTTTTCTATCTGTGTTCGCATACACAGATCTTTAAAAGTTACTCCTAAGACAACTGTAGCTAATATATATTGCTTCATCAAACTTAACACTGAAATGTGCATGTAACCAAACAATTTCAACAGATATGAAGCACATATTCTGAATGACTGAAACCCACAAGCCAATCTCCTACACAAGGAACAGGAATAGAATATTTGATGGTCAAGTACAGCCACAACCCACAAGACAGGAGACTTCAGCATAATGTTAGGACCTTTTCTGCTTCAATATCACAAACATTATAAATGTGCTGTGTAATGTGCCCATCATGTCACAATTCACAATGCATCGGAACGGGTGTGATGCCACAAAGGCATTCGGACAGTAAAGGTATAGTTCCATGCATTTTTAAACTTGGCACTAGACAGAAGTGAGTAGTACGCTTCACAGCCCAACTGCCAAACCCCAGAGAAATTGCTCTCGGTATCAACTGGATGGGAGCCTGGGTGGACCTAGAGCTGATCTGGACACTTTGGCCAAAAGGAAAACCTTGCCCATGCCAGGAATTGAACCACAGTTCCCAGCTGTCCAACCCACACGATACTCACTGTACCAACTATTATATTCTGGCTCGCTAATATAATTCATGATGAACAATTCCATGTAAATAATCAACTACACAAATCACAAACCTATATCAGAGAGGTAATGTACTTTGTTCTACAGAGTGAACAACACAACAGAAAACTGATATAAAAGCTTATATTCATGTATCTACCTACTTTATCATTAAAGAAATTAATAAACTTACAGGAATGACATATTTTTCAAGTGGTGGAAGTTGACAAGAATATTCTTCAATCCATTCTTCCAGATCCTTTGTATGCCTTGTAGAAAGGTGTACCTGTTGCTCTGGTTTAGGGGACTTTAAAATTGAAGCACTTATATCCATAAGAATACACTGAATCCTTTTTAATTTATCAGTATATGTGTGTTCTCCATCTTTGGCAAATTCACGTGCAAGCCTGAAATAACGGATAATTTGAGCCTTATAAACAACCGCAGTATATACTGGTATACTGTCTTTTATAAACAGTCAAAATACTATCTCTGCACATGTACACATGCTTCAATAGTGAAAGCTGGAAAAGTTTGTTAAAATAAAATATACACTGATGAAAGCAAATGACACAAACTTACAAATAAAAATGAAGAAAACAATTTGCATATGACAGCATATACCATTCCCTATTCATATTTAAAATAGTACTACCTATCTGTACAGCATTACAGGCCAGTGTGGCACGGTGCCTTCCATTTTCCAAGTTTACGCATCTTGTTTGTAGGCATCTGGTAGTCTGCTACGTACAATAGACAACAAAAACACCTCCCAAAAAGGCAGACATATCCATGCCCCCTGTAGGATTCAAACCTACAATCCTAGGTTAAGTTCTTCTGACATTTGGCATCTCATTGTATTATGTGTATAAATAAACAGTTCTTGGACAGTGTCAAACACAACCTTTATTAGTAATATGCTTATTCACATTAACTCTAGCTAGAGTGAATACGAATTAGAGGTTTTTTTTTTTTCTGGCAGTGGGCAAGATCTTTAATGTCCTGACTCAGTGGCTCATTATTGTTTGGTATTGCTCCATTCCAGATTGTTTCACTCTATCCTGCCACCTTCGGGGACATAACCTCAACATTACATGAGGATGCCCCAACGTATTTCTTCTCACATCCCTTCTGATTAACTACTTACAATAATTCCCAAACCTCATTTAACACAAGACCTCCTTAGTCAATACATTAAACAACCTACCATAAACAACAGATATTACACCATTATGTATTGGTATTACTGACCTAATTCTACCATTTTCACAACAAGAGGTTATATTTTTGTACATTCCTACCAGTAATTCATCAACCTTTGTAATCAGTGTATTTTTCCGAATGCTGACAACATCAAAAACTTATTCACTACAATTATACCGAATATATCTTTGTTTCCTTCCCAAATGCATAACGTGACAAGAGTCGATGTACAGACACTATTGGCTATAATATACAAGAACTTTTGAACAGTGAAGAGGGATTAAACCACATCCCTTGCACTACGAAGCTGTTTAACACCATTCACTTACCAATACAGGAAGTCCCTGTTATTTGTGACGCCAGACAAATACCATTAAAGAGAAACCACTTTTAGTGGGGAATTTTTGCCCATTAGACACAAAATGCATACTTGTGGTTTAACAGGGAACAAGATGGTGTGTACATATAGTAATTTTTACAAATGTTAATTAAATATGTAATTTTTTAAAGATACATTGTTTTAATATGTGTTTATTATCTTACCTTCGAAAGCAGAAGTGTTGGAGTTCACTGGATGGATGGAGGTGGATATTGCAACGGAATTATATGGAGCACAGTAAAGAGGCAGAACCAGTATTAGTATCTACTGCCATCTCATGAAGTTTCAGAACAAGGTAGATGTGGCAAAATTATATGAAATGCCAGAACATTTTGGAAAAAGTCTTATAAAAAGATATGTTCACAGCTAAGGCTTCAACAATTAACGTGTATGTGATAACTTACATGCTGGCAGCAATGAAAGTTTATAAATACCTGATATAAGCAAAGAATTATCATAGATGACAGCACAGAATATAATTAATATGGGTATTTTGTTAGTGTTCAAAATTCTGCATGTCAACCCAAAATATTCTTATGTATTGCATTCACACATACATTATAAATGACGCTCTCAGTCTCAAACATTTTTATAGAAAGACACCACTAAACATAAATGGGAGCATAAAATTAAATGGGTTACAACCTATAATCCTCGGCACATAACGTTTCAGCAACAATCCACATTTTCTTAAAACACTATGGATAATCCGAAACCGAATCATAACACTCACACCATTACAAAACACCATACTCTATCCTGAGGCAAAGAATGTTCCAGCTTCCTCCAGTTTAAAATTACGTACTTACCCAATATATGACGACAATTCATCTGTCGCACCAACTGCATTGAATATTCTATCATCTTTAGGCCTCTTTTCTCCAGAACTTGTGACTGAATATCCACTGTCACCTTCGCGAGTGAACACTGTACAAGCAAGAGTACCATTCCTGAAAATACATCACACTCCTTACATACACAAATATTCCTGTAAATTACTTACGAACAATTAGAAATCCCTCTTAAACGGCATAACTTAAACATGGTAAATATATGGTCGCTATATACCTTTACGTTTAGAAAATTCCGCATTTTCAAATATACAATTACGACAACTCACCAATAGCGACAACAGTTTGCCAGGAGGGGTCCATATATTCCTGAACTCCTGCACATGATTCTATTTACCACTTCCATGTTTTTACCAATCGATTATTTCAACTATCTGCAGTTGATGCAATGAAGCGGGTTTTATCACAAAATTTACCTACATAGACACAAGGCCGGCATGAACGTGCCATGAATAGTAATAATTGCGCATCATGGAAGTGTTGTACAAAGGAATACGTAACTCTTCCCATATTCAAAAGCAATGGAGCGATTACGTAATTACATTACGACCCTGTTGAATATCTAAATAATAGATTCCTCGTATCGTACATCTATAATATATTAACTGGAAAACATCTTAGGGTATATTCATCATCATTTCTTTGACTCTTTTTCATACGAAATTAATAAATGCAATCTCTGTGAATAGTGCAGTTTTAAAATGGCACATATAATCACCAATGGGGATTAAAGCTACAAAATATTGTAGCTACCACTGAAGATTGGACTTCGAGTTTACTGTGGCTACAAATTATCCTCTGACTTCTGACCTATGCTCCAGCTACTGCTGAGGTCAGTGCCCGGCGTGGAACGTACGTCGAAAAGGAAATGATATACCCTATGTAGTAATCACAATATGATTCCAAAGGTAGTTTATCCAAGTTCAAATTACTCAGTAGATTTGAAATGTTTTTAAAAGAGTACTTTGCATGTGTTTGTACATATCAATGGTCTAATAAAGCCGTAAGGCTGTGACACAAAGTAATAACAGCGTAAATTGTGTTGAGATTTGATGAGCCAGCTTGAAGATACAAATTCGTACTTGAAACTGACTGTACCGCATTGCGACCCTCCTTCTAATATTGCAACAAATTCACTAAAGGTGATTACGTGGGGTATTTCAAAGGACAAGTACAGAAGACTAGACCAAAACGTCTTAATCCATGGTATTGGAATGTTGGTATTACCGGTGTCGGTCACTGTAGAAATGATATGGCTAGGCAATGCAGAAAGCTTGATGGTGGCAAGTTTAAGCTGTTTGCGAAGAGTAAGTGTTTAGTGTCACGGTTGAAACTAATATAATGTTGATAAAATAACTGGAGTTCCAGTAAAACCTAGTGTGTTACTGGGCTGGTCTTCAAGAATCACTCGCTTACCCACTCACCGAAGTGTCTGACTAGATGAAAGCAACCAAATTTCCATGGAAACATTAATTATATGAAATAAGTTGGCGTAATTGGCATATTTATGTTTTTTATCGGTATAGGCTAAATTGCGTCAAGGGGAGAATAACTGTGAATGATAAAATAGGAAGAATGTATACGGAAGAGTCAAGGGTGTTACCATATATGAGATACTATCCAAGATTTTTCTGGAGGGAGTGAGGGAAACTGCAAAAATCTTTGTGCGGACTGACAGTATTTAAACAGACTACCGTCCTAAATATGAAACATATAAGCTGACTGCTTGAAACTTATGTTCAGTAGATAACTGACTAGTATAATAAGATTTATAATCAGTTAAGAAGATAATGCATTAAATATAGATTTGCTGAAAACAGTAAGTGGTAATAGTTACATATGTTTCAACTGCAGCATTCTGTATATATGACATATTTGTAATTTTCACAAAAGTTGTTGACTCAGGAGGATCCTCTACAATGTCAACATATTTTTAGCAAACTGTAACACTGTATTCTTAATATAAACAATAATTATAAGAAATAGAATTGGAGGATGTGAAATTGATTCATTTGAATCAGAATAGGGACCAGTGATGGACACTTGTGAATATTATCATAAAGTTGTGCGTACAGTAAGGTACAATGAGATTTTTGGTTAGCTTAGTAACTGTCGGATTTTCAAGGCTGACTCTGCTGCATGGCATTAGTAATATTAGAAATATTATTTACTATATAAAGTGAAAAGACTGTGCCAATTAACGTGGTATCATAAACCACTTTTTGTAAACTGTTCCACTATCCACAAAATACAATTCTTGTAGAACATTCCAAATTAAAAAACAGCATTCAGTTCAAATTTTAGCAGGGAATACCACTTTTGTAACTGTATGTAAGGTGCAAGTTGAAGAACATTCTTCAACTTAGTCAAATAGTCGCATATGTAGTCACAGCCTCTTCCTTATACATTCTTCCCATTTTAACACTCACGCTCATCTTTCCACTTGATGCCATTTAACCTAGTCAGTTAGTGAGCTAATACTGTTGTGGAGAAAGAAAACCTTTAACAGACCATCTGATGGCATCTTTCATGCAATTTGTTCAGGGAGTTTCTTAGATCACAGGAGTAATCTGAATAGCCTTTGTAACAAACAAAATGCATGTTCAGATATCACCCTGTTTCTTCTGACGAGATACTGTGGCAAACCAACCAGGTGTTGTTGCTTGGACGGAGCATACATTACACTTTTAGTATGTATGACATGTTCACATATTTACATGTATGCAGAGAATAATGTTAACATATTGTTAATGTATACATTTTGTGAAAAAGAATGAACAATTTTAACACCCTTCTCAATGGAACTTATTTCCCCACCTGAAACACCCCAACACACCCCACTTGTATGGACATAGAAAAACAACATTGCCAGTTACAGGGTGAATAAATATATCAGAAACTTCCATTTTCCTTATTGCAGTTTCAAGCAGTATGGAACAGAAGAGTAATTATTCGGTCCTTCAAAACATCTGGTGAATTAAAAGCTCGTCGAGTGGTGGTGACTGGTTTAGGGGTCATATCACCAGTTGGTTGCAGTGTGCACAAAGCATGGAGTACAGTAATACAAGGAGGTTGTGGTATTGTACATCTTCAAGATGAAAGTTATAACAACTTACCATGCCAGGTTGCTGGACTGATTCAGGATGGGAAAGAAGCAGGAAAATTTAATCTTAACAGTTTTTTTTCAAAAAGTGAACTTCGCTCAATGGCTCCTGCTACAGCATATGCTATTATTGCAGCACAGGAAGCATTACAAGATGCCAAATGGTTTCCTGAAGAAGAAGAACTGAAGGAGATGACTGGCGTAGCTGTTGGGATGGGTATGATAGATCTTGTAGATGTGTGTGAAACTGCTGCGGCATTAAAAAAAGGATACAACAGAGTGAGTCCTTTCTTTGTACCTCGTATTTTGCCAAACATGGCAGCAGGGCAGATCAGCATCAGATATGGTTTTCGAGGTCCAAATCATGCTGTATCAACTGCTTGTGCTACAGGAGCCCATGCAATAGGTGATGCATTCAGGTTTATTCAACGTGGAGATGCAGATGTAATGATATGTGGAGGGGCAGAAGCACCTGTTAGTCCTCTTTCCATAGCAGGATTCTGTAGGCTCCGGGCACTGAGTACTTCCTACAACAAAACACCTGAGAAAGCATCAAGACCATTTGATAAAGACCGTGACGGGTTTGTCATGGGTGAAGGGTCGGCCATGTTAGTGCTAGAAGAATTAAACCATGCTAAGTCAAGGGATGTTAATATCTATGCTGAAATTTTGGGGTATGGATTATCTGGGGATGCGTCCCATATGACAACTCCAAAGGAAGATGGAACAGGAGCTATTCTTGCTATGAGCAGAGCTTTAAAAGATGCTCATCTCAAACCTAGTGACATTGGTTACATCAATGCACATGCTACCTCTACTCCAATAGGTGATGCAATAGAATCAAGAGCTATCAAAACATTGTTTGGGCCACATTCCAATAAATTAGCTGTTTCTTCTACAAAGGGTGCTCATGGACATTTACTGGGTGCAGCTGGCAATCTGGAAGCTGTCTTCACTGTCATGGCATGTTACAGAGCATGGCTTCCACCAACAATTAATATGAATCATCCTGATGAATCAGCAAATTTGAATTATGTGCCTAACGAGAAACAGGAATGGGATGGAAATATGAAGAGAGTTGCACTTAAAAATGCATTTGGATTTGGTGGAACAAATACATCTATTTGTATAGCAGAATACAGGGAAAAATAAATATATATAACTTTATTTTAATTTGTACCTTCACCATTTTCAGGCTAGGATCATAACATCACCATGTAACACAAATGTTACAACTGTTTTATTCACATTATATAGTAATGTAACTATGTAATCAACTTGGAACAAATTGACGTCTTCATTAACGCAATATCAAATGGGCCATTTTTACACTGACAACTTCTGGAATGGGGCTTTATTGTGTCTACATAGTCAGCTCAGTGCACACAGTACTAGTTCTTGTCATATGAACCAAATTCTGCTTCATTCAAATTTAATGAGCTCTCGTTTTATAGGCAGCAGGTGAAAAGGTGCACATGGTTAATTTTCAGTATGTGACAGGGAGGATGTGGGAATTGACTATGAAATAACTGCTTATGAGGTGATTAAAAGAAGCATCTAGATGAAAAGGGGACTGTGGATGCATCAGTGGATAAAAATATCAATTAATGGGAGCTCTGAATACACTGGTGCATGGATCAAACATTATTGTTTAAAAGTAAAGAGTAATAACATTTCACTTCAGATAGAAAATATACTGCAAGAACACATTTCTACAGAAAACAGTCTGATATGAAGTGTTCGCCAAATAACAAATCCTAGTAGAGAACATTCTTTGCTAGTTAGTGTAATAAGACCTTGTGCTAATGTCAAATCATATGAGAATTAGGACTGTGTACACCAGGAATTATTCACAGGGTGATAACCACCTTACATTCTGCACTGTATTTCTGAAACATTACTTTAATTCTCTTTGCCTTTTTAAAACATCCTCAATTTCCAACTTTCCATTAGCATAAACATATGTAATGAAAACTGCAACCCAAATTTTGCTTCTCCCGCACACAGACATATGAAACCTGGCTGAATATTTTCCGCTAGACTCCTTTCCTGCCACATTAAGAAACCTATGCATAACAGTTACCTACAGTACTACAATATTAATAACAATTTGGAATGCAAGTAAGAGTGTTCTGTTCAACATGCAATAATATCATTTAACTCAACTTTCATCATAACTGCAAGCGTTTGGAACTCCTAGATCAATAAGTCATCACAAAATGGAATTCACTTACATTTTTTAACAGCAAGAACACTTCAACTCTTTTTAATCTTGTCCTACTCTGAATCAACTACTTATTATCTTTACAGTTAAACCCTTCAACGGTACTACAGCTACATTTTGAATTTCCAATTTCAACCAGAGTTATATATTTATTGTAAACAGCTTAACAAAAATATAGCAGTTTTTTTGTTGCAAATACACAAGTTCAGTCAACACCATCTTGCAACAACTTGCATACTGATAATATGAAAACATACTCTGAAATCCAACCTTCATACATGCTAAATGACTTACACCACTCTTCATGTGCAACGGACATGTCAGTAATATTAAAAAGAAAAAAAATCAAATTCTTTAGAACAAACTTCTTTGTAGTACACTACAATTCTCAAAAAGGAACCAATTTGTTGTTTTCAGAACAACTAAAACAAACAGACAAATCAAAATCACAGAAGTACTACTATAACAAATGTAAGTACCCGAATGGGAAGTTGTAACGTACAAGGACTGAAATTTTACAAAAACTTCTGCATACTGATACACATACTGTAAAGCCAACAGCTCCACCATAACAGTACAAGGTACAGATAAAATTATTCAACTGACACTGGAACTTGAAGGAGGAATGTAATGTAGGACGACAAGACGGTTAGCAGGCAGAATTTACTGGGAAATTATGGACAACATCCCGTCTTGCTGGGTGTTAGGAGTGGCACCACTTAAACCACAGAATGAAACATACAGGAAAGAAAACAGACCCACATTAAAGACAGTATTACTATAACAATAACAATCATACAGTACAGTGCCATTTCCTATCTTCCTGCTCTCAACTTCATGAACATACCATATTTTTCCTCTCTAGGCAAATTTAAGATATTGCAACATTTTAGACTTTTCAAAATGAAATCAACTACTTCCACTCCCATCCGAAAATGTGGAGGAGTCTTAAAATGATGTAATTGACACAACTAGTTGGAGGCACAATGAGCAGAGCGATGAATCCGGGGTTGTGGAGGATTTACACACAATTCGTCAAATCTCCTTCTAAGAGTCTGCCGTAACTCTTGTCGCTTTTCCGTAACGTGGACCATCCTAGCCTTGAACTCTTGAATTTCTTCAACAGGTATGTAGCTTTCTTCATCTGATGAACATGAATCCTATAACCATATCATTAGTAAGATAATTCCCAGTTTTCTTCTTTCACAGTATGAACATTTGTTACAAAAGTGAACAGTGTATGACGTGAACCTAGCAGGACTTTCCATAATGAAAATATTGGAAGTTAGGTGAGGTATAAAAGAAGTTAAGACATGCTACAAACCAAGAACTAGCTTAATAAAAGGCAGCATTGTGAATACACTTGAATATTCCCAAAATATCAATAAACTTAAAAATCACAAATCAAACATGGTCCAACTTACAATCAAACCCAGGCCTCCATGGTCACTGATTTCTCACCATGGAACCCTAGAGTTCTTCCCAGGGCAGTATATGTAGGATCAGTGTAAGATAAATTGGAACTAGGACAGGTTCTTCTCAGAGTGCTTCAGATTTACCTTGTCAGTAGCATTAAACCAGTGCTCTATACTCGCATTCATTCGTCTGCCATAAACACTGTGCAGTACAGTCTAGATATGGACAGGTTTGCTAAGTAAACCACAAACAAACCAAGAACTGAATGTATACAGGATTAATGATGTTCGCAAACTCTTAACGTCTACAGCTGATATTGCAAAATATGCTGGGAACTAATTCTAGGAGTTCCTGCAGGAAATGATTTAAAAAACTGGAGATATTACCCATACCAAGCTCTTATATTTATTCTTTAATATTGTTTGTTGTTCACAACTTGCATTACTTTCAAACTAATTCCTCTGTTCATGAGATTAATACAAGATATAAGTATCATTTATATTTATATTCACTTAGACTTGCTGCTATACAGGGAGCTACTAAACTATTCTGCTATTAAGATATTCAACCAATTACCACCTAGAATCTCAGGATTTAAAATGACAAGACAATTTTTGAGTCTGATTTAAGGAAATATCCTCTTACACATGCTTTCTATTCTACAGAAGAATTTTTATCAAATGATTAGCTCCAGTAGTTTTTTTACATGTAATATTTTTCTTATTTTTATCTTCTGTTGACTGTGCATCTCAATATATCTGTGTAATAAAAACCAACTTGATGCACTATTTATCCTCAGCTTATTTCATCAATCAACCTGGCAGGAATGGTGAAAGCTAATTAGAGGGGTTAAATTCGGAAGTTTATTCAAAGCGTTCACTATGGAAAGAAAATAATGTCAATTTCAGAAGCATGGTTGTCAAAAATAAGCCGTGCGAAAAAGTAGGTGCAACGTGTAGTATGACGTGACAGTCAACTGAAAAGCACAACACGTACCAATTGTTGTATATGTACAGTATACCTCCTCATGATGTGCTACAAATATGCCTGAAACATGTAGAGGTTGACTGATGAAATAAACTGAGGATAAAGAGTGCATCAAGTTGGTTTTTATTACAGAATTTTTTTTTATCTGTAGGGTCAGACCCTGTATTTACTGCATTGTTTTTCCAACATATATTCTTATATACTTTTATTTAATATGTTTCTTTGGCCAAGTTGCATTCAGCAAACTATAGTATTTAACATGTTTCATATTCATCTGTCAATGGATGAATGTTGGATCAAATAAATGGGTGTGTGTGTATCCATTGCTACCTCAAGCTATTAGTTTTCAAGTTGGGAACTGCTGACAAAATTTGAACAGACATAAATCAACAGATACCACTGCTCAGCTCTAGCAAAAATGACCACCCCCCATGCATAATTTGTGAAATTTGTAATATTCACATACATTCATTCTGTATGGCATATGGAAAAACAGCCACCACACTCTTACTTACTCCATAGTGCAGAGTCCTTCTTGAGAAGCTAACTGGTTTGCAGCTAGTCAAGAAATTCCCCACATTTCACGGAACCCGAAGGTTCATTACCGAACTCACAACTCTTAGGAACCTATTACTGTAACTATTTATAACAAGTTAGAGAATCCATGCATCATGCAAAAATGCTGGCACTGAGATTGCCTCTTTACTTTTAGTAGGTAAAAGTTCATTTTTGATGCTGTCTTATACCTGGTTTGCCAAGACCTCCAATACAAAATCCTATCAAGATCAGTCAAATGGTTCTCAAGTTATATGCCACAGCATAATCTTTTCTTAACCTTCTGACACCTAACATCGACTATAGTAGTCGTACCGCACCGCTAACCTCTAAATGTTGCATTTTATATATTTATTCAACAAATATAGGTACTGAATATTTTAAACATGGTATATACTCTCCGTTTTTTCCTCTTCAAAATGCAGTTTGTT
>Ga0123357_10002642_pt1 | contig 20146 bp, 18 predicted proteins | sample TergutEmb28metaG_FD_89873 | JGI IMG/M metagenome (GOLD analysis project Ga0123357, IMG submission 89873) | Embiratermes neotenicus P4 segment gut microbial communities from Petit-Saut dam, French Guiana - Emb289 P4 | ecosystem: Host-associated > Arthropoda: Insects > Digestive system > Gut ... | reverse complement strand
GACCGATAAGCCTGCGGGATACAACGCTTTTCCATTCGATCCCTTGGACCCGGCCGCCAACGCCTGCCTGCGGACGGCTGGCTACTTTCTGTACAACATAGACGACTGGGGGTCGTGATGCCCCGATCCACGCCCGATTCTCCTAAGCCACGCCATGCGCGCTGGTGGCCTGCGGCAGTGGTGGCTGGGGTCGTGCTCCTGGCCCTGGGGGCCACTGTGGGGCTGTTGGTCGCGCCGCAACGCCCGCCGCAGGACCTGGCTGCCGGGGCCGATCCGACCACTGCCCCGGCGACGGTCCAAGAGTTCAGTGATTCACGGGCAGTCACCCTGACCTATCGCACCGGCTCGGACGTGCCGCTCATGGCGCACACGGCAGGCGTGGTCACCGGGATGCCCGATGCGCTGACGGCCACGTCTGGGGCGCCCGTGGTCTGGGTTGGTGATCTCCCCCTCATCGGCCTGGCCACGACTACGCCCCTCTATCGTGACCTGACACTCGGCGACAAGGGCAACGACGTCCAGGCGCTCAACGCCGAACTGGCCCGCCTGGGGTATGACGCCCCCCAGTCCACGTCGTTCACGACGGTCACACGCACCGCCTGGACGGCGCTCCAACGGGCTTGTGGAGTGACATCCCCAGCCCAGGGGGTGAGCCTGTCCGGCGTCGTCTGGCTGCCGGGGGCCAGCGTCCAGGTCCAGACCTGGACCTTCGCGTTGGGAACCCCCACACCGGCGGACGGCGTCCTCGGCGTCGTCGCGGGCGGCGTCGAATCGGCCAGTGTGGCGATGAGCGACGGCAGCCCGCTGCTGACCGATGGCCGGACCTTGACAGTGGCCGGTGTGACCATCGACCTGCCGCCCGACGGGATCATGCTCGACGCCGGGTTCCTCGCGGCGACGATAGGCCGGACGCAGTCGGTGTCGACTGACGGCGTGACCTACTCCCGCCAAGCCCAGGGCACGATCCAACTGGCGACCCCGTTGACCGTGCTCGCGGTCCCACCGGTGGCGGTGTTCGCCGTGGTCGGCGCCTCGGGCTGCCTGCAAGTCGGCCAGACCGGTGTGCCGGTGACCGTCGTCGGCTCGTCCATGGGCGTGTCGCTGGTCACGACGGGGGATGGATCGACTCCCAGCCAGGTGGCCATCGGCACCGGCATCACCGTGAGCGGCTGCTCGTGACCAGCGCGGCCAGCGTCCATGCGGACCACCTGTCTCACCGCTTTCCTGGCACGGACTGGCTCTTCGAAGACGTCACCTTCCGCCTCACCCCCGGTGAGATCACATGCGTGACGGGGCCATCCGGCTGTGGGAAATCTACCTTGCTGTCACTGCTCGCCGGCTGGCAGGAACCGACGACGGGCGAGGTGCGCCGTGACGGGATCCATCGCGTGGGCTGGGTCTTCCAGAACCCGCATGGGGTGCCCCACCGCACCGCGGTGGACCATGTGGCCTTCCCCTTCTTGCAGCGGGGTCTGAACCGCCGTCACGCTGACGGCCAGGCGCGTGTCGTGCTGGACCGTTTCGGCCTGGGGGCTGTGGGCGACCGCGAATTCTCGGCCCTGTCCGGCGGGGAAGCCCAGCGCCTGATGCTGGCCAGGGCTGTGGCGGCAGCCCCGGACCTCCTCCTGGTCGACGAGCCCACCGCCCAACTCGACCGTGTGATGGCGGCCAGCGTGCAAACCACGCTGGCCAGCCTTGCTCAAGCCGACACGATCGTGGTGATCGCGACCCATGACCCAGACGTCCGCGCCCAGGCCACCCAGGTGATCGATCTGGCACGAGCCCATACCGATCCGGGACGATCGGCGACAGCGCAGCCCAGGCTGGTTCCGGGCGGCGACATGCCAGCCGAACCCCCGACCCGGCGCGTCAGGGAGGACGGCCGATGACGTTCTCCGCCATCGCCGACGAGGCACGTCGCAACGTGATGTCCGGCACGACCAGGGCGGGCCTCGGGTTCGTCGTGCTGGCTGTCATGGTGAGCCTGTTCGCCCTGGCCGACCTGCTCACGATCGCGGGAGCGCAGGCGACAGTGGCGCATTACGTCGGCGCGGACGCGGCCACCCGGGCGATCACATCGTCCCACGGGATCGACGGTCGACGCTGCGACGCGCTGGCTGGTGTGTCCACGATCGACGCCAGCGGCGCCCTGGCAGGCGGCGCCCCTGTGCACTTCCTCGCGATGCCGACCGTGGCGGTGCAGACCTTCCACGCCTCACCCGGGTTCGCCACCGTGCTCGGTGTGACCGATCCGGCGCCCACGGGGGTGTGGGTGGAAGCCGGTCTGGCGACCGTCATCTCCGCCCACGTCGGCGACCAACTCGCCACCGACCGGGGCGCGCTCCACATCGCGGGAATCTTCACCTGGCCTCAAGACGGGCGCGATCAACGACTCACGTTCGCCATCCTCATTCCGCAGCTCGACGCCACTTCATTCGACGAGTGCTGGATCCAGGCCTGGCCCGTCGTCGACGCCAATGACATCATGCTTCGCGCCACCGTGAACCCGACCTCGTCCCTGGGCGCGGTCGGCCAGATCAACACCAGCCTCGGCAGCACCCTCGACGCGCACGCGTTGTTCACGTCGAGACTGACCCGTTTCGTGCCACTGCTCTGCTTGATCACAGGCCTGGCCGTGGGGTACGCCATGACGCGACGACGCCGCCTGGAGTACGCCAGCGCGCTACACGCTGGCCAGACCAAATCCAGCCAACTGCTGACCTGCCTCGTGGAGACGCTGTTCTGGAGCCTGTCCGCCACGTTCGTCTCCATCGTCTTCTTGTGGCACACGGCCACCATGCGCAGCCCAACCAGTGCGCTCCCCGTGCTCGCCATCACCTGCCGGGGCCCCCTGCTGGGCCTCAGCGGAGCCGTCCTCGGGGCACTCGCCTCATGCGCGCTGGCCCGCGAGCGCGACCTCTTCCGCCTCTTCAAAAACCGCTGAACGGCGGCCCGCCCCACACATCCGTTTGTGCCGCCCCGTGGCTCAGAAGTAGTACGGATAGTCCGACCAGTCGGGCTCCCGCTTCTGGAGGAAGGCGTCGCGGCCCTCCCTCGCCTCCTGGGTCATGTACGCCAACCTCGTCGTCTCACCGGCGAAAAGCTGCTGGCCGACCAGGCCGTCGTCGGGGGCGTTGAAGGCGTATTTGAGCATGCGGATCGCCGTGGGGGACTTCCGGGAGATCAGGTCCGCCCATTCCAGGCCGACCGTCTCGAGGTCGTCGTGCGGGACGACGGCGTTGACCGTGCCCATCTCGTACGCGCGGGCGGCGTCGTACGTCTGGCCCAGGAAGAAGATCTCTCTGGCGATCTTCTGGCCCACTTGGCGGGCTAGGTACGCCGAGCCGTAACCGGCGTCGAAGGAGCCCACATCGGCGTCGGTCTGTTTGAACATCGCATGCTCTTTCGAGGCCAGGGTCATGTCGCAGACCACGTGGAGGCTGTGGCCGCCACCGGCGGCCCAGCCGTTGACCAGGGCGATGACCGGCTTCGGCATGAACCGGATCAGGCGTTGGACCTCCAGGATGTGGAGCCTGCCTAGTCTGCCTTGTTGCCGCTTATCTTTGGTTGGGCTCGCTTCGCTCGCCTCTTTGTACTCGTAGCCTTGGGCGCCTCTCACCCGCTGGTCGCCTCCCGAGCAGAAGGCCCAGCCGCCGTCCTTGGGGCTGGGGCCGTTGCCGGTGAGGAGGACGCACGCGACATCGGCGCTCATCCTCGCGTCGTCCAGGGCCGCGTACAACTCGTCCACCGTGTGGGGACGGAAGGCGTTGCGCACCTCGGGGCGGTTGATCGCGACCCGAACGGCGGGCACGCGCCTGGCCCGGTGGTATGTGATGTCAGTGAACGCGAAACCGGGGACCTCGTCCCAGTCCTCCGGGTGGAATGGCTGCTGCATGTGACAAGGCTAGCGCGAGAGCCAGTGTCCTTCCACGTGAGGGGACGGCACGCGTCACATGCCCGTGTTCAGCGTGGGCATGGCCCGCGAGTCGGAGCAGAGGACGACCAGGAGGTTGGCGACCATGGCCGCCTTGCGGTCGTCGTCGAGCTTGACGATGCCCTCGGTCTCGATGCGCTTGAGGGCGGACTCGGCCATGGAGACCGCGCCTTCGACGATCTTGGCGCGCGCGGCCAGCACGGCTTGGGCCTGCTGACGCTGGAGCATGGCGGAGGCGATCTCCGGGGCGTACGAGAGGGACGAGATGCGCGTCTCGACGATGGTCACACCGGCGATGGAGATGCGCTCGCCGACCTCGTGGGCCAGTTCGGCGGCCACCTGGTCGGTGGCGCCCCGCAGAGTCGCCTCGCCGGACTCGCCGTTGTCGTACGGGTGGATCGTGGCGATGTGGCGAAGGGCCGCCTCGGCCTGGACTTGGACGAACTGCTCGTAGTACTCGACCTGGAAGACGGACTGGGCCGTGTCGTGCACCTGCCACACGATGATGGCGGCGATGATGACGGGGTTCCCCTGAGAGTCGTTGACCTTGATTTCGCGGGTCTCGAAGTTGCGGACCTTGACCGAGACCTGCCGCTTGGTCGTGAAGGGGTACGTCATGCGCAGGCCCGTGGCGCGGATCGTGCCGACATAGTTGCCGAGGAATTGCAGGACCTTGGTCTGCCCGGGTTGGACGATGGTGAACGCGGACTGGAAGAGGAAGACAAAGACGAGGCACACGATGCCGATGACGATGGCGACCAAGTCGGTCGTGCCGCGGAACTTCTGGCCGGCGGCGATCCCTAGATAGATACTGTACAAACCGTAGGCCACGATGAGCAGGAGGATCAGTAGGCCGAGCAGCCCGGGGATCGATGGAGCGCGCCTCTCATGGATGGATTTCCGCGTCGGCGCCGGGTTTTGGTACGGCCCCTGGGGCGGGTACGCGGTGGCGCCGTAGCCCGTCGGGGGCTGCGCCGGGGGTGGCGATGCGGGCGCCTGGACGGGAGGTGGCGCCGTGGGAGGCATGTACGGTGGCATGGCGCCCGCCGGAGCGGAGCCAGGGGCGCCGGGCACGGGGCCGGATGGGGACATCGAGGACATGGCTACTCCTTTTCAGCGGGCGATCGCCCGACTCACCTCGATACTAGCTTGTTTGTCGGACACTGCGGGGGTGTCTCGAATGCGAGTCTTCACGGCGCTCCTCCGGACGCCGCCCTGGCTGCGTCGACTCCTCCATGATCTGACAACCGCCACGAGCCTTGGTAACATCTGCGAGAGGACCTGACCTTTTGGGGGGTCGCTGAGCACTGCCACAGATGGCAGATCGGCGATTCCCTGGGACGCGATGGTCGTCCTTGACAGCAGGGACGCATCCACGAATCGGGGTGCTCTGCCGCCGTCGCAGGGATGACGCGTCCACGCGAGGCAGGTAGGCTTACAATACGGTAACCGAAGGAGTTCCCATGTCCCATGAAGTGACCCTACCCACCCTGGGCGAGTCCTTGACCGAAGGCACGGTGTCGCGCTGGTTGAAGAAAGTCGGAGACACGGTGGGTCGTGATGAGCCGCTGGTCGAGGTCAGCACAGACAAGGTCGACACCGAGGTGCCCTCCCCCGTGGCCGGCGTGGTGCTCGAGATCCGCGTCCAGGAGGACGAGACAGTCGACGTCGGCACCGTCCTCGCGATCGTCGGTGACGCCGCCGAACTGAGTGACGCCCCCGCGGCCGCCAGTGAACCAGCCGCAGCCCCCGCGCCTGCCGCACCCGCGCCCGTCGCAGCCCCGGCGCCTGCCGCCCCTGCGACGCCTGCCGCACCCGTGACACCGCCCGCGCCGATCGCACCCGTGGCCCCCGTCGCTCCCCCCGCGCCCGTCGCCCCGGCAGCCATCGCCCCCGCACCGGTCGCCGCGGCGTCCATCGCCCCGGCGATTCCTCCCGCGGCACCCGCGCCCGTGGCCCCCGTCGCTCCGGTCGCTCCGGCTGCTCCGGCCGCTCCCGCCGCTCCGGCCGTCCCCGCTGCCCCGGCTACTCCGGTCGCACCTGCCGCACCGGTGACACCCCCGGCGCCGATCCAGCCCGCGGCTCCCGCCCCCGTACCCCCGGCCCCGGCGCCCATCCCCACGGGTTACCTGTCGGCGACCCCGCCCCCGGCGGCCACCCACATGACCCCGGTGACTCCGCCGGCGCCGTCGGCCCCGCACCCGGTGTCCCCCGTCCTCGACTCCTTCGGCGCCTCCAGCCACGTCCCCGTGGCCCAGGAGACCGAGGACATCCTCGGCTCGGGCTCGTACGTCACGCCCCTTGTCCGCAAACTGGCTGACGAGCATGGCGTGGACCTCGCGACCGTGACCGGATCCGGCGTGGGCGGACGCATCCGCAAGCAGGACATCCTGGACGCCGCTGCCGCCGCACAGGCGCAGCAGGCCCAGGTCGAGGCCCCGATCGCCGACACCGCCGTGCCCGAAGAACTCGCTCCGCGCTCACCCCTGGCCGGAACGACGGAGAAGCTGTCTCGCCTGCGCGCCACCATCGCACGCAACATGGTCGAGTCCCTGCAGGTCTCCGCCCAGTGCACGGCCACCGTGGAGGTCGACCTCACCCTGATCGCACGTCTGCGCTCCCAGGCGCAGGCGGAGTTCATGGCCCGTGAGGGTGTCTCCCTGACCTTCCTCCCCTTCATCGCGAAGGCGGCCATCGAGGCTCTCAAGGAGTACCCGAAGCTGAACGCGACGATCGACGTCGAGGCGTCCGAGATCACGTACCCGGATGGCGAGCACCTCGGCATCGCGGTCGACACGCCGAACGGCCTGCTCGTGCCCGTGATCAAGGGCGCTGGCGACCTGTCGGTGTCCGGTCTGGCGAAGAAGATCACCGATCTGAGCAACCGTACGCACAAGAACCAGTTGACCCCCGACGAGTTGACCGGCGGAACGTTCACGATCACGAACTACGGCGCCGCCGGCACCTTGATCGACACCCCCATCGTGAACCAGCCGCAGGTCGCCATCTTGGGCACCGGCGCGATCACCCGTCGCCCGGTCGTGGTGTTCGACCCGAGCCTGGGAGAACTGGTCGCCGTGCGTGACATGATCTATCTCTCCTTGTCGTACGACCATCGCCTGATCGACCCCTGCGACGCGTCGCGCTTCCTGGCGGCGGTCAAGGAGCGTCTGGAAGACGCTGACTTCGGCGCGGAGTTCTAAAGAACCACCAACGAAACCCTGAACGAGGTCTCACGCGCCAACCGACCCGTGACCGGGCGCATGTGGATGGACACCAGACACATGCACGGTTACACCTGCGGTTGGTTGGCGCGTTAGACTAGTTCGACACTGATCACTCATCGGAGGACCATGGCTAGCGAACGGGCAAAACAGCTTGCCGCCGAGCAGAAGGCTGCGCTGAAAGCGGAGAAACTGCGCAAGAAGACGTCGGATGACCCCAAGGACTGGGGTCGAGGCCGACAGTTCATCGAAGCCTTCAACATCACCCGTCAGTACGACAAGATGCTCATCCCCTTGATGATCGGCGCCTTCGCGGTGATCCTGGCCGTCTTCGTGGTCCTGTCCTTCTTCCTGTCCCCCTGGTGGGTCTACGTGATCTTCGGGGTCGCCTTCGGCTTGCTCGCCGGGATGTACATCCTGTCGTGGCGCGCCAAAGGGGCGATGTTCACGCGGTACGCCGGTCAGCCCGGCTCCGCCGAGGTGGGGCTCAACCTCCTGCCCAAAGCCTGGATCAAGAACCCCGTCATCGCAGTCGACCGGCACCAGAACCTCGTCCATCGCGTGGTGGGACCGGCCGGCATCGTCCTGATCGGCGAGGGCCAGGCTGGCAAGGTACGCGAGATGCTGGCCACCGAGGCCAAGCGTCACGAGGCCATCAAGTACAACGTCCCCGTGACGACCATCGTGATGGGTGACGCCGCCAACCAGGTGCCTCTGGCCAAACTGGACAAGCACATCAAGAAGCTGCCGAAGGCCATCAAGCCCAGCCAGATCTCCGAGATCATGGCCCGCCTGAAGGCGCTGGACGGGTCCCGTCCCCGCATGCCCATCCCCAAGGGCCCCATGCCCACCATGAAGGGCTCCCGCTCCGCCCTGCGCGGTCGCTGAACCTCTCAGCCGAGGTTCAGGAACTCTTTCCAGGCGTGCACGTCCCGCTGGGCCTGCGCGGTCGCGGCGTCGTACGTGGCCTGCAAGGCGGCGACGTCACGGGAGTGGTTGTTCACGGGCATGTACTCAGGAAAGACCAAGCATGCCTTCCCCTGGCGCTCCAACTCGAACAGTTCCTCGCGTGTGGCGTTGTACTCGTCGGCGCGGGACACGATGCCCCGCGCTATCCCGGGGTGCTTGCGGTAGTACGCGCTCAGGAGCTTGCCGCCCTTGTACGGGGGTTTGACGTAGTCACGCTCCCTCGTGAGGACGACGAAGAACTTCGAGTACCCATCGCGCTGCGCGACCGCGAGGGGGATCCCGCCTCCTGCCCCGAGGGCGCCGTCCACGAAGAGACGACCGTCGATGGTCACGGGTGGCATGACCATCGGGATCGAGGAGGAGGCCCGTACCCTCCTCATCAGGTCCCCCGCGTGGGCGATGTCCTCACGCGACCAGTACACCGTCTGCGCCGCGTCAGCGTCGTAGGCGCCGATCCGGAACTGCGCCGGATTGGACATGAACGCGTCGAAGTCGAAGGGCAGGGGACCGTCGGGGAGAGAGGTCTCCTCGTAGATGTACCGCGCGTTGAAGAGCCCCTTGCCCTGGATCCAGGTCTTCCACGATCCGAACTTCGGGTTGGCGGCGAAGTCCACGAAACACTGGCGGGCCCGTACCGGCGACCGGGACAGGTAGTTGGCCGTGTTGGAGCTCCCGGCTGAGATTCCGGCCACGTAGTCGACGAAGATCCCCTCGTTCAGCAGGACTCCCACGACGCCAGCCGTGAACGCGCCCCGCATCCCGCCGCCCTCGAAGATGAGAGCGGTGTCGGTCACATTGCTTGCCCAGGCCATGAATCCTCCTGTGGTTTTCGCCAATCAGGGAGTATACCTATTATCAGTCGGATGGGGCGTCACCGTTCACTGGCGAAGACCGCCAACGCCGCAGCCAGGCGTACACAGGCCTCCTCGAAGACGGCGGTGTCCGGGAGCAGGGAGAGGGCCAGGGTCGAGTCGGGCAGGTCGTAGAAGTACCCCGGGTGGACGGCGAGCCCGGCGCGATCCATGAGCGCGACGCACAATGAGTCCGCGTCCATCAGGTGGGGCACGTCGAGCAGCATCATCCACCCGCCCTGGGCGGTACGGACACGCAGATCGTGGAAGACGCGACGGGCGATGGCCAGGTTCGCGCCCGTGCGGGCGCAGACGCGAGCGATGGTGGAGTCGGCGAGGGTGAGCAGGTCGGGCAGGGCGCTGGCCACGGCCGAGGAGACCGGCAGGTACGCGTCGGCGATCTGGTCCAAGGCTTGCGCGGCCTGTCCTGTCAGCCGTGTGGGCCCCGACAGGCGGATCCATGCGAGTTTCAGTTGGGGCGCGGCTAGGAGTTTGGACAACCCGTCCAAGCCGAAGGTCAGGACGGAGTCGTCGCCGGACAGGCGCTGTGGCGTCGTGGTCGCCGGGTCCGGCAGCCGGAAGGGGAAGAAGACCTCGTCGGCGATCAGCGGCACGTCTTCTCGCTCGGCTAGCGCCGCAATGGCCTGCTCGGTGTAGGCGCCGGTCGGATTGTTGGGATTGACCGCCACCAGGGCACGTACGCGCTTGTCAGCCAGTGTTTCGACCAGGGATGTCGCGTCGAGCTCCCAACCGGTGGGGTGGGCGTAGAACGTGCGGTAGGGCACGGCGTCCAGGTGGTGAAACCCGGCCAGGGGCTCGATGAGCGGGTATCCCGGCGTGGGGACGGCCACCGCGCAACCGGGGTCGGCGAGCAGGGTGAACAGCCAGCTGTAGGCCTGCGACGTGGAGCCGGTCAACCAATAATCCTCGGGATCGCCGCCGAATCTGTCCGCCAGCGCCGCCCGTGCCGACCATGGCCCGCGCGGCGTGGGATCGTACCGACCCGTGCGCGACTGGTGGTCGCCGAGGATCTCAAGGATCCCGGGATCGAACAACCCGTGGCGGGTCGGATTGGTGTCGGTCAGGTCAGTCAGCTCGATCCCGGCGCGCACCAGTTCCTCCCGCCGAGCCGCGATGGCGTTCGGCGGCCCGGGAATGGCGCCCACAGCGAAAGTCACCCTCACACTGTGTCATGATCCCAGGCGGATTCACAACGCCGGGGCTGGTTGGCGGCTGTCAGGACAGTTCCAGGGTGTAATCCCAGCTCGCTATGAGGGTGTGCCCGTCGGGGGCCCATTGGAACAGGCCCTCGCCGGGGGGGACCATGATGGTGACCTCGACAGTCATGGATTGGCCCGGGGACAGGATCAGGTGCAGAGTCGGCTGATCCGGGACGAGGCTGGGGCGATGGACTCCACCGGCGGCGTCGAGCACGGCGAAGTCCTCGTCCGCGATGGGGACATCGACGGTCCCCTCGTTCAGAGCTACCTCCCAGGTGGCTGCCACCGTCGACCCTCCTGGCGTCGCGGAGCCCGTACCCGTACCCGGCACCGCGGGACCTGTGACCGTGATCAGGACCGTGCCCCCGCCCGGCATCTGTGCTCTCACCGTCTCGCCCTGGATGGCCAGCGCGGGGTGGCCGTGACTCCCGGCCAGCGGGGTGTCGCTAGAAGGTGTCGGCGTGGGAAGCCACGTGGGCGGGCCTCCGTAGGCGTTGACCGGTCCGGAACAGCCCGCCGTGGCGAGGGTCGTCGCCATAGCCACGGCAAGGAGTGGCGTGCGCAGCCGACGGGCGATCCGCCCCGGTTTCTTGGACTGATGCCGTCTCACGTCACCATTATCGGCGAGGAATGGGCAGGTGGACCACGCAGGCCGATCCATGGATGCCCCACATGTCCGATGCGTCACCGGCCCAGACAGCCCGTACCCCCGCTCGTACCCCTCCCCAAGCGCCACAAGCGTCCGACGGGGCGTACTACAGTGGAATCATGACACCCAAGGGTCGGGGGATGTTCGCCGGTGGAGCGGTCCGGATGGCCGGGCTCCTCGCGCTCGTGATCGGCGTGCTCACCGCCCAGGGGTGCACCCAGCCCGTGCCCCCGACACCGACCGGCGCGACCATCACCTCGACCGGCCTCGCGCCCGGGCAGATCACGCACGTGTGGCTGATCATCCTGGAGAACAAGTCCTACGACGCGACCTTCACCGGGCTGAACCAGAACACGTACCTGTGGCAGACGCTGCCAAGCCAAGGCGCATTGCTCACCCAGTACTACGCCACCGGCCATTCCAGCATGGACAACTACATCTCACTGGTGTCGGGGCAGGCCCCTCAGGCGGACACCCAGTCCGATTGCGACAAGGCGAACACCATGTTCGGCGCCGACGCCGACATCATCGCGTCGGGCTTGGACGCCGGCCAGGTCGCCTCCCCCGCCAATCGCGACCAGCCCAGCGGCGCCAACGCGCCGGATGGGGACAATGGATGCACGTACCCCCCGCAGGTGGCGACCTTGTTCAACCAGTTCGACGCGGCCTCGGTGACCTGGAAGGGGTACGCCCAAGACCTGCGGAACCAACCTGGCCGGGAGGACGGCCTGTGCGGGGCCCCCGGGTCGTCGGCCAACAATCCCACCACTGACCCGACCCACCTGACGCCGACCCCCGACCATCCCCTGCCCGACGGCGTGACCAGTTTCACTTCAGCGCAGGCCAACGACCAGTACGTCGCCAAGCATTTCCCCTTCCCCTGGTTCTCGTCCCTGACAGGGACGATTGATGCGGATTCCACGACCACCGACCCCTTGACGACCCCCGTCCAGGGCGGGTCCGACTGCAACGAGGCGCATATCGCGAACCTCGACGACCCCGCCCATGGCCTGTGGGCCGACCTGCAGTCGGAGTCCACGACGCCGCGATTCAGCTGGATCACGCCCGACAATTGCAACGACGGACACGACGCGGTGTGCGTCGGCAACAACATGTCGGGCGCTTTCGTGGACGGCCAGCCGGTGTACGGCACGGGCGCGCCCGACCCGCAGGCGACCACCCCCGTCAACTACACAGGCGGGTTGTACGCGACCGACCTCTTCCTGGCGTACTACGTCCCCCTGATCGAGTCCTCCCCCGCTTTCACGGACGGCGGGCTGATCGACATCACCTTCGACGAAGGGACCCCGCCCTTCACGTACACGGGCAACAGCTTCAACAACGCCGACGCGTACCCGGCGACCAGCGACGTCCACGCCGATGCGGCGACCGCCCTCGCCGCCGACGCCGCGGGCGAGACCCTCGATGGCGTCGCCGTCCACGACGAGCCGACTGGGCCGAACTCCACCCTCGCCGCCGACGCGAACGGCGATCAGCTCTATCCCGGTCCCGGCTGGAACGCCTTCATCGATCGCCCTCCCGTGTGCACGGCGACGCAGCCGACACGGGTCCCTGCCGATTGCGTGCCGGGCATCGTCCGTGGGGGCTCCGGGACCACCCCCGCGGCGCGGGTCGATCAGGTCAGCGCCGGACCCGGTTCCTCCGTCGTCCTCGACCCGAGGATCCAGGCCACCGACGCGGGCCGAATCGTGACAGACACGACCGACAGGACGGGACCGGGGGGTACGAGCCCCATCCCGGCGGGGACGTCGGTCGGCGCGGTGAGCAACACCGGGCCGCTGTTCCCGACGACTCCCTCGGGCGCCGTGACCACGGGCTCCTTCTCGTTGGTCGACGCGGCCGGCGACCCCGTCATGCCGCTCGGCGCTGTCACGGCGATCACGCTGAGCGCCGAGGGCGCTCCCGGGCTCCTCGGCGAATCGGCCGCCACGGGACCAACCACCACCGGACAGGCCACCGCAGATCCAATCACCCCTGATCCGCTGTACGACGCCACCAGCCCGACGCCGGGCGGCGGACTGACCGGTTCCGTGCTCATCAGCCCACTTATCACCCCCGGCACAGTCTCGGCAACATACTACAACCATTACAGCTGGCTTCGTACCATGGAAGACATCTTCCAGGTCTCGGCGGGAACCGATCATGACCCTCTGGCCGCCGGGACGGTCTCGGGCGGCGTCGACGGACTGGGGCACCTGGGGTACGCGGCCCAGCAGGGCCTGGCCCCCTTCGGCCCGGACGTGTTCACCGCGGCGCAACGGCGGTGATCGGCGATCACCGGACCATCACTATGTCGACGCGCCGTGCCGCCGACGTGGACGCCGATCACCCGTTATGGCAACTGATATGGCAAAATGGACTCATGGACACACCGCTGCTCATCTTCCTCCATGGCCCTGGACAGTCTCCGCCCGCATGGCAGGACGTCGTCGGGGCGATCAATCCGGAGCAACCGATGGTCGCGCCATGGCTGAAGGGACTGAAGCCGACCGAGCACGGTGGCTTCGAGATCAATCAAGCGGCGGAGGCGGTGCTCGACGTGATGGAGACACGCGGCGCCCAGCGCGCCGATCTCGTGGGGTACTCCCTCGGGGGCCTGGTCGCCCTGCGCACCGCCCTCGCGTACCCCGACCGCATCGCCCACCTCGTCCTGGTGTCCACGCCCATCGTCCCCGAGCCGAAAATCCTCAACCGGCAGCGCCTGCTGGTGAAGTTCACACCCGCCGGCATGTTCCGGGGCGTGGACAAGGAGCACGTCCTGGCCGCCCTCGACGCCCTCGCCGAGACGGACATGTCCGTGGACCTGACCAAGGTGGTGCCTCCGCTCTTGGCCGTCGCGGCCGCCGACGACCCCATCGGTCGAGCCAGCGCGGACCTCATGGCCCACGACGCGCACGCGCTGACGCGGTTCCTCCCCGGCGCCGATCCCAACCTCTTGGTGTCGCAACCCAAGGTCCTCGCCCAACTGGTCGCCGACTTCTGCGCCGACTTCCTCGACCGTGACGACAGCACGGCCCCCGTGGAGTCGGGAGAAGCGGGGTCCTGAGCTCAGCCCCGCACAGGCCGGTGGTCTTCGGGGTCGAACAGGTCGAGCAGGGCTCGGGCCGACGAATCGTCGCACACCAGATCGGTGATCGTCTTGGCGCGGAGCGCGCCCAGAAGAGCCGAGGCGCGCGACGGGTCGGCCACGACCCCGATCCGGCGCGGGATCCGACGCAGCTCCGCCGGAGTGAGGCCGGAGGCCCGCTGGTTCAACGCGATGTCCTCGTACGTCCCGTTCTCGCGCAAGAGGACCGTGCACACGTCGCCGACGACCCCCTGGGACCGCAGCTCGGTGAGCTCCGACTCGTCCAGGAACCCCGCCGTGTAGACGTAACTGGGCACCCGCGCGTGGATCGAACCGACGCCGAAGATGGCCACGTCCAACCGTGCCTGCAGGTTGAGCACCAGCCGTACCGACCTCTCCCGCCACATCGCCCTCTTGGTCTCGGCGTAATCGAAGAAGGCCGGGACGGGGAACTGGACGATACGCGCGTCGAAATTGGCGGAAAGAGCCTGCAAGATGGAGGCCACATGCCGCGCCGAGGTGTCGTGAACGTTCGTGCCCCCGTTCATCTGGACGATGGTGGCATCGTGCAGGGAGCGCTTCTCCAAGAACGGCACGATGTTCGACAATGTCACCCCCCATGCCACCCCGATGTAGTTGCCGTCGGCCACGCTGTCGCGCAGCAGTGCCGCCGCCAAGCGGGAGACCCGCTCAAACCGTGTGTTGATCGAAGCCGAGTCCCCCACCGTCACCAGGTGGACCCTCACGCCAAAGATGGCCGCCACCGTGCGCGCCACCGGGGAGGACGACCCCTGGGGGGCCTCGACCGAGATCCTGACCATGCCTGTGTGGCGCGCTTCCGCCAGCAGACGCGAGACGGAGGAACGCGACAATTTCAGATGTCGCGCGATGGACTCCATCGTCTCGTCTTGGACGTAATACCGCATACAGGCTTCATACATATCGTCGTACCGCTCGTGCATGACATCACCTTCCTACTGCACATTCTCCCACGGCATAGATCGAACGTCGAAAAACCGGCAAGATTATGAATATCGACCAATACGGCATCATTGTGGATGCCAGAAAGTGAGGAAAAGTGCCTCTCGATATCTCGCTCTGGAATATTTTCATGTCAGAGCTCTCAGGCACCGCCATGCTGATTCTTCTCGGCGCTGGCGTGTGCATGAATGTTTCGTTCAACAAGAGCAAGGGCCAAAATGGTGGGTGGCTCCTGATCAACTTTGGATGGGGGCTCGCAGTCTTCTCGGGCGTCCTTGTCGCCTTCAAGTCCGGCGGGCATCTGAACCCAGCCGTCACCTTGGGCATCGCCGCCTCGAAAGTCGGCGGCGACGGAGCAGCGTGCTTCATCGGATCGGGTGATGCTGGCCAGCCTTGCATGGTGGCTGGCGTCGACGGGGCGGCAGCGACTCCAGGCTTGGCAGTCTCGTTCCTGGCCATCGTGGTCTACATCGTGGCGCAGCTCATCGGCGCTTTCATCGGCGCTGCGGCGGCTTGGCTCACATACAAGAAGCAATTCGACATTGATCAGCCAGAGGGCGCCAAGCTCGGCGTGTTCGCCACAGGCCCTGCAGAGAGGTCGTATTTCTGGAACCTGGTGACTGAGGGCATCGCGACCTTCGTCCTGGTGACCGTGGTCTTGATGGCCGGCTATCAGCGCTCCGGCGGGGACATGGGGTGGCTGAACGCCCTCGGTGTCGCCCTGTTGATCGTCGCCATCGGCGCCTCCCTCGGCGGCCCGACCGGGTACGCCATCAACCCAGCTCGTGACCTCGGCCCCCGTATCTGGCACGCCGTCATGCCGTCCCCCAACAAGGGCGGTTCTGACTGGGGGTACTCCTGGGTGCCCATCGTCGGCCCCATCGTCGGCGCCCTGGTCGCCGGCTTGGTGTACGCAGGCCTGAGCGCCATGAACTGGACCACCTAGTCGTCCAGTCGAGCTGTCTCAATGCTCGATGATCGTGTGCCGGGATGTCCGGGCGGACGCCCGGCACACGATGTCGGACTGATCGAAACCCTCGTCCATCGACGAGATTCCTGATCGACCACAGCCCTCTATCCCACAACTTTTCCGACGGGCTCCCACGGCGGTAGCCATCTTCCATGAGAACCCACTCATCACTAACCATTCATCAATCATCTGGAGAAATAATGTCAGAAAAATTCATCCTTGCCATCGATTCTGGTACGACCAGCTCTCGTGCCATCGTCTTCAACCATTCCGGGCGTATCGTCGGCAGCCATCAGCTCGAGCACGAGCAGATCTTCCCGCGCGCCGGATGGGTCGAGCATGATCCCGTCGAGATCTGGACCCGCACAGTTCAAGTCATCACTGGCGCCCTGAACACCGCCGGGGTGACCAAGGACGACATCGCCGCCATCGGCATCACGAATCAGCGCGAAACCACAGTCGTGTGGGACAAGACCACCGGCAAGCCTGTGTACAACGCCATCGTGTGGCAGGACACCCGTACCCAGGCCATCGTCGACGAGCTCGGCGGCGGCGACCAGAACAAGTACCAATCCCGCGTAGGCCTGCCGCTGGCGACCTACTTCTGCGGCCCCAAGGTCAAGTGGATCCTCGACAACGTGGAGGGCGCACGCGCCGCCGCCAACGAGGGCAAGCTCATCATGGGCACCATCGACACCTGGCTGATCTGGAACCTGACCGGCGGAACGGACGGCGGCATCCACATCACCGACGTGACCAACGCCTCGCGTACCATGCTCATGGACGTGACGACGCTGACATGGGCGGAGGACATCGCGGCCGACATGACGATCCCGCTGTCGATGCTCCCGCAGATCAAGTCGTCCTCCATGGTCTACGGCACGGCCAAGGAGCCGGTCGTCGCCGGCTTGCCCATCTCGGGCGACTTGGGCGACCAGCAGGCCGCCACCTTCGGCCAGGCGTGCTTCGAGGTCGGCAAGGCCAAGAACACGTACGGGACCGGCTGCTTCATGCTGATGAACACCGGCGAGGCGCCCGTGTTCTCGAAGAACGGCCTTCTCACCACGCTGTGCTACCAGATCGGCGACAACAAGCCCATCTACGCGTTGGAGGGCTCCATCGCCGTGACCGGGTCGCTCATCCAGTGGCTGCGCGACAACCTGAAGATGTTCGACTCCTCTCCCGAGGTCGAGAAGCTGGCCCTGTCTGTCGATGACAACGGTGGCTGCTACTTCGTGCCGGCGTTCTCCGGATTGTTCGCCCCGTACTGGCGTGGCGACGCCCGCGGCGCCATCGTCGGCCTGACGCGGTACGTCAACCGCGGCCACATCGCCCGCGCCGCGCTGGAGGCCACCGCCTTCCAGACCCGCGAGGTCTTGGACGCCATGGAGGCTGACTCCGGCGCCAAGCTGGCCGAGCTCAAGGTGGACGGCGGCATGACGGCCAACAACACGCTGATGCAGTTCCAGTCCGACATGGTCGGCGTGCCCGTGGTACGCCCGGTCGTGGCCGAGACCACGGCGCTCGGGGCCGCGTACGCCGCCGGCATCGCCGTGGGATTCTGGAACGGCGAGCAGGACGTCATCGACAACTGGGCCGAGGACAAGCGCTGGACTCCGCAGATGGATCCGACCGAGCGCGACCGCCTCTACCGCAACTGGAAGAAGGCCGTCACGAAGACCTTCGAGTGGGTCGACGCCGACGTCAAGGAGTAGGCCCGCCCATAGGGTTGGCTCGTCGGCATGCGTCCGAGGAGCCACACCTTCCTGATCCTGGTATCCGAACTACCACCAATGCCCCGGGGAACCGGGGCATTGGCATGTCCGGGATGACGACTCACATGTCCAAGCGGCGGGCCGTCGCGACGGACAACTCGCGGGAGGCCATACGCTCGACGAGGTGGAGGGCCATGTCGATGCCCGCCGACAACCCGGCGGACGTGACGAAACGGCCAGCGTCGACCCAGCGACGGGAGTCGATGACCTCGATGGAGGGGAACCGGCGACGCAGGTCGTCCACATGGTCAGCATGGGTGGTGGCCTGGAGGCCGTCGAGCAGGCCCGTGCGCGCCAAGAGGAAGGCCCCCGTGCACACGGCTGCGATCACCGGCACCTGGGACGAGGTCGCCGAGATCCACGTCACGGCCTCCGGATCGTCGGCCTGCGCCCCTTTGGCGCCCGTGCTCCCTGGGATGACGAGGCACGAGAGCGGCGGATGATCGTCGATGGTCGCCTGGGGTTGGAGAACCGCGCCGGCGCGCGCGGTCACCGGATCGAGCGTGCGCCCGATGGTGACGAGGCTGAAGAGGTCGTCCGTGAAGGGCGAGGATGTCTGGGCGGAAAGCTGTGAGGCGGTCGCGAAAACTTGGTACGGACCGGCAAAGTCAAGCATCTCCATATCGTCGAAGGCATACAGCCCGATAGACATGGTCATGTGAGCACTCCTTATACGTGTCGGCTGGCACGCGGCTGTGTCGTCCCACTTTCCCCTAGCCAATCACCCGTTTTGCCACGGGTAGAATATTCCCATGGACTTCACTGCTGCGTATATCAGCGTACCAGGCGCATCCAATTCGGACTCACATACTCGAAAAGTGATCCTTGTGTCGCCACGCGGGTATTGCGCAGGTGTCGATCGGGCCGTCGCGACCGTGGAGAGGGCCTTGGAGATCCACGGTCCGGGGGTGTACGTGCGCAAGGAGATCGTACACAATAAGCATGTCGTTTCGGCGCTGAAGGACAAGGGCGCGATCTTCGTCGACGAGGTCGACGAGGTTCCCGTCGGCGCCGTCGTCGTCTTCTCCGCCCATGGGGTCTCCCCCGCTGTGCGAGCCGCGGCGAAGGAGCGCGAACTCGTCGCCATCGACGCCACCTGCCCCCTCGTGACCAAAGTGCACAAGGAGGCCAAACGGCTCGCTGCCTCGGGGATGGAGATCCTTCTCATCGGCCATGCCGGGCACGAGGAGGTCGAGGGGACGTACGGAGAGGCGCCGGAATCCATCACCCTCGTCGAGCATCCCGCGGACGCCCTGCGTGTGGACGTCCGGGATCCGGCTCGCGTGGCCTGGCTCTCGCAGACCACCCTCAGCGTGGACGAGACCCGCGAGACGGTGGCACGTCTGCGGGCCCGCTTCCCCGAGTTGATGGACCCGCCCAGCGACGACATCTGCTACGCCACCCAGAATCGACAGTCCGCCGTACGTGAGATCGCGCCGCAGTGCGACTGCGTCCTGGTCGTCGGCTCCGCCAACTCGTCCAACTCCCGCCGCCTGGTGGAGGTCGCCCTCGACGCAGGTGCCGGGCAGGCTCACCTCATCGACGACGTCGCCCAGATCGACCCCGCATGGATCGAGGACGCCACCACCGTCGCCGTGACCTCCGGCGCGTCTGTGCCCGACCACTTGGTACGAGAGGTGGTGGCCCACCTAGCCGCCTCCGGCTTCCCCGACGTCGAGGAGCACCGGCCCATCGAGGAGACCCTCACCTTCGCGTTACCGCCGCAGGTGCGGTGAGGTTCGATTGAATCGTCGGCACCGCAGGAACCCCCAAGAAAGCCCAGGAATCTCGAGCCTTCTTGGGGGTGCTCGCTATGTGAAAGGATCACTGATCCTACAGACCGGCTTGAGCAACTCCATACTCAGCTTGTTCCTGGGTGAAGTCCTCAAATATGAGTTGGTCGATCAGGCCTTGGCGTGAAAACGCGGTTATCTCAAGGTAGCTTTCAGCCTTCTTGGCGGCCTGCGCAGACCAGTCCGCATTTTGTGCATCCACGCCGTAGATGGCGTCTTCATTGGAGAACCCTTCAAAGACCAATTGGTCGATTAGCCCCTGACGCGAGAACGCTGAGGTCTTCAAGTAGCTGGCGGCCTTGCGTACTGCCTGCTTCTGCGACGTGGTTTCTTTTGTCTGGGTCGCTGGCTGCGTTTCCGCAGGGACGGTCGTGGCGCCATCAGTTGTGGCTGCTTCGGTCGGCGTGGTGGCGCCATCGGTTGTGGCTGTCGTCGTCGGCGTGGTGGCGTCAGCGCTGCTGTCATCACGAGTGGCAGCGACACTGACGATGATGACGGCCACAATCACGATGATCCAGAACCAGACCTTCTTGAAGATCGGCTTCTTTGGCTTCTCTTGTGGTTCAGTCATAGGGATTACTCCTGTCGTAGGGGTGTAGATGCGACCCATGTGAAACGCATCACGAGAAACCGCATAATCATCCTGAGACATGACCCGTATTCCTCGCGAGACAAAGGATAATGCCGACGCG
>Ga0123357_10002641_pt1 | contig 20153 bp, 17 predicted proteins | sample TergutEmb28metaG_FD_89873 | JGI IMG/M metagenome (GOLD analysis project Ga0123357, IMG submission 89873) | Embiratermes neotenicus P4 segment gut microbial communities from Petit-Saut dam, French Guiana - Emb289 P4 | ecosystem: Host-associated > Arthropoda: Insects > Digestive system > Gut ... | reverse complement strand
GCGAAGCGCGAGGGCACTGAAAAAGTCCCTTTTTTGACAAAATACCCTCGTTACAGGGCTTGTAGAAGGGGTAAATTTGCAAATTTCGGACTTTTTCAGTGCCCTCGCGAAGCGCAGCTCGGGATAAAATACGCACCTCTTCCTCCCTCAACCCCGTAGCGGGTTGAACTACTACGCAGTTCAGGCGATAGAGCAGTAGTCTCTTATGCCCCGAGCTGCGCTTCGCTTGCACGGGGTTATTCACGTTATACGCCTTCCGGCGTATTTTCTGCAATATATATTTTCCGTTATTCATTTGAAATAAAATCATTTTATGTTTGGATGGATTCTTAGTTTATTTGAAAGCGGCTATTACTTTGCCGGAGGTATCGATAATTTTCCAGATATGAGCTTTTTGTACAACAGCTAAGCCGTCTGAAAAACCTGAAAAGTGGGATGAAATAATTCCATTAAAATAAATGAAAGGAATTATCGTTTTCCCATTTTTATCTATATAACCATATTTCCCATTTTTCCACACATTTGCTAAACCATACTGAAAATCTCCTGCATTATCATAAATACATGGTATGACTTCCCTCCCCATTTTATCTATGTAGCCATATTTCCCATTTTTCTTTACGCAAGCTAAGTCTTCGGAAAAACCAATATCATGATCATATAGACATGGAATAACTTCTTTTCCCATATTGTTGATTATACCATATTTTCCATTCTTTCTTACAACAGCCAAGCCTTCAGAAAAACCATAACTGTATTCATCATAAATAAATGGAATTATCTCTTTTCCCGTTTTATCTATGAACCCCCATTTTCCATTTTTCTTTACCAAAGCTAAATTTTCTCGAAAGTAATTAACATCGTCATAAATACAAGGGATAACTTCTTTTCCTGTTATATCAATTAGTCCATATTTCCCATTTTTACTTATCCAAGTTACGCCATCGAAAAATGGTATATCTATGTCTCCAAGTTTAATAAGCTCATAAATACATGGAATGACTTCTTTTCCTGTTTTATCAAAAAAACCGTATTTCCCGTGTTTTTCTATTCTAATTAAGCCTTCCGAAAATTTTTCACCCATAAAAGAATAAATACAGGGAAACACTTCTTTCCCCGTTTTATCTATTAGACCATAGCCAGATTCTTTTTTCGATACTCGAGCCAACCCATCGAAAAAATATCCATCACCCGGGAAAAGATTATCATAAATAAACGGTATTACTTCCTTTTTTTCAGTTCTATCGATAAAGCCCCATTTCCCATTTTTTTGTGCATAAATTAATTCATTGTCATTGTTATACCGATCTTCTATATCATCATAAATACATGGAATTATTTCTTTCCCGCTTTTATCAATGTATCCCTTCTTCCCATTTTTCCATGCCTCAGCCCTTCCTTTTGAAAAAGGATTAACCATTTCATAAACACACGGAATCACTTCTTTCCCCGTCTTATCAATAAATCCCCACTTCTCATTTTTTCTAACTACAGCTAAATCCTCTGAGAACCAACCAATTTCTGAATAATCTCTTTTTTCTGCCTGTTGCATCTCTGCCTGTGCATCTTGACAACGTTTCAACCACTCCCCTACATCGTTTGGTTGCGGACAATCCGGAAAACGCAACGAAGCCTTAAACTGTTTTTCAGCCGCATCATAATTGCCTTGCGAAAATTCGCTCTTGCCCCTGTCGTAAGCTATTTTGTAACTTTCCTGTTGCGAAAATGCCGAAAAGCCCAAAAAGAAAAAAAATGTTGTTATGAATGTTCTCATTATTTTGTTTTTAATTGAAACTCATCAATTTTTTTAATAAACGTATGTAAGACCGTAGGTCTTAAATATTGATAGCCCCGTGCAAGCGAAGCGCAGCTCGGGGTAAAAATACGTACCTCTTCCTCCCTCAACCCCGTAGCGGGTTGAACTGCTACGTAGTTCAGGCGATAGAGCAGTAGTCTCTTATGCCCCGAGCTGCGCTTCGCTTGCACGGGGTTATTCATGTTATACGCCTTCCGGCGTATTTTCTGCAATATATATTTTCCGTTATTCATTTGAAATAAATTCAACTTATGTTTAGATGGGCTATTTATTTGAAAGCGGCTATTACTTTACCGGAAGTATCGATGATTTTCCAGATGTTACCTTTTTTGACTACAGCCAAACCTTCGGAAAAAAAGTCAACTTTATTATAAATACATGGAATCACTTCTTTGCCGGTAGTATCTATAAAACCATATAGCCCATTCCTGCAAACCGGCGCCCTATTTTCGGTAAAATCAGAGACACAATCATGATTATCATAAATTAATACTTTTGCCCCTGTCTTATCAATATAAAAATAACTGGAATCTCCACTCTTCTTTGTAAGAGCCATACCACAGGAAAAAGGGTGCGCAACCTCGTAAACAAAAGGAATTATTGTTGTTCCTGACATATCAATATAACCCCATTTTCCATCTTTCTCTACAACAGCCAAACCTTCCGTAGAAAAATAATTTGGAGAAACTACATTTCGCTGAGCAATCATTATCCCATCATAAATACAAGCAATTATTTCTTTTCCTGTTTTATCTATGAACCCATATTTTCCACCTTTCTGTACAGCGGCAATTCCTTCACAAAAAGCGCCAACGTGATCATAAATACACGGAATAGCTTCTCTTTCAAATCTATCCATATAACCCCTTTTTCCATTTTTCGTTACCGGTGTCAAACCTTCACTAAACATTCCAGGATTGTCATAAACGCATCGAATAACTACACTTCCATTTTCATCTATAAATCCCCACTTTCCATTTCTCTTTACAGAAGCTAAACCTTGTGAAAAAGTTGAGACTGAATCATAATTAAATGAAAGCGGAATCACCTGGGCTCCCATCTTATCAATATAGCCTCTTTTCCCATCTTTTCTGATAAGCGCTAATCCTTCATTAAAGTGACGTACTGAATCATAAATACAGGGAACCACTTCTTTTCCTGTTTTATCAATAAATCCAAATTTTTCATTACGCTCTACAGGAGCCAAGCCTTCTGAAAAATTCCATATATGAGAATATCCGCGATACTGTGCTTCGGGTTCATTCGAAACGACTGGATTTGTTTTTCTCTTGCAATCTGCCAATCGTTGCTTTGCTTTCATATCATTGCGATTAATATTCAACACTCGCTGGTAAGCAGCTTGCGCCTGTTCATACTTGCCGGAATTATACAAGTTTTCCCCCTGTTGCATCCCTGCCTGTGCACTTTGGCAACGTTTCAACCACTCCCCTACATCGTTTGGTTGCGGACAATCCGGAAAACGCAACGAAGCCTTGAATTGTTTTTCAGCCGCATCATAATTCCCTTGCGAAAATTCGCTCTTGCCCCTGTCGTAAGCTATTTTGTAACTTTCTTGTTGTGAAAATGCCGAAAGGCATAAAAAGAAAAAAATTACTGTTATGAATGTTCTCATTGCTTTGTCCTTTTATTTATTTCTTTCAGGATATTTTGTAATTCTTCGCTCTGATCGTTCCATATTAATCCGATAGTTACCTGCTCTTTCCCATATTCCAAATAGTCTGCGTCAATAAGATCTTTTGCCGAATTAAAGTATTCTTTTGCTTTATTGTTCAAGGAATCTATGCCGTTGTATGCTTGAAGCAAACGGCAATCAGCCACTAAATCACGGGCTTCTGCATAGTCTTTTTCTCGAAGAAGGCTATCTTTTTGGGCAGCTCGAATTAGATTATCAACTTCTGCAAAGTTGTAAAAAAAGTGTAAAGAATCGCAGGAACGAAGCGCTTTTCCGGCTTGCACAGTATCGTAATTCAATAAAAAAGCTTTTTCATATTCCTGATGAGCAAGCTTAAATGAATTTTGCTCGATGTAACTATTACCGCTTTGTATAAAAGCATTAAACTTTTCCTGTAACGGAATACCGGAAGATTTTCCCTGCTTTAATAACCAAATGCCTCCTATTACTGCAATAAAGATAAGTACAATAATCGAAATCAAACGAACCGGTAATCTGCGTTTTCGGGGTTTGGGCTTATCTAAAGGAACATCCGGCATATAGGATGTCTTTGTTTCAACTTCCGGCATGGGAGGAGGCGCAGGAATATCTTCCTGCTTTTTTTCTTCCGTCATGTCGCGCCAGAAATCCGATACATGCTGGTAGCGGTCTTCTTTTTTGAGAGCCATCGCTTTTGCAATAGCGTCGCTTATCTGTTGTGGAACTTCGCTATTCAGTTCCCGGGTTGTCGGCATTTCTTCGACCAGACGTTCCACCGGATCATCAGGCAGCCTGCCGGTGAGGCAATGATAAAGCGTAGCGCCCAAAGCATAAATATCCGATGCCGGCGTAAAAGGTTTGCGGGTATGGCTAACCTGTTGTTCCGGTGGCGCATAATTGGAAGAGTGAGCCACAACGGTGCTCTTTTCCTGTTCTTTTTCCCTAATTTCCGCAGCATACTGTTTGGCAATGCCGAAATCGATAATTTTAACGGCGCCCTCTTCCGTAATCAACAAATTCGACGGCTTTATATCCAAATGAATAATACCTTTGGCATGTGCCGCCTGCAATCCTTCCACTATCTGACCCGCATATTTCAAGGCGACTTCAACAGGCAACTTATGCTCTTTTTCCAGCATTTTCTGTAAGTCGGTTCCCTGAATATACTCCATGACCATATAAGTAGTATTGTTTTCTTCGAACGTATCAAAAACATTCACAATATACGGATGTTTTAATTGGGAAATCAGCGCAGGCTCCCGTTCAAGCAAACGCTTTTTGAAATTTTCAAAGTTCTCTCGCTTTTCCGGATGTGCAGCGACTTCTTTGCCATCTTCCTTGCGGATACAACCGTTTTTCAGAAAAAATTCCTTAATGACAACAGGAATGGTTGTCTCTACGGAACCGTATTTTTTTACGATATTCTCAATCATCGAAGCTTTGTAGGTAATGCCGAAACCTCCCTGCCCTATTACACATTCGATTGTGCATCTGCCGTTTTGCAATTTCGTATGGTTTTTGAGTGCATCCATAAATTCAGTGGGGTTTATTGATTTGTATTATGTTCATTCTTTGCATACTGTTATTTTTTTGTTTAATCTTGTCAATCCCATAAATCTTGTAAAAATCACGGTTCAGACAAACTATAGGCTAAACGGAAGCCAAGATAAGAGCCGCGGAAGTCCGGAGGATAGTCGTTGCGGTACGACACACGAGCACACCACGCATTGCAGCCCCAGCTACCGCCACGATTCACGTGGTAAGAACCAATTGATGGTCCCGTAGGATCGCGTTGGGAGGTAGACGAATAGCCGCCGTACCAGTCCTGGCACCATTCCAAAACATTACCGCTCAAATCGTAAACGCCTAATTCATTCGGCGATTTTTTTCCAACAGGGTAGGTTTGGGGGTCGATACTTTCACCATCGTTCCAGGAAACGCTGCCTACCGTATTGCTTCCGCTGTACTTGTAACCGTTACTTCTATTCCCGCCACGAGCTGCATATTCCCATTCTGCCTCCGTTGGTAATCGATATTGTTTGCCCGTTTGTGTATTCAGTTTACGGATAAACTCCTGCACATCGTCCCAACTCACACTTTCAACAGGAAGATTGTTTCCTTTAAAATTACTCGGATTTGTGCCCATAACCGACTCCCATTCTGCCTGCGTCACTTCATATTTACCGATGTAATAACTACTGAGAGTTACCTGATGAGCCGGCTTTTCATTTTCAATACAATCGTTGCCTTGTTCCTGCGTACAACCCATAGTAAATGTACCGCCTTGAACATAAACCATTTCAATTGCAGAAGCGCTAATCTGTTTCACACACTCATCATATTGCTTTTTTGCATACGCATCCTTCGGATTTTTATCCAGCACGCTTTTATAACGATCCCTTGCCTTCTCATATTCCTGTTCCTTGAAATAATCGTCAGCTACAATCAATGTTTTGAAACACTCATCCGCCGCCTGAATTTGCGCGCTTACATCCCTGCTCCCATCAAACTCCGTGAAAAGCGTATAATTCCTTTTGGCGCATTCATAATCGCCTTTCTCGAAGCAGTCTTTCGCCTGCTGCAAATAGTCTTGTCCGTTGGCTTGCCAGCAACAAAACAAAAAGAAAAGTAAAAAAAGTACGTTTCTCATATAATTATTTTTGAATGCTTATTCTTTTGTAGAAGACATAATCACTATCCTATTCCAATTATTTTGCGGGTAAGGACGTTCGTAGAATCCTTTCCAATCTACCGTAACACGATATGAATCTATATTATACTTTGTTACCAATTCTCTTGCAACAGCTTTAGCACGCTTTTCCGCTATCTTCAACGCGTTTTTTGACGTACCTTCATCTTTATCTGCATAACCTGTTATTCTTATCGTTTCGTTTGTCGTTTTCAAAAAAGTAGCTGTATTGTATATGCTAATTTGTTGATTAGCATCAATAACAGAACTTCCTATACGAAAAAATACAACATTAGGAACATAGTTTATTTCTTCCTTAACTAGGAATGTCGAAGCTGCCTTTTGCACAACTGTTATTTTTTCGGATTTGTCATTTACTTTCACATAGAAATAATCTTCTCGCGGTGAATTTCCTGTCCAAGCGTTGCACCGAAAACTAAAACCGTCTGATTTTTTACTGATTATCAAACACCAGGATGGCAAGGAAGTAATATCATAATTACCGGTATTGGTAGTAACGCTTACAAATGCTGTATCTTCCGATGATGAGAATGACAATTCTTTTGGAGAAACTGTTAATGTTATTATTACAAGTTGAATCTGTTTCACACACTCATCATATTGCTGTTTAGCATACGCATCCTTCGGATTTTTATCCAGTACGCTTTTGTAACGATCCCTCGCCTTTTCATATTCTTTATCTTTGAAATTAGCTTCGGCTGCAATCAATATTTTGAAACATTCGTCCGCCGCTTGAATTTGTGCGCTTACATCCCTGCTCCCATCATATTCCTTAAAAAGCGTGTATTTCTGTTTGGCGCATTCGTAGTCGCCTTTCTCAAAGCAGGCATTCGCTTGCTGCAAATAGTCCTGTCCGCTGGCTTGCCAGCAGCAAAACAAAAAGAAAGGTAAAAAAAGTAAGTTTCTCATATCATTATTTTTTTATATAATCTGTAAATGCAAAAGCGACAATTCCCTTTCCGCTCTGATTAACGATTTTCCAAACGGAAATTTCTACGGCGTTTTCTGTGTCCGGAGTTTTCCATAGACTGAATTCAGCCGCCTGTCAATTCCTGTCCTGCATTTATCGGAGTACCTGCCGGAAGGATATATTTGCATATAAAATTGATAACTTTCCAATGTGTTCCTGTTTGCAAGATAGTTCCAAATACAATCCTCTTTGATATTTTCCACTCGTTGCCTTCCTTCAGAATTTTCCGCGTCCAGCCGATGATCCAAAGAAAAATTTTCAATCGTCGGGTCAAAATAACGATACCCTCTTAAACCGCAACCGCGATCAAACGTTCCATGCTGATATCTCATATCGCTATCCCAGGTAGCATCCATAATAATCCACTTGCCTGAAACATAGATCTCATTCCATGCATGATTGGTTGTTTTTTCAAGATTTTGAAAATTCCATTCGCCGTTGGTACTGAGACCCAAACCTACACCGGATACAACCCGGCACGGAATACCTGCACTCCGCAACAACGCCGCCCACAGATTAGCATATCCCGAACATACCGATCTTTTATTATGAAGGACATCTACGGAACCAACAACATAATTGTACGAATTGGCGCCATTATTGGCGTAATAGGCATCAAAATCATAATAAATATGGGTGGCTAACCAGTCGTGAATAGCTTTTGCTTTACTGTAATCATCCTTACAGAGGGACGTAATTTCCTGTGCTAAAACAATAATTTCCTGATTATCACAGTCAACTCCCCAGCTTGGGGCTAAAAAATCTTTAGGATTCACATCGGGTGGAAATACGGTTCTGTTAATTTTCAAAACAATGAGCCCTGCCAGGCTGTCAGGGATGGCAGGATGACTAATTCCCTTATTATTCGTAACGACAAAATTAACCGGCAAAGGAGGTTCATTAAAAACCGGATGTTTTTCGGTTTGCGCATTAAGCGATATTGAAAACAATATACTTAGCAAAACAAGTATCCTATTTTTCTGTTTCGTTTTCATATTTTTGATCCTTAGAAGTTTTTGTTGTTATAATTAAAGATTTCTAACTCACAATAAAATTCTCTATTCACAATAAATTAGAGGATTTTGACAAAAACGGAAGTAGCCCTTGCATCCTTGCTCCCATCTGTAAGTCTTTGCACAATGCCGTTTTTCCATAATGTGGCAACTTCATTCTTTTGTGAATTTGTTTCATACCCAGCTACATATATATCATTGCCTGATACGTAAACGGATTTAGCCTCTGCATCCTTACTTCCATCTGTAAGTCTTTGCGCAAGTCCGTTTTTCCACAATGTGGCAACAAGCAAAGAGTGTTCGTTGCTTTCACTCCCAGCGACATACACATCATTGCCCAATACGTAAACGGATTCAGCTCTTGCAAAAGTATTACTCCCGTCTGTAATGCTTTGTGCAATGCCGTTTTTCCATAATATGGCAGCATTGCCATCATACCCCGCAACATATACATCATTGCCTGATACGTAAACGGATTCAGCCCTTGCGTCTTTGCTTCCGTCTGTAAGGCTTTGCGCCTTGCCGTTCTTCCACAGCATAGCAACACCTCCTCCCTTTGTGTTATATTCATATCCAGCAACATACACATCATTGCCCAATACGTAAACGGATGTAGCTCCTGCATTCTTGCTTCCATCTGTAAGGCTTTGCGCCCTGCCGTTTTTCCACAACATGGCATTACCTATACGACCATTCCCTGCAACATACACATCATCCCCTGCAATGAAAATAGAATTAGCCCACGCACTGTTATCATAAGTTTTATCAATAAGGTTCTGCGACACACCATTTTTCCATAGCCTGGCAATTGTCAAATTGCTTTTGTTAGCTTCATACCCAACTATATACACATCATTTCCGGATACGTAAACAGATTCAGCGCTCGCACTCTTATTTCCGTCTGTAAGTCCTTGCACAATACCGTTCTTCCACAATGTGGCAGCATTTCCATCATGTCCCGTTACATATATATCCGTCTTTTTTGCTGTTTCCGTATGGGTAGTAAAATCTTTGAGTATCTTCACACACTCATCAAATTGCTCCCTGGCTTTCGGATCCTTCGGATTTTTATCCAGTACAGCTTGGTAACGATCCCTCGCTTTTTCATATTCCTTTTCCTTGAAATAATCGTCGGCTGCAATCAATATTTTGAAACACTCATCCGCCGCTTGAATTTGCGCGCTTACATCCCGGCTCCCATCAAACTCCGTGAAAAGCTTGTAATTCCTTTTGGCGCATTCGTAGTCGCCTTTCTCAAAACAGGCGTTTGCTTGCTGCAAATAGTCCTGTCCTTCGGCTTGCCAGCAGCAAAACAAAAACAAAGGTAAAAATAGTAAGTTTCTCATACAATCATTTTTTATTTTTTTTCGACCGCCTTCGGCGGTAATCTTTTTCTTTTTTTCGTTTTGCCTTTCGTCGGTCGGCTCCGCTTCGCCCGCCTTTTGGCAAAACTCACTTCTCCATCAACAGACCCTAATTTGAACTGCAAGCTAGGCGGAAGCCAAGATCGTTGTAGCGACTGCCGGGCGCGCCGCCGTTGCGATCCGACACGCGACAGTACCCCGCATCGCCGTCCCAGCCGCCGCCGCGAAACACACGGTTAGAGCCGGAGGATGGTCCTTGAGGATTCATTTGATCCGAAGCAGAGTAATTTCCATACCAGTCGCTGCACCATTCCCAAACATTGCCGCTCATATCGTAAATGCCTAATTCATTCGGCGATTTTGTTCCGACCGGATGCGTAGTGTTACTGCTGTTTTCACTATACCATGCCACATTCCCTGCCGTATTACTCCCGCTGTACTTGTAATGGGCGGATTGCATTCCGCCCCTGCAGGCATATTCCCATTCCGCTTCCGTCGGCAACCGGTACTGCTTGCCCGTCTGTGCATTCAGTTTACGGATAAACTCCTGCACATCGTTCCAACTCACATTTTCAACCGGTAAGTTGTCGCCTTTGAAATTACTCGGATTGGTAGCCATAACCGATTTCCATTCCGCCTGCGTCACTTCATATTTGCCGATATAAAAACTGCTGAGCGTGACTTGATGAGCCGGCTTTTCCCAATCGTAACAATCATCGCCCTGCTCCTGTGTGCAGCCCATAGTGAATGTACCGCCTTGAACATAAATCATGGCTATCGATAAATCGTTGGTCGGCGTCCTGCTCACTGCATTGCCGCTTGGATTGCCCGCCTGTGAAGGCTGATTGTTTGATGCTGAAGCGTTGATTTGTTTCACACAGGCATCGTACTGCTTTTTAGCGTAAGGATCCTTCGGATTTTTATCCAGCACAATTTTGTATTTTCCCTTTGCCTTTGCGAATTCCTTATCTTTGAAATAGCCGTCGGCTAAAATGAGGGTTCGCAAACACTCATCCGCCGCTTGAATTTGCGCGCTTACATCCCGGCTTCCGTCAAACTCCTTAAAAAGCGCGTACTTCTGTTTGGCGCATTCGTAGTCGCCTTTCTCAAAGCAGGCGTTCGCTTGCTGCAAATAGTCCTGACCGCTGGCAAGCAACGGGCAGAAAACAAGCAAACTTAGAAAAATAATGTTCTTCATAACCTATAGTTTTTTTATTTACATTTATCCAATAAATCCCGTACTTCCTGCGTGTTATTCAACCCCTGCGCATATTGGAGCATCTTTTTTACATTCGCATCAAATCCCGATCCGTTTTCGATTAACGATTTAGCTTTTGTAAGATAATTAAGGTATCCGGCGGTTACATCGCCTCCCATATCTTTACTTTTTTTATACAACTGATAAGATTGTTCATACCGTCCAATGCCTGATTGGCTGTTATTAAAAACAGCATTGGCTTGCTGCAACAGTTTGGCTGCCTCCTGCCTGTGGTCGGGTTGCTCTGCCGGCGGCTGTGCCGGAGGGGTATGCTGCTGCTGTGGAGGTTCTACAACCGGAGATTCCTGTTGTGCAATTGTTCGAGCGGTATCGGGCGTTGCCGCGACAACGTTTTCCGGGATTGAACCGGAGGGCTCCTCGTCGCTGCTTTTCCCCGGATAGAAATAAATGATTGCTGCCAAAACAGCGATGGCGACTCCGACGCCAATTGCTATTCTTTTCCAAAGCGGTGATGCCGGCTTGGGATCCCTTGGTAACGATCGTACAGGTCGTTCCGGTTGTTTTTGCTTTTTAGCTTTTGCTGAAACTTTTTCTACTTTTGTCTCCTCTTCTCTTACTTCAACAGTTTCTTTTTGTGGAGCGTCGATTCGGGTATCATCGTCCTTGGGCTGGTTGTCCTGCGCTATATTCTTCGCTTTCAGCGCTTGCATAAATGCTTCCACCGTTTGATAGCGGTCGCGGCTTTTTTCGCTCATGGCTTTCGCAACGGCAATTTCCGTTTGCTTGCTGACATTCGGATTGAAGCGGCTAACAGGTTCCAGGTCGTATTGACTTCTCGAGGTGGCTTCGATCGGTGTTTCTCCTGTAAGCATTTTGTAGAGTGTAGCGCCGGCGGCGTAAATATCGGTGGGCGGCGAAAACGATTTCAGTGTCCCGTACTGCTCCACCGGCGAATAGCCGACGCTTCTTCCCAGCGGGGTATCGCTGGTTTCTTGCGACGTCTCATCATATTGCTTGCTTATCCCGAAATCGATAAGCCGAACGTTGTCTTCTTCATCGATCAGCACATTGCCCGGTTTGATATCGAGATGCAGAATCCGCTTACTGTGTATTTCGGTCAGTGCGGAACACAGCTGTTCCGTATACCGCAAGGCGGTAGCTTCGTCTATTCGTCCCAGGCGGTTGATTTTGTCTTTGAGCGATTCTCCTTCAACATACTGCATCACTAAGTAAACCGTATTGTTCTCCTCAAAAATATCGAAAATCCCGACAATATGGGGGTGTGAAAGTTTAGAAATGATTTTCCCTTCTTTCCGCATCTTCTCCTTGAGTTGCGCCATCATCTCCTTTCCTTCTGCCGAACTGATGCTTACCGTGAATCCGTCGGCGCCGCGATTACAATATTTACTCCAAAAAAATTCCTTGATGACTACGATCGAATAAGCATCGGCTGTCCCCATAGCGCCCGATAATTCTTGGTACCAGCGGGCAAGGTAGGTTATTCCGTATCCTCCCTGTCCGATTTTTTCTTCAATGCGATAGCGATAAATTCCGTTCTTTAATTTATGTCCTTTCGTGAGTTGCATATAGGTTTATATTATTTATTCAATCTTGGTAATCATATTAATCTTTTGAAAATCACGGTTCAGACGAGCAGGCTAAGCGGAAGCCGAGATTGTTGTTGCGGTAGACCGGAGCGTCGTAATTGCGGTCCGACACACGCGCGCGCCATGCACCGTCGTACCAACTGCCACCACGAAATATGCGGTAGTAGCCGCCTATTGATCCCGTAGGATCGCGCTGGGATGAAGGTAAATAGTATCCAGACCCATCCTGACACCATTCTCTAACATTTCCGCTCATATCGTAAATACCTAATTCATTTGGCGATTTTGTACCAATAGTATGCGTTTTATTATCGCTATTTTCATTGTACCAAGCCACGTCGCCTGCCGTATTACTGCCACTGTACTTGTAATGGACGGATTGCAATCCGCCCCTACTGGCATATTCCCATTCCGCTTCCGTTGGCAACCGGTACTGCTTTCCCGTCTGTGCACTCAACTTGCGGATAAATTCCTGCACATCATTCCAGCTCACACTTTCCACTGGTAAAAGGTCACCCTTAAAACGGCTCGGATTATTGCCCATCACTGCTTTCCATTGCGCCTGCGTTACTTCGTATTTGCCGATGTAAAAACTGCTGAGGGTTACCTGATGGGCAGGTGTTTCATCTTCATAACAATCGCTTCCTTGCTCCGAAGTGCAGCCCATAGTAAACGTACCGCCTTGTACATAAATCATTTCTATTACAAAACCATTAGTTGTAGCCCTGTTCGCAACACGACTGCTTGGACTGGTCGTCTGCGGTGGCTGATTGGTTGTTGCAGAAGCATTCATTTGCTTCACACAAGCATCATATTGTTTTTTAGCATACGGATCTTTGGGATTTTTATCCAAAACAGCCTTATAACGATCCCTTGCTTTCTTGTATTCTTTGTCCTTGAAATTGGAATCAGCAGCAATCAGTGTTTTGAAACACTCATCCGCCGTTTTAATTTGAGCGCTTACATCCTTGCTTCCATCATATTCCTTAAAAAGCGTGTATTTCTGTTTGGCGCATTCGTAGTCGCCTTTCTCAAAACAGACCTTCGCCTGCTTCAAGTAGTCCTGTCCGCTGGCTTGCCAGCAACAAAACAAAAAGAAAGGTAAAAATAGTAAGTTTCTCATATAATTATTTTTTTATTTCTACTGTCATGCTAACAACATCTTCAAATTTTTCGACCGCCTTCGGCGGTTTTCTTTTCTTTTTTCGTTTTGCCTTTCGTCGGGCGGCTCCGCTCCGCCCGCCTTTTGACAAAACTCCCCCTTGCTTTCAACAGACCCTAATTTGAACTGCAGGCCAGGCGGAAGCCGAGAATGCCGTCGCGGCCGTCGGGAGGGCTGACGCCGCGGTTCGACACACGCACGCCCCCCGCACCGTAGCCCCAGCTACCGCCACGAAACACGCGGTCAGAGCCGGACGATGGTCCTTGTGGATTCATTTGATCCGAAGCAGAATAATTTCCATACCAGTCGCTGCACCATTCCCAAACATTGCCGCTCATGTCATAAATGCCTAATTCGTTCGGTGATTTTGTTCCGACCGGGTGAGTCTTACTTCCACTATTTTCATTATACCATGCCACATTTCCTGCCGTATTGCTTCCGCTGTACTTGTAATGGGTGGATTGTAATCCGCCCCTGCTGGCATACTCCCATTCCGCTTCCGTCGGCAACCGGTACTGCTTTCCCGTCTGCGCATTCAATTTGTGGATAAACTCCTGCACATTGCTCCAACTCACACTTTCAACCGGTAAGTTGTCGCCTTTGAAATATGAAGGATTGGCTCCCATAACCGATTTCCATTCCGCCTGCGTCACTTCATATTTGCCGATGTAAAAACTACTGAGCGTAACTTGATGAGCCGGCTTTTCATCGTCAAAACAGTCACTGCCTTGTTCCGAAGTACAGCCCATAGTGAATGTACCGCCTTGAACATAAACCATGGCTATCGATAAATCAGTCGCCGGCTGCGTATCAACTACAGATGTATTTGCAGCAACAGTTGAATTAACAACCTCTGCTGTTTGATTCGTATTGTTATCATCGTTTCGAGTAAGCCCTTTCCACCCAAAAATCAGCAACAGGACAACAGCAGCGGCAGCCGCAGCAAAAAGAATGTACTTTTTTATTGGCAGCGGTTGCGGCGCTGGAACATCACCCTTTTTGTCTCTGCCGCTTGGCGGAGGCGCCGCCGACTGCTGTGGCGTCTGTTCAATCCTGGTTTCGCCATCCGCTTCCGGCGGAGCTTTGCGCGCCCCTTCTCTCCCCTGCCCTGCCAAAATTGCCTTTACCTCTTGCACATTCTTGACCCGCTTTGCAGCATCAGTCTCTATGCAAGCGCGAATCAATGCTTGCCACGGTTCGGGGACTGTGTCGATTGCTTTAGGCAATTTGCCGGAAACGATCTGTCGAAACAGTTCCAAGCGCCCCGATTCGCTGGTCGGCGTATGCTCGCCGGTCGTAAACGGCAATTCTCCCGTAAAAGTTTGAAAAGCAATGACTCCGAAACTCCACAAGTCGGTATTTTTGCGAATTTCACGACCGCCTAACTGCTCGGGCGAAGAATAAGCAAAAGTGCCAGCTCCGGGAAGCGAATTACTGAACACCGAACTTTTGTTGATATCCAACTGCTTGCTTATCCCGAAATCGGTGATTTTGGGTATGTATTCGCCGTTTTGCCTGCGCACGATCAAAATGTTCTGCGGCTTCAGGTCGCGATGAATAATACCTTGCGCATGCAAGAAATCTACCCCCTCCAGAATCTGCCTGAGGATGCCGGCTTTTTGTTCCGTAGAGACGCAATGACTTGCGTCTCTACCATCCTCTCTCAACAATTGACCGAGATTCCCTTCTTCGTAGAATTGCAAAATACCAAAATCATATTCCCCGTCCATTTGCCTGAAAGTGTAACAGGCTTCGTAGTAAGCGATATTTGGATGCGTGGGCAATTTAGATACCAATTCCACCTCTTTGCGCAAACGCGTACTTTCGAATTCCGGCTTCACTTTCGATATTTTCAGCGCCACCCAGCGGTCGCGGTGATTATCGTAGGCTTTAAACACGCTGCCAAATCCGCCTTCGCCAAGTTTGTCGGCGCTTAAATCATAACTGTATCGCTCTTGAAATTCCTGTAATGTCATACTAACTCTCAACTTTCAACTCTCAACTCTCAACTTAAAAACAGTGTGTCCCAGCTTTATGCTATCGTCCGGCACAAGCAGGATCACATCTTCTTTTTCGAGGCGTTTGCCGTTATGGAAAGTACCGTTTTTACTTCCGTTATCCGACAAACGATGTTCAAAAATGCCATTGGCTTTCATGTTGACTTCAATGGTCGCATGGTTTCTGCCCATAAACTCGTCTGTGGTAGGTAGCTGAATACTCGCAGTGGAGGTTGGCGACATTCGACCAAGCGTATTGACGCCTGTTTTCAATTCCAATGTTCTTTCCTTCTGCAACCATCGGGCGTCGCTTTCCGTCATTTCCAATATTCCAGGCTTATACATTTTCTCTATCGATGAATTATCGGGAACAGCGGTTGGAGGCTCCTTTTCCCTGAAATCTGCAACTTTTCGCCTTTGCTTGCAGAACGGACAGGTAACCCAATCGCCGGCAGTGCGGTCAAATTTCAAAACTGCGCCGCACTGCGGATTTGGACAGATATTTTCGCTTATCATCCGTGTACAATTTTATAAATTAAAAATTACTGATATCTGCATGGTTGTTGAAATCGGCAAGGTCATTGCTCGTATCATAGCCATAATGTATGGAATCGTCATTCCCTGTATGATCAGCAGGTGTGGAATCGTCATTCCCTGTATGATCGGCAGGTATGGAATCGTCATTTCCTGTATGATCGGCAGGCATGGAATCGTCATTCCCTGTATGATTATGATCCGGAGTATCTTGCGAATCATGATTATAGTCGATGGGAACGTCGCTTTCACGCGTATAAACAGATGAATGTTCCGGATCGTTGTTATCGTTAACTACCGCAATATCATACTGTCCATCCTGGTCGGTATCTACCAGTATCACATCTTGTCCATCCATCACAGCAGAAACGATAGACACGTCGTGTCCGCCGATTTCAATTTGAGCCGCGTTAAGAATCTTTACCTCCTGGTCGTCGGGAACAGGCTGGGGATCAACAACAGGCTGTGGATCAACGATAATGTGCACATCTACAACAGTGTGCGGGGGGTCTACAACAGGATGCGGATCTACAGCAGGATGCGGGTCTACAACAGGATGCGGATCTACAGCAGGATGCGGATCTACTACAGGATGCGGATCAATGTTGTAATGATAACTGCTAAACGCATGCCTGTATTCGGGAGATAAGCTCTGCCACTCATTCGCGTAGTAGGTGCCGTAAACATGTCCATGCCATTCGAACACCCCGCCGGGTCCTACTTCATGACGGGCGGCTGCGAAAGCCTCGTCGTAAGTCATTTGGTCATTGACGCTGTGGGCTATGGGTACTTTTGATCCGTCGAAATGGATGGTTTCCGGATTTTGTTGCGAGAGGGAGCCGGTATCGGGAGTGGGATTAGAGCCGGGCGTTGGAGTGGAATGAGTTCCCTGATTATCGTGTTCCTTAAAACCGGAAATAAGCATTGCTCCGCCTACTCCTGCCGCTACGCCGCCTGCGCCTGCCATCACATTTTTTACGCTGCTCTTTTCACTTTTCGCTTTTGCGGTTTCATTTTCCTGAACCTGATTGTTAGCGGTTCCTTTTTGTTCGTTGCTTTCATCCAAACGTGTTTCATCATTTGGAATGTTTTCTTTGTTCGTTGCCATAATTGTTTTGTTTTTTTGTTGTTAATAAATTATGAAATATTTTTATGCAAAGAAAATAATAAAATTTCGGAAAATAGCAAGAAAAAATGGTTTTTTGGATGAAATGTGTTGTTTATATTATCAAATGCGCGGTTTTTCACAAAACAGCTTATTCTACATGGAATTCACGCTGGCAACGCTGGCATTTCCCCTGTCTTTTAATGATTTCCCAGGGACGTTCTCCAAAATCCAGCCCGCAATTGGGACATACATAAGCAATTAAAAAGCGTTCACGGAGTTCATTCAGGCGTTCAGGCGTTTTTGCAGTCGTATTGGATGCCCAAATTCCGCCAAGCAATAAGCCAAAAGCCGAAATAATGCTGCCAAATATTTGAATAATCATACTAACCATTGGATTGCCTTTATTAAAAAAGAAAGGAACGACGATCATCAGCAAGCCGATTAGTAAAGTGGAGAAAGCCATAGGTACTGTACGTGTAAGAATCGTTTTTCTCTGACTTTGGGATTGGATTTTCCCCTTTTCTCTTTGGTAATCATCATACACCTTTTTCAATTGAAGAAATTTAGCTTGAAATTCCTTGTCCGGCATGGGTAACAATTTCAACACGTTGGCACAATCGAGTTCATAATAATCCGCTCCGCCAAGCATGATGGTATCGGTTGCATGAATCTTTTTCTTATGGACAGGAGTTCCGTTTACAAATGTGCCGCCAGCCGATCCAAGGTCTTCAATATAGATGCCGTCGGATTTGCGGATGATGCGGGCATGCTTTCGACCGACCGACAGGTATTGTTTATCTACCGGATATACCAGATAACTCCCTTTTTCTACTTCCCGCCCGATTACTATTTCGTTCTTTTCCATTTTGCAGCTATACGTTTATAAATATTTTACGCAAATTCCTCAAAGCTTCTTTAGAAACGTCAAGTTCAAAACTTTTTGAGGTTACAGGATCGAATAGTTGCAATTTCTGTTTGACCATATCAATTTGATGGATATAGTTCAGATTGATGATGTAGGATTTTCCGATACGGGCGAAAATCTTGGCGTCTTCATTTAATTTTTCTGCAAGATACTGTTCCATTTTTTGCAATGAAAACGTGAAACAAAGTTTTTGTCCGTTAGTCAATTGCAATAAGGTGTAGTTTCTATCCGATGAAAAATACGCTATTTGCGGCAATGCAATTCTGAAGAAAGTATCGCGCGAATTGAAATAGATATACCTGTTTATATTCATGGGATTTATGTTTATTTGTTTTTTAGTTTAAGAATAATCATATTTTCATCAAATTTTCCCCACATCACCGGAACTTGATTTCCGCCTGTTTTGTCTTTCACTTTCGGATATACAAAATTAAAAAGTTCTTTGGCTGTAATGCAACCGTCTTTATCGGTATCTGCGCCGCCTCTCAATCCTGCGAGGAGAAAATAAGTGAACACGCCATTCCGTAAGGCCGGGCTTTCTTGTGAATATTGGTTGGAGCGCGACGAGAGAAACAGTAAGACATTTTTCCCAACACTCGTATTGTTTGATACAGTTTGATTGCCCGGTTGCCGTAAAGTCCCTGAAAAACAGGCATCGGCAAAAATCAGTTTCCGTTTGGCTTTCGTTTGCTTGAAAATTTTTTCCAGATCATTGAAATATAATCCTTTGTCGTATGTTAAAAAGAAATTTTGACTTCCATGCCCTGAGAAGAAAAAAATCACGATATCATCCGGCTTTGCCTGCTGGAATAATAGGTTCGTGTAAAAAACAATAGCGCCTTGTTTTGCTTGTTCGTTGGTCAACAGTATCATTTTATCCGGCGTGGTATATTCTTTCAACAGTTCGTACATTTCAATGGCATCGCGATGGCAAGATGTCAAATTATTAGCCGGCTGCTCATATTCCGAAACGCCAACCAGCACGGCATATATCTCACCCTTAACGGATAAAGGTAAAGCTAATAATAAAATAAAGAGTATTCTTTTCATTACGTATATTTCTAATCGCAAAAGATGTGAATATTTAACTGCAAATGTAATAATATTTTTAAAATTTAAAAAATATTTATCTGAATGGTTAAGAAAAATTCAGATAAATATTTGCACTAAAAATTTGGAATTTTCAAAAATTTTACTTATCTTTGTTCGGCTTTGCAATTATGTCTGCACATGAAACGGACTTCTAATTGCGAGCATGTAACAAAAGATAAACTGAAAAAGGATTTCAGGAATACTTCAGGAGGCTGTCTCAAAAGCCTGTCATCCCGTCCTGAACTTGATTCAGGATCACGCGGGATCTCCTGAAAAAACATGAGTTTTCTCTCTTTTATCTCATTATAAGTGATTGTACCCAATTGTAAACGATTTTTTTCCGCAAGAAAAATCGTTTTTTTTATTATAACCCGTAAAAATGACAGTTGTCTTTTAAAAAGAAGATAGGTATCTTTAAAAATGAAGATAGGTATCTTTAAAAATGAAGACAGGAGACATTGAAAAACAAGTCGGGCGGCAGTAGAAAAGAGGATAGAAATCCGTATTTTCGGTATCAAAAAATGAATCGTGATTTTTCTCGGCTAAATTTTCACAGTGAAATTCCTTAAAAATTCTTAAAAATATTTTTCTTTTTATCAGAAATATCGTACATTTGTACTTTATTAATTCATTATCAAATTGATTAAACATGAAAACTCTTTTTTCAACATTATTAGTAATGGCTTTTTTTTTATATTCTGCTATTGACGCGCTTGCTTCTCCGGCTTTTCCGGGTCTGGGAAAAGTTAAACAACCGGACGGCTCCACAATTTCTTTGTATCTGAAAGGAGATGAAAAAGTTCATTGGATGGAATCGGAAGACGGCTATTCGCTTCTCTATGATAGCAGGCGGAACATTGTTTATGCCACTGCTGATAACGATGGAAATATGATTCCTTCTTCTGTTACGGTTCGCGATATAGCCGAACGTTCCCCGTTGGATCAAGCTTTTTTAAGGAACATT
>Ga0123357_10002640_pt1 | contig 20154 bp, 20 predicted proteins | sample TergutEmb28metaG_FD_89873 | JGI IMG/M metagenome (GOLD analysis project Ga0123357, IMG submission 89873) | Embiratermes neotenicus P4 segment gut microbial communities from Petit-Saut dam, French Guiana - Emb289 P4 | ecosystem: Host-associated > Arthropoda: Insects > Digestive system > Gut ... | reverse complement strand
TCCCACTCTCCTTCCCACCCACGCGTGAACAAAATGGCCTTGACTCCAATCACACCTGCTTCCCCCGGCCTCGTGCTCGTCAGGGCCGAAGCGGCCCTTCCTGCGCGCGGGCTGGGGAAGGCTATTTCTGTCCGCTGCTCGGCCCCGCCGCGAACCCCGAGCAGGTTGCGGACCGAGTATTTTGGCCGAGTTGCGAGCAGCGCGAGGCGCTCCGACGAGAGCTGCTTGTGCAGCTCGAGGAGGAACAACGAAGCGATGCGACGCAAATCGGTCAAAAGACGACGGGAGCAACCTTCGAGAGGTTCGAAACCTCGCGTCAACTTGAAAGCGGTTTAGGTGGAGCGGCGGCGGCGTTCGTCGCGGCGGACACGCACGGCCGTTTTGACCTCGGGCTTCGGCACGGAGCTCTGACGATTTTCGTCGCTCGGTTCGTTCGCGCTTTCGCCCTTCTCGGAGTCTAGGCTTGCCTCGGTTTCCTCGTCGTCGTCCTTGTTGTTGCCTGGAGATTCACGGCCGTCGTTTGGCTTGAAGCGTATGGTTGTCGTGATCTCGAACTGCACCGTCGTCAAGATCTTCTGCATTTCGCCGGCGAGGTTCGTGTGCTCGAGAAAATCTCGCATTTCCTTCGCCACAACGCGAAAAACGCCGCTTTTCGTCTCGTCGATCTGCTGAAGGAGATAATGCGCGATCTCCTTCGGGAGCTTCAAATCGCCGACGAGTTGCTTGAAGCTGTCCGGTGACTCGCGCGCCTTCTCCACTCCGAGCTCGACGACGCGCCGAACGATCTCCGGAACGACGCCCAGACGCTTGCGCCCGTCGCGGTCATTCGCACTTGGCGGGATCCGCCGAGTACTTTCGTCTGGCGGGGACGGCGGATCCGAGTCGCTCATAGCTACCGCTGTAATCTGTTGCGCGGAATAGTCAACGCGACGCGTCATGCCGCAGCGACAAAATTCTGTTGCGCGGAATAGTCAACGCGACGCGTCATGCCGCAGCGACAAAATCCGTCGGACGCCGGCGGCTGCTTGATCGATGTCGTGGATGTTGTCCGGACGTTCATTACGGCAACGTTGGCGATGCGCGCAGAGCAGCACGTCCTGTTCGCCCAGTGAGACAACGCGTACTTCGACCTCGCGCCGAAGGGCCTCGACGCGCGAGTTGACCGCTTCGCTCGTCGTTGCCCAGGCTCCCTCGGCGAGAATCGGCGCATAAGCGGCGAGCTCCTCGCAGACCGGCCACGAGCCGGCGCCGGCGACCACGAGACCTGAGGCGTCGGCAACCACAACGGTGTCGGCCTCGCAGCGTTCGCGCGCCGACGTCAACTGGTAGTGTAGAGCCACGAGCGGGTCTGCGCTGCGGTTCCGGCGGCGTTCAGGAGAGACCTGAAAATTGTCCATGCTCATGTGTGAGAGTGTCGCGTGGTTGGCTGACCAGGGCCAAGTTCACGCCAGTCGTAGACGTTGACGTAGACGCCGCTTGGGGAGCTCCTTCGAACGTGCGAGACTAGAAGGTGCGTGTACCTTGTCGTTCCCCCCGGCGGTCGTTTTCGTGAAACGAGACGCGTCGAGCTTGGCCCCGAGCCTCTTCGCGTCGGGCGTTCTGAAGCCAACGACGTCCGCGTTGACGTCCCCGGTGTCGATGACGAGCACGCGCGCATCAGCGAGGTCGCAGTCATCGCGATAGGCGCGGATTGCGCCATCGGTGACGTGCCGCTCGATGCTGGCGCTCGGCGGCTCGTCATGCCGGGCGATGAGGTCCAGATCGGTAGCGTCGTCGTGGCGCTCGAGGGTGACGATCCCAGTCTCTCGCCGCAGTCTCTCAATGGCGATCCGTCGTCGCGGACAATCCCCGCGCCAAAGGTGCGCGTCGTCGAGGGCTCGAACTTCGGTGACGAGCTCGTGCTCACCGACGAAGGACGCGAATACGTCGTAGGTCGTCACGACACGTGCGATCTCGTGCTCGAAGATCGCGAGGTCTCACGCGAGCACCTGCGCATCAAGCGTCGGGGCCATTGCGTCTTCATCCAAGATCTCTCCTCGACGCGCGGATCGTGGCTCGGTCGCTCGACGGTCTATCCGGGTGCCACCGTGGAGTGGTCGCGGCCGCGCATGCTCCGCGTGGGGGCCACGGTTCTGTCGCTGGAGCTGCCGGCGGAGATCCGCCGCGCCTTGCCTGCCGCGCACGCGAGCGCCCCAATGACACCGGAGCCGCGCCCGCGTCTACGATTGCCGAGAGCGGAGGCGTCAACGTCGGTACCGTCGCAGCCAGTCGAAGTTCCGCGTGCGTCGACAAGTGTTCTGCTCTCAGAGCGTGCGTCAGCGCGTCGCTTGCACGCACCGCCGGCCAACGCCAACGTTCCCCAAACCGAGCTCGCAACGGCGTCGGATGCCAGTGCGAGCACGTCGGCTGCGTTGCTCGATGTCCAAGGGATCCCCGGACCCTCACGCAAAGCGTGGAAAAAGACGGGCGCAACGTTCAGCAGAACCTCGGGCTTCATCTTTCTCGCGCTCGCGGCGCTCGCTATCCTTGGGGTGCTCTTCGTGATCTTCTCACTGCTCGAGGATTGACCGCGCAAATGTGCACTTGCCACAGCGAGATCTACGTCACGCGCCGTCGTGCCTTCATCGAAAAGGTGGCAATGCGCGGAGGGGATGCTGTCTGTGTTCTTCCGGCTGCACCCGTGTTCATGCGCAACAACGGCGTCGAACACGACTACAGGCAGGACTCCGATTTCTTTTATCTGACCGGATTCGCTGAACCGTCTGCAGTCCTCGTTCTCGACACGAGCAACGATTGCAAAGCGACGATGTTCGTGCGCCCGAGCGATCCCGAACGTGAAATCTGGGATGGACCGCGCTGGGGTGTGGATGGCGTCAAGACCCACTTCGGCGTTCACGAGGCCTTCCCGATCGACGAACTCGCAGAGGAGCTACCGAAGCTCTTTCAAAACAAAAAGCGCCTCTACTACCGGCTCGGAAAAAGTCGCGCGATGGACGACGAGATTCTCGACGCGATCGATCGGACGCGGGCGCGCGTGAGGCTCGGCATCGACTGGCCCGTCGAGATCATCGACCCCGGCACCATCCTCCACGAGATGCGCCTCCTCAAAGGCAACGAGGATCTCGCGGCCATGAGACGCGCCGCCGAGATCACCGCCGAGGCTCACGTTCGCGCGATGGCTCTCGCGCGCGCGGGGATGTACGAGTACGAGGTCGAGGCTCTTCTTCTCGAGACCTTTCGCGCGCGCGGTTCCGAGCGGCCCGCATACGGATCCATCGTCGGTTCGGGTGCAAACGCGACGTTCCTTCACTACAGGCAGAACAACAGGAAGATGGAACGGGGTGAGCTTCTGCTCATCGATGCTGGCTGCGAGTACGACTACTTCGCGAGCGACGTCACGCGCACGTTTCCGATCGGTGGCAGGTTCTCGAGAGAGCAGCAAGCGATCTACGAGCTCGTGCTCGAGGCTCAAGAGGCCGCCATCCAGAAGGTGCGTAAGGGCTCCACGCTCGAACAAGTGCACACTACATGCGTCGAAATCATCACGCGCGGCTTGGTCAAGCTCGGTTTGCTCCAAGGTGAAGTCGAGGAGCTCGTCAAGAACGAGGCGTACAAGCCGTTCTACATGCACAAGACGAGTCACTGGCTCGGCATGGATGTGCACGACGTCGGCAACTATTACGTCGACGGCAAGGCTCGCGCGCTCGAGCCCGGGATGGTCCTTACCATCGAGCCGGGGATCTACATCGGCAGCGGCAACGAAAAGGTTGCATCCGAGTGGCGCGGCATCGGTGTGCGTATCGAGGACGACATCCTCGTCACCGAGGGCGACCCAACGAATCTCACACAGGCGATCCCGAAGACGATCGCGGATCTTCGTCAGGCTGTTTTAACTTGAGTGCTTCGGCACGCCGCTGATCGCGGCGGCGAGCCAGCGCCCAAGCGATCAGGCCGAGCACGGCAGCGAGAAATAGACCGATTGGAATCGTCCCGAGGCCCCAGTCGAGTAGGAGGTTCGGTGCCTCGTCGAGCACGTCTCGTCGTTCGAGTGCAGCCCATGCGCCGGTACGAACGCGATGAGCGAGCTGCACCTCGGCGAACGCGATGAATGGCAGGATGAACATGTTGGAGACGCGCGAGCCGATCCAAGCGAAGAGGCGATTTTTCCTGAGGAGCGTGGCGAGCCCCACCGCGAGAGCGCCGTGGAAGCCGACGGCGGGTGTGCACCCCGCGAACACGCCGATGGCCACGGCCCAGCCGATCTCACGAGGGGTGGCGCGCTCGGACTTGGCGAGCTCCCAGACGCCTCTCAGCTTTTCCCGAAATCGGCGCGCCACGAAAGCCGAAGCGTAGCAGATTTGGGCCATTCCCTCGCATCGGTGTAAGATGCAAAAGGTGTAGGATGCAAGATAGTGTGGTGGAGCTCGCCGGACGAAAACGAGAGTTCGTGATGCATCTCGCGAACGAGCGGCGCGCGCCATCGAACACGGTCTTGGCCTACGGGCGCGATCTGGACGCGCTGCTCAAGTTCATCGCCGCACAGCCGGACGCGGAACGCGAGCTCGACGTCTACGTGCTGCGCGCGTGGCTCGGTGAACTGACGCGAACGTGCAAGCCAAGCTCGATCGCGCGCAAAATCGCAAGCATTCGCGCGTTCTGCCGATGGATGAAGAAGAACGGACATAGCCGTATGAACCCCGCCGAAGGGCTCGCGAGCCCGAAGGTGCAGAGGGAGTTGCCAACGTTCCTCTCCGCAGAAGACGCGTCGCTCGTCGTCGAATCCCCTGACGAAGGCACAGTTTCTTCGCGGCGCGCACGCGAGGCAGTCGCGCTTCGCGACCGTGCGCTGCTCGAGTTGCTCTACGGTGCTGGGTTGCGTGTCGCGGAGGCCGCAGGCACCGACCTCGCGCACGTGTCGCTCGCCGAGCGCACGGTGCGCGTGATGGGCAAGGGGAGCAAGGAGCGCATCGTTCCCATCGGGCGCAAAGCCGAAGAGGCCTTGCGTGCGTGGTTCGCGGTGCGCGAAGCACTCACGCATCCGCGAACGCATTTTCTCGACCCGCACGCTGTCTTCGTCTCCACGCGTGGCAGGCGCATGGGCCCGCGCGCAATGCAGTTGCTCGTTCGGCGTTACGGTCTCCTTGGTGCCGGGCGCGCGGATCTGCATCCGCACGCGCTTCGGCACACGTGCGCGACGCATCTGCTCGACGGTGGAGCCGACCTGCGCGCCATTCAAGAGATCCTCGGCCATGCATCGCTCTCGACGACGCAGCGATACACGCACGTCTCAGTTGCTCATTTGCTGAAGGTGTATGACGAGGCGCATCCACTCGCGAAGAAGAAGGCGGTCGAGTAAGACGTCGTCCGTGCGAAAGGCAGTCTTTCGGCTCGTACTTGCGTTCGGCGGATCTGCCGTTGCGGCATTGATCGTCGCGCTGGTCGAGGGACACGCAGCGTATGTGGCTGCCGAGCCTGCCGCGGCCCCGGTGGCTCTGCTGCTCTCGCTGCTCGGTGTGCTCTTTCCGTTCGTCGTGTTCGTAGCGCTTGTCGTTGGCATCGCGAGCCTCGTGCTCGAACCGGGGCGTCCCAGGAGCCCGGCCGAACACCTCGTTGCCCTCCGGCGCGGCACCGTCCTCGAACGCCTGCGCAACGCTGCGCTCGCTCCGCTGCTTGTCTTCGCCGCGTTCGTTGGCTGCCTCGGTGTCGCGCATCTCGCGCGCGCGGCGCTCGCATCGGGCAGACCTCTCGAAGCCGGGCTGACGATCGGAGTAGCTGCCGTTGGATTCGTTCTCTTCGTGCTTGCGGTCGCCGTCGCGCTTCTGCCAACGGTTCGGCGCGCGTTCGCGCTCGGCAGCGGATCCGTCCCGCAGCTTCTCGATCCCATCGTTACCGGAGGCGCGGCGATCATCGTTGTCGGTGCTCTTTTCGCGCTCGGCGTTGCCACGGGCGATACCGGCGGCGAGCACGGCGTGCTCGGCATTTTCGGCGTGCTCAAGCGTGGCGAGCTCGATTTACGTCCAGTCGGAAACCTTGCGGCGCTCGCGTTCGGTGCTTACCTCGGCCCCGTTGTCTTTGCGCGCAGTGTTGAGAGCGATGGCAGCTCGAAGTGGCTTCGGAAGTCTGCCGTCGTGGGCGGAGTCGTGTCGCTCGTCAGTCTCGTCCTCATCGGCGCGCTCTGCCTTCGTGCAAGCAGCGCCCTCAATCACGAGCCGAGTGTCGCGCGTGCCATCGAGAAATCCGCGCCGATCGGCAAGATCTCGCTCGCCCTCCTTCGACACGCGACCGATCGCGACAAGGACGGTGAGTCCGGCAGCTTCGGCGGCGGCGACTGCAACGATCACGATCCGCGCATCAACACGAACGCGATCGACATTCCGGGCAACGGCATCGACGAAGACTGTTCCGGTGCGGATACGCCTCTGCCAGCAAAAGATCCGGTCGAGCCGAAGGTCGCGCACCCGTCCGCGCCGCCCCGTGTTCATCCAGCATACAACGTGATCCTCCTCACCATCGACACGCTGCGCCCCGACCTCGGGTTTCTCGGATATGACAAGCGCATCTCACCGAACCTCGACAAGCTCGCCGCGGAGAGCACGGTCTTCGAGCGCGCCTACTCACTTGCATCTTACACGGGGAAGAGCATTGGCCCGTTCCTCATTGGCAAGTATCCGAGCGAAACGAAACGCGATTGGAGTCACTTCAACACGTATGCGCCGTCGAACATCTTCGTCGCCGAGCGCGCGCACGACGCCGGAATTCGCACGTTCGCGGCTCACTGCCACTGGTACTTCCGCAATCCCACGGGTCTGAACCAGGGCATGGATGTTTGGGACACTTCGGCGATCCCTCCAGGCATGGGCGACAACGACACGAGCGTCACGAGCGATCGCCTGGCAGATGTTGCGCTGAAGATGCTCGCCAAGCCGGAGAACGTCACCCCCGACGCAGGCACGGGACGCTTCTTCGCATGGTTTCACTTCTTCGATCCGCACGCGCAATACGTCTCGCATCCTGGTGCCCCGAAGTTCGATGGCCCCATGGCATCGAAGAACCTTTACGACGAGGAGATCTGGTTCACCGACAAACACATCGGGCGGATCCTCGACTACGTCGCGTCGCAGCCTTGGGGCTCTCGAACCGCGATCGTCGTGACGGCCGATCACGGCGAGGCCTTTGGCGAACATGGAATGAGCTGGCATGGCTCCGAGATCTGGGAGCCGCTCGTGCGCGTGCCGCTCGTCGTCTACGTGCCGGGAAGCACCGCCGCACGCGTGCCCGTCAAGCGCTCGCACGTCGACCTTGCGCCCACGCTGCTCGATCTCTTAGGTGTCCCCGCGCCCGCCAAAGGCGAGCTTCGCGGCAAGAGCCTGCTCGCCGATGTCGACGTGAAAGACGGCGCCTACGAGGAGCGTGACGTCTACATCGACATGCCCGCCGGCCCGTACAACGGCATGCGCCGCGCCGTCATCACGGGCACCTCGCCTGGCATGAAACTCATTCACTTCGGCGGCCGTCGTTACCAGCTCTTCGATCTCGCGAACGATCCGGAAGAGAAAAAGGATCTCGCCGGCGATCGCACGCTCTTGTCAGGGGCGGTGGAGCGCATGCAAGTTCTTCGCGCGGGTCTCAAAGAGATCGAAGTCAAGGCCGCTCCGTAACGATGACCGGTCACGCTGCGTCGGGTGCGAGATCGCGTGCTTCGAGCAGCGTCCGCAGCCGGCTGCGCGCGCGGTGAAGGCGCGAACGAACCGCGCTCTCGGTGATGTCGAGCCGATCGGCGATCTCCTGCAGACCGAGATCCATGTGATAGTGAGCGACGACGACGTCGCGGTAGTCGTTGGGGAGCTCCTCGAGCGCATCGCGCACAGCCGCGTCGCGTTCGCGTGCGGCAGCGGTCACGTCGACGAGTATCTCCTCGTTGTCGTTCATGGACGGAAGGGTCGAAAGTTCCTCCCAGTCGAGACCTTCGACGAGGCGCGATCGATGCCGACGCCGCGATCGCATCATCATCAGCGCTTCGTTTGCCGTCACGCGAAAGAGCCATGTCGAGAAGCTCGATTCGGCGCGGAACGTTCCGAGCCGGCGGACGATCTGCATCAGCGTGGCCTGGAGCAGATCGCGTCGATCTTCGTCGCTCACCTGATAACGGAGAAGCTGGCGTTCGACATGGGGCGTGACGACCCGCAAGACGTGATCGAGAGAGAGCTGCTCACCGGCGGCGGCGCGGTCCAGGGTGTCAGGATCGATGGCGAAGGCCATGTTGTGGTTCCTTCCGAGGTAGAACTCGCCGGCTCTTTGCGACAGCCGTGCCGATGCGAAATTCCCTTCTTTTCCGTTGAGTCGTGCGGGTCGCGGAACTCGCGGGCATGTCATGGGTTCCGACAGGTGAAGGTTGTCGGACAGCGCGCCTGTCGTTTGACGTAGCGTGTGGCGGTTGACCGACGTGAAGCGTTACGTGCTAGAGCGGCACGCAAGGAGCACAAGGAGCATAACGAAATGCCAGCGATCGTAATCGTGGGCGCACAATGGGGCGACGAAGGCAAAGGCAAGATCGTCGACATCTTCACCGAACATGCGGACATGGTGGTGCGTTTCGGCGGCGGGCCGAACGCGGGCCACACGCTGGTCGTCGGTGATGACAAGTTGATCGTTCGACTCATCCCGAGCGGCGTTTTGCGTCCGATGACGACGTGCGTGCTCGCTCAGGGCATGGTCATCGACCCAAAGAGCCTCGTGACCGAGCTCGACGAGCTCGAACATCGCGGGCTCCGCACGGCGGGCCGTCTCGTCGTCTCCGACCGCGCTCACTCGATCCTGCCTTACCACGTGCTCGTCGATGGTCTTCGCGAACAAGGCAAAGGCGCGATCGGCACCACCAAGCGCGGTGTCGGTCCCTGTTACGAGGACAAGGTTGCCCGTCGCGGTATTTCGCTCGGGGCACTGCGTGATCGAACGCGTCTCGATGCGCTCGTTGGTCGCGCGCTCGAGAGTTGGGCGCCGACCATTCGCGAGCTCGGAGGAAGTGTTCCGACGGTCTCCGAGATCCTCGACGCCATCGAGCCCGCACGCGCGCGCATCGTGGGCATGCTCGTCAACTCGCAGGCGCTCATCGAGCGCGCAGTGCGCGACAACAAGTGTGTCGTCTTCGAGGGTGCGCAAGGAACGCTGCTCGACGTCGACCACGGAACGTATCCATTCGTTACGTCGTCGTCGCCCACGGCAGGTGGCGCGTGTGTTGGCAGCGGCGTCGGTCCCACGCGAATCAACGAGGTCGTTGGTCTCGTCAAGGCGTACACGACGCGCGTTGGCGGCGGCCCGTTCCCCACCGAGCTCCTCGACGAAACCGGAGAGCGTATCCGCAAGGTGGGCGACGAGTTTGGTTCAGTGACCGGCCGACCGCGGCGCACCGGTTGGATTGATCTGCCCGGGTTGCGATATGCGGCGAGCGTGAACGGACTCGATGCACTTGCGATTACCAAGGTCGATGTCCTCACCGGGCTCAGCGAGATCAAAGCATGCGTCGCGTACGACACACCGCGCGGTCGCACGACGGATCTGCCGATCGACGAACTCGATCGCGCCGTGCCCGTCTACAAAACGTTCCGCGGCTGGAAGAAGGAGCTCGGCTCCGCGCGCACCATGGATGATCTTCCGATCGAGGCGCGTGAGTACCTGCAATTCATCCAGTCGGAGGTCGGCTGCCCCGCGGTTCTCGTAAGCGTTGGCTCGCGCCGCGAAGAAACCATCATTTTACGCGATCCCTTCTCGAAGCGCGCGTAACGTCGAAGGCGCGGTGATCGTCGCGTATTTTCTTGCGTTCGTCCTCGCTCAGGCGCCCTCATCGCCTGTGATCGTGCGTCCGTCGCCGTGTGTCGGGGTTGCAGGCGCTGCGAGCGCGAATGTTTGGGAGCGCGCGAAGGAGCCCGGGCTTCGTCGCTTTTGCGATGTGCTTGCAAGCGGCATGGCGAAACTCGCCGGAGGCGGCGCGCTCATTGGCGATCTCCTTGCGATTGCCGACGATGCCGACAAGCGGATGCCTGGTCGCGCGGAACCGTACGTCCTTCGCGGACGTGCGCTTGTGCAGGCGGGTCGTGCGGATGAAGCACTTTCGGCGCTCAGAGAGGCAGCAGCGCGCGATGAGCGCGTGATGGACGATCCCTCAACGCTCCTTGCCTGGTCGCGCGCGAATGCGCGAACGCACCATGTTGACGAAGCCGTGCGGGCATACAGAGCCGTGCTCCCAAGGACAACGGCGTTGCCGATACAAGAACGCGCCGCTGCCTCGTTCGAAGCTGGAATGCTCATGATGTCTTTGGGCCCGAAGGAGCTCGAGACCGCGAGCGCCATGCTCCGTCAAGCGCGCCGCGACGCACAAGATGCGCTCTACGTCGCAAGCGTCGTTGCAACTGCTCTCGCAGAGGACAGGGCAGGGGAGCGCGACGAGGCAAGAGCGTCGCTTCTCTCTCGCTCCACTGGCATCGGGAACTTCGCGGGGGATCCTCGCGTGGTGCGAGCGCTCGAAGACGCCGGCGTTCCGGAAGAGGGAGATGCGCTCGTTGCTCTCGCTCTCGAAGCGAGCGATCCGGCAAGTGCGCGCCGGGCGTGGCGACGCTACCTCGATGGACCGGCAGGCAAGCGCGCGTGGACATCGCATGCGCGCGCTCACGAGAGCCAAGCGCCGTCGGAGGTGGCCGCGAAGAGACGAGGAGCCGCAGCGCGATGAGAGCGTGTTTCGACAGTTCGCTCGTCCTCGTCGCCGTACTCGTGGGTGCTCTTGGAACTGCGCGCGCAGACTCGCCGCCGAGTGCTTGGGATCGTATGCGTGATCCGGATGCGGCGAATGCATACCGTGTCCACGTCGAGGTGCAGCGCCGCCTCACGCAGGATGGAGAAGTCGGCGTGAGCTCGGAGCTCGCAGCGCTCGCGTTGCTCGAGAGTGTCTCGGCGGAGACGAGCCCCGACGTGCGTTTGCGGTTCGATCTCGGGCGCGTCTACTCGATGCTCGCTCCGGCCGACGAACGCAATTACGTGCATGCCGCACGTATTTTGAAAGTTGCCCTCAAAGATGCGCCGGACCATCCGATGGCGGAGAGATCGTGGCTCTTGCTTGCTTTCGCGTGTGGCCATCTCGGTGATCACGAGTGCGAACGAAATGCGTACGTCGAGGTTCTCCGGCTCTCGACGGAAGACGTGCTTCGCGCAACACCCATGCTCAATCTGGCGGAGACGCAGATGCATCTCGGCAACCTCACCGAGGCTATCGATGACTACCGCGAGGCGCTGCGGATCGCCGCACCTGTCTCGAGCGAAATCGCTCCGCTTGCCGTCTGGGGTCTCGCCGTTGCGCTCGATCGCTCCGGCGATCTCGTTGCCGGGGAGAAGCAGGCGCAATTCGCGGTGCAACTCGAGAGATCGATGGGCCTGCGTCCAGCGTCTGGGCGGGGCGTCTCGGCCTTGTTGCACGCGCCCGAAGTCGTGTTCTTCGTGCCGGCGTATGAGATCTACTGGTACGACGGTCTCGGTGCGTCCGCGATCGCGAGGAGCACGACGAAGCCATCGGAGGCGGCGCGGCTCTGGCGTCTGGCGGAGCAGTCGTTTGCAGCGTACTTGCAAGCGAGCGAGGGGCGCGACCGCTGGGCCGAAATTGCCCGTGCTCGCCTTGCGGCTGCGAAGGTCGAACGCGCGAAGGCCGAACGACGGATGAAGAGGGAGCCTCGTCCTTCCGCGACGAACGAGGACGACGCAACGTTATGAGCACGCGTCGTGTTTCTACATCCCGGGGCGTTCGTGATTCGGCGATTTGCGATTCGCACTTGCAGGTCGTGAAGGCGTCGCTCGACGCGATCCGTACGCGCGAGGATCTTCGTGCGCGGCGCTCTGCCGATCCCGTCGATTTCGTTCATCGCTACGTGGCACGCGAAGATCGCGAGCTCGTTGCGCTCGTCTCGTCGGCGTGCGCGTTCGGCCACGTGAAGGTTATCCACCAGAAGTTGACCGAGCTCTTCGCGCTCGTTGGCCCGAGCCCATCGCATGCGGCCGACGCGCCGCGCATGCTTCTTTCACGGCTGTCTGGGTTCCGCCATCGCCTGTTCAGGGGCGATGATCTCGCCCGCCTTCTCATCGGTGCGCGCGCGGTGCAGCGCGAGGCGGGATCGCTTGGCGCAGCATTCGTCCACGAGCTCGCGAAGGCCGATCGCGATGCTGCGAAGTGCGACCGCGATGAGACTGCGGCACTCAGAGCGAGTTCGACAGCCGTCGCGAGCGAATCGAGGCTAGGGCGGAGCGCGAGGAGCCCGCGCAAGCGTACTTGTCGTACGTGCGCAGGCGCCGCAGCGCCCAACCGACGAATCGATTTCGCGCAGCAGGCTGGCGAACTCGCTCTCAAGGAGGCTCTTGCATCGTTCTGCGATCGTATTCGGATCGCCGGCGGATTTGCGCGCGCAGGTGAGCGCAACGTGGATGGGCGGCGCGGCCCTTCGCATCTGCTCCCGGACGCGCGTGCGGGCAGCGCAGCCAAGCGCATCTTGCTCTTTTTGCGGTGGATGGTGCGACCCGCGGACGGCGTTGATCTCGGCCTTTGGGACGTGCCCACGAGCCGGCTCGTGATTCCCGTCGACGTCCACATCCACAAGCTCGCCAAGAATCTAGGCCTCACTTCACGCCGCGATGTATCCTGGAAAACAGCGGTTGAGATCACCCGCGCGCTTACCCGGTTCGACGCTCGTGATCCCGTCCGCTACGATTTTTCTCTCTGCCACATGGGAATGATTCAGCGCTGCCCGTCGCGTCGGGATCCGTCGCGCTGCACGGGCTGCGGGGTCAAACGGGTGTGTACGCATTGGGCGGCGCCCACGACGATTGCCCTTGGCCGCTTGTGTTCGCCGCCGGACGTGCGTGACTTCATGGCTCCTTCCGTGAGAGCCTAAGATTATTGAGATCCCCTACAACGTCTAACCTTCGCGCTGCTCGATGCCCCCTTTGAAAAAGCAATTTTCGCTTGAAGCTTTGCGCACCGATGGCTGGTTCGAGCGCATTGGTGAAACCATCGGCGGCTTTCAGGCGCTCTGCGAAATCATCGGGGACCGTTTCTTCGCGTTCTCGATCATCGTGGGCACGCGCATTACCGCGCTCACGATCGATAGGCGGAGCCCGGACCAGACGCTCGTCGATTTCGTCGTTGGCTCCGAGGATGACAATGGGGATCTCGATCCGCAGCGCCTGACGCTTCCCGACTTCCGGCGGCGACTCGTTGGCGCGCTTCTCGTCGAAGAAGACAAAGAAACGCCAATCCCGGAGAGCGAGGACGATGGAGAAGCGATTCAGTTCTTCATCGGTATCCGCTACCTCTTGCTCGCGCCGCTCTTCGGATACTCGCTCACGTCGCTCACCTTGGATGGCGACGAAGTCGAGCTCGGCGTTTCTCACGACGGCACGCCGGAGTCTTTCGAGCTCGACGCGTTTCGCACGCGCATCCGTTCGCACGTGCGCGAAGAACTCGATCGATCGACGCCGAGTACGCGTTCGTCGATCGATCTCTCGAAGGTCGGGGAGGCCGAGACATGCGCCGCTCGTAGCGATTGGTCCAAGATTGTTGCCATGCTCGGTAGCTGGCCTGCGCCGCTCGCGATCTTCCTGCGCACGCCGGAAGGACAGATGCTCTCGCCCGAGGCGCGCACGCTCATCGCCAAAGGACTCAGCCTGCTCGGTTTGGCATGCGTGAACCTCGGTGATATCGAGCAAGCCGAAGAAGTCTTCCGCATTGGCATTCAGTATGCGCAGGAAGGCATGGCCGCTGCGGATCTCTTTCGCCGTCTCGGGGAAGCTCTGCTCCGGGACGATCGGCCGGGCGAGGCCATTGGACCGCTTCGGCGCGCGATGGCGTTCGGTGCGTTTCCGCATGAGGTGATGCCGTTGCTTGGGCGCGCGTTCCTACGACGCGGCCGCTATGTGGCTGCTGTCGCGTGCCTCAAGGACGCCGTCGCGTTCGGCGCGCCGGAGGACGAGATCATCGACGACATTCGCGAGATCGAGGCGAAGCTCGGACCTGTGCTCGAGGATTGGCGATCTCACTACTGAGCCGTCGTTGACTTCGGAAGCCCGGTGGCACTAAAAGCGGTCAAGCCGTTGTCCCAGAATTCGCCCACGTTTTGGGTCGAAGCCCACCCAACTTGCTCCAAGTTTGACCAAGGAAACGCTGGATGATCGCCACGTACGCGCCGATGTTCTTGATGATCGCCACGGCGGCGCTGCTCGCCGGGATCTTCTTCTTGGGGGCCACCTTCCTTGGTGGGAAGGTCAATAAGACACCCGAGAAAATGAAGCCGTTCGAGTGTGGCTCGGAGAGCTCCGGCGCCCGTCACCTCAAACCCTCGGTCAAGTTTTATCTGACCGCGATTCTTTTCGTCGTCTTCGACATCGAAAGTGTCTTTCTCTACCCGTGGGCGATCCAATTCAAAACTCTTGGGTGGATCGGCATTGCGTCGATGTTCGGTTTTCTTGCCGTCGTCATCGTTGCGCTCGTTTATATCGTGAAGAAGGGAGCCCTCGAATGGGAGAGCTGAAATCGGACGCCGGAGGCGCGGTCGCCGGCGGGCCGCGCACCGTCACGCTGGACAGCGGTTCCACGTCGGGCTTTGCAACGACCAAAATCGATGCGTTGCTCAATTGGGCGCGCAAATGGTCGCTCTTCAAATACCCGTTCGTGACCGCGTGCTGCGGAATGGAATTCATGGCGCTGACGAGCCCGCGTTTCGATGGCTCGGCGCGTTTCGGCGCCGAGGCTCCGCGTTTTTCCCCGCGTCAGAGCGATTTGCTATGGGTTGTAGGCACGATTAGCCAGCGTCAGGCCCCGGCGCTCAAGCGCATTTACGAACAAATGATGGAGCCCAAATGGGTTTTTGCATTCGGGACGTGCGCGAGCACGGGCGGCTTTTACGACAATTACACGACCTTGCCGGGTATCGACAAAATCATCCCTTGCGATATCTACATTCCGGGTTGCCCGCCGCGCCCCGAAGCCGTCATCGACGGTCTCATGCTCTTGCAAGACAAGATCACGCGCGGGGATCGCACTCCGGGGATCGTCAAACCTCGGGAAGATCCCGCCACGCTCATCCAGCTCCGTCGCAGCCGAGAGGAGGCATGAGATGAGCGAACGCGTGCTGCAAGTCCTCAAGGACAAATTCGGTGATGCCATTGTCGAAACCCATTCGGCATGGGGTGACGACACCGCTGTCGTGAATGCTTCCCAATGGAAAGAAGTCTGCGCCTTCCTTCGCCATGATCCGCAAATGGGATTCGACATGCTCGTCGATCTTTGCGGTGTCGATTATCCCGATCGCGATCCGCGCATCGAGATTGTCGCGCACCTTTATTCGGTCGCACGCCGCCACCGCGTCCGCGTCAAAGCGCGCGTTGGCAATGCCGAAATGGCAAGTGCCGAAATCGATTCGATTACCGAAATCTGGCCGGGCGCAGATTGGTTCGAACGCGAAACGTACGATCTCATGGGCGTGACCTTCAAAGGCCATCCCGATCTTCGCCGCATCCTTTTGTATCCAGAGTTCGAAGGACACCCGCTTCTCAAGGATTATCCGGCCAACAAGACGCAACCGCTCATCCCGTATCGCACGGAGGAGGAAGCCGGCGTTCCGCTCGACAAGCTCGCGCCGTTCCGCGCGGACGAGGGTATGTCATTCGGCCGCAGAGTTTGGAGTAGAGGAGAAAGTTGACATGGAGGCCATCGACCTCGATCTCGACGAGAACGAACTCGAGCTCCCGGCGGAGCCCATGCATCTCAACATGGGGCCGTCGCATCCAGCCATGCACGGCACCGTGCGCATCGTCCTCGAGCTATCCGGCGAGACCATCGTGAAGAGCGATGTGCAGATTGGGTATCTGCATCGCGGCTTCGAAAAGATGTGTGAGCGCGGGACTTGGGCGCAGGTTTTTCCGTACGTGGACCGGCTGAATTACGTCTCGCCCATGCTCAACAACGTAGGGTATGCGCTCGCGGTCGAGAAGATGTGCGAGATCCAGGTGCCGGATCGGTGTCAGTGGTACCGCATGATCTTGGGTGAGCTGGCCCGGATCTCCGATCATCTTACGTGCACGGGCGCCATGGCCATGGAGCTTGGTGCGTTCACGCCGTTTCTTTGGTTTATCAAAGCGCGTGAAATGGTTTGGGACATCCTCGAAGAAGAAACCGGCGCACGCCTCACGCACGCGTTCGGCCGCATTGGCGGCATGGCCCAACCACCCACGCCGGCACTCAAAGAGATGTGTCGCGTGGCGCTGTCGGCCATCTTGAAACTCGTCGAAGACGGCGAGGGGATGCTGCTGAAAAACCGCATCTTCATCGATCGGCTCGAGAACATCGGGAATATCAGCGGCGCCGACGCGATTGCGTTGTCGTGGACGGGGCCGTGCCTGCGTGCGAGCGGCGTGGCTTACGACGTGCGCAAATGCCATCCCTATCTCAAATACGACGAGATTGATTGGGATATGCCTGTTGGCAAAAATGGCGACAATCTGGATCGATTCTTGATTCGCCTTGCGGAAATCCGTCAGTCGGCGCGCATCATCCTGCAATCGTGCGACCGCATGGCCGACGACGGACCGGTCCATGCCAAGGATCCGCGCGTGATCTTGCCGCCCAAAAGCAACGTCTACACGACCATCGAAGGCACGATTCAGCACTTCAAGCTCATTATGGAGGGCGCAAAAGTCCCCGCAGGCGAGTGCTATTCGTATACCGAGGCAGGCAACGGCGAACTCGGGTTTTACCTCGTGTCGGACGGCTCGGGAACGCCGTACCGCGTGCGCGTCCGGCCGCCATGTTTCCCCATCACTGGCGGTCTCTCGAAGCTTATCAACGGCAACATGCTGAGCGACATTGTTCCAACGTTTGGGTCGCTCAATATGATTGGCGGCGAGTGCGACCACTGAGAGCGTGGAGGGCAGCCTGCTGCGCGAATCGATTCTCTTCGATGGCGCCTTCGGCGCTGCCCGGCCGCCTGTGGCGGGACCTCAGGTGGGCGCTGCGGTGCCTGCGCACGTACGACAAGTACGCTTACGCGCGCTCCTGACTTCGCGGTGCGACGGCGTGTGCGTGTGCTACTCGCACACGCACCTCGCGCTCCGCCCTGCCTCGATTCGCTCGCGACGGCTGCCCTACACGCTCTGAAAGAGCGGCGGCTTCTCCTCTTGCCGCCTTTTTCTAGGGACAAGGGAAACGGATCGGAAGTTATCCATGATCGACTGAAATGATCCATTTTGGTCCAAACATGGAGATTCCGAAATTCGTTGTTTCCCAAGCAACGCTCTCATCCCAGCCATCTCCCACCCCACAGCAACGCGTTGGCATATCTCGTGGATAGTGGGTGTCTCCGAAGCAAACAGGCACACCTCGAAGTGTTTGGTAGGTAGCTTTTTGCAGTGGAGTTAAAACGCGGCGCCATCCATAGCGCACGCACTTATCGGGAAGGGCAACATGCGAAATCGACTTACGCATCGAGCGTGGTGGCCATTTTTGTTCATCGTCGCAGCATGTTCTTCATCGAACACGCCGGGCGCCCCTGTCGATCCGAGGGTGGACAAGACATGTGGTTTGGGTACCTCAACGGAGTGTACGGATGGAGTCGTCTGTCAGATCGATGCTGACTGCACGAGCGACTATTGCGATGCGAGTGGCCTTTGCACGCCACCCGCTGACGACGCACACTCCGACGGGCGCAGGGATGACGGCGAGACGGACGTGGATTGCGGAGGTACGTCGGGTACCCCGTGCCCTGCAGACGCCCAATGCAAGGTCGACGACGACTGCGAGTCCATCTGCAATGCCGGTGTCTGCGCGGCCCCGAGCGATATGGATGGCAAGAAGAACAACGGCGAGACCGACATTGATTGCGGTGGACCGAACGCGAAGAAATGCGGTTTGGGAAAGGCGTGCGCTGCCGGAACGGATTGCGGATTGGGCTATTGCGCAAACGACCAATGCGCTCTGCCGACGTCGAGCGACGAGATCCAAAACGGCACGGAGACGGACAAGGACTGCGGCGGCGCGGAGCTGTCGTTCGACGGTATCACGGTTCCCGCGGCGCCTTCCTGTGCGCTTACCAAGAAATGTCAGGTCGACACCGATTGCGAAAGTACGGTGTGTGCAGATTACAAATTATGCGTCGAAGCCCCGAGTTGTCGAGCCTTGCACGGCGGCCATAGCTGCGGCCCCACCGAGGACGCGGAGAATCACGAGAGCTGCTGCAAGACATTGCAGGTGCCCGGCCTCACGATGAAGGACGCGGGCGGCGACACCAAGAACGTCTACGTCGACAAATATGAAATCACGGCGGGGCGTGTGCGCGCGTGGATTGCGGCGATCGAGGCGCAATACGATGGCGTCCCGAACATCCAGGCTTGGGTGAGGGACCGCGTCCTGGTCGATCCGATCCTCGCGGCCATGTTCCCGAAGACTGGATTTCCCGCGTCCACGGGGTTTACGTCGCAGATCGATGGATTGCCTTCAAAGAAAAATGGTCAAATCGTGACGTTTCCTTATTATGGGCCGGAAGGTACCATCGATCTCGATATGGGGCTCGCCGACCAGCTCGGGCCCGCGTCGTACTACCGAGGCGTGCAGCCCGGTGAGAACACCGCGACGAGCGGTTGCGGAATGACCGCCGGAGCGTACGGCCATCGGACGTATTGGTACGACGACGCGCAAATGGCATATTTCGGGGAGCCACCGCGATCCGTCTCTCAAGATATCCTCGACGAGAAATCGATGAATTGCATGACGCCCATGATGTTTGCGGCGTTCTGCGCGTGGGACGGCGGTTACCTCGTAAGCCGCGACGCGATCTCGGCGGTGTACGGACCGAGCCAATGGCCGTGGGGGGATAACCCAATCCCCGGTGATGAGGTTGCTAAGATTACGAATTACAACGCAGGGACGTCGAACTTCGGCGCGAAAGATCCGCGCTACCTCTTCCCCTTGGTCGACTACGGCTTCTTTGCGAACGACTTCACGCCCATCATCGCGGCTCCCGGCCGGTTCCCGGGCGACGCGAGCCAAGTCCGCCCCGCGCCGCAGGAGTCGTGGATGGACGTTGGGGGCAACATGCTCGAATTTTCCCAATACAACGGTGGCTGGTACGGATGGACCGGCTCGTCGTGGGAAGGCCATCTCTATCCACGCTCATGGACTACGAGCGTCTACTTCGTCGACAAGTACGGCAAGACTGGCGCACGCTGCATGCGCTTGTATTGACCATCACCCGCGCAGAGCGCCCGCGGCGACGACCTGTAGTTTTGGGGCCCGCAACCGCTAACGAGCCTCACGCCAGTTCTCGATAGAGAGCTCGTAGCCGGCTTTCTTCACCGCCTCGAAGTGCGCCACGTTTCCGGTCACCACTGGCAGGCGCGCCACGAGCGCCGTTGCGGCGATCATCACGTCGGTGAGATCGATGGGCGTGCCGCGTTTCTCGAGATCGGCCTCGATGCGACCCGCGAGAAGTGCCGCAGGCTCTTCGAAGGAGAGAACGTTGCACGCTGTCTTTAGCGTCGACTCAAACTCCTCGAGCTGCTCGATTCGGTTCGCGCGGCGTAGGCCGTACGCGATCTCCATCGTGCTCACGACGGACACAATGAACTCTCCATGGCGAGCGAGGTAGTCGGCACCCGCGCGGGCGACGATCGGGTCTCAACCCTTGAGAACCTCCGAGAAGATGTCCGTGTCGAGGAGTGCGTGGATCATGTCGCCGGCCGCATCCGCCAGCTCTTACGCCGCTCGCGGACGTGCACCATCGCCTCGTCCACGACCTCTGGTTCGTCCGCGAAGAGGCCGAGCAAGCTCTTTTCGGCGATCGGCCGCGCGGAGCTACCTTCGGACACGAGGACGATCACCTCGGCGGGACCGACAGGGACCTCCTCCGGGAGCTTGATCGTGTGGTCCGGGCCGACCTCGACTTGAAGCTTGATAGCCGTCTGCTTCGACATCGCACTGCATTTTAGCATGCGTGGCGCAACTCCCTCACACCCTCTTGATGAGGCCGCGGGAGATGCGGAGGAAGCGATCGGTCAAGAGGAAGGCGACGAGGACGAGTCCGACGAGCAGACCCCACCATAGTCCGGGTGCCCCCCACCCCGCGTGAAAGG
>Ga0123357_10002638_pt1 | contig 20162 bp, 13 predicted proteins | sample TergutEmb28metaG_FD_89873 | JGI IMG/M metagenome (GOLD analysis project Ga0123357, IMG submission 89873) | Embiratermes neotenicus P4 segment gut microbial communities from Petit-Saut dam, French Guiana - Emb289 P4 | ecosystem: Host-associated > Arthropoda: Insects > Digestive system > Gut ... | reverse complement strand
TTCCTGCCAGTTTCAATATGTATTTGGTAATCAATAAGTGAGTAACAGCTGTCAAAGTTTCAAACTTCTCTGGCCATTATCTCCGTAACCGTTCCACTTTGGACATAGGTGTTTTGGGTTATAGCGGTATATTTTAGCATAAGGAACAGCCTCCCGAAGTCTGGCACATTCCTCCTGGGACACCTGTATATGTTGTACTGTATCTTTGTACAGCACCACGTCTCAGAAGAGGCTGATGTCAGCCTTCAACTATGCTGCAAATTGTCTCTTTCCCACTTCACAGTGTATACAACATTCATCATCATAATAGATTCTAAACAACCTTTGTAACTGCTGCGTCTACTGTCCACAGACCAGGAGGTGATACCTCCTAGGAATGCAATAGATGTGCATGTGCAAGATTTCATGGTGATGACCACCTGCTACTGTACACCCCGAGTTCATTCGCTCACTGCACGTTACTCGAAATTCTTGATATTGTGTCTGTATGTAAGGGCAGAACAGTCACATAGGCTTTCCTAATGCCAGCAAACTACAGCAGAGCGCAAGATATGCCTACTAACCTGCAGGGATCATCTTGTGATCTGTGGTCTGTATGTTCAGCTCTGAAGGACACTTGCGAATTGTTACAGGGCTGGGTGAATTTTGCGAAGTTAATGCCGAGTGTGTGGTGTCATCAACAGAGTGCAGCGCAGGCATATGTCAGTGTGAACCAGGCTTCACTCCCAGTGCAGACAACAGCCAATGCAATGGTAACTGATTCGTGTTACCTGTGAACTTACTATATGCCACAACAGAATTAAACTTATGAACCAAAGTTAAGCTATGCATGATTCCAGGCTTAAGTAGATTTACTACTGTCATTTGTACCATATAGAAATAACTTCAACCAAAGATAGTTCATCGCAATTCACAAGCGTCAGCCACTTGGTCCTATCAAGTTCACATAACACAAGTATTCATTTTAATATTATCATTGTACATCTCCCTGCAGATTTCCCAACACATGCACTCAGAAGTGTGGCGCATAAGTAATGCTCTAAACTTGTATTCAAAACTGTTTCGAGAATCACCTGAGGCACCAGTAAATAATGAAAGGGTTTTTATGGTTTTCCCCAGTCCCTCCAGGCAAATGGAGGCACAGTATCTTGATAAGACCACCAATTCCTTCCAAATCCTTTTGGATTTATCAGTCACTCTATCATTAAACACTACACAGTCTTCGATGCTGATAATGCCGTTAAACCCCCTCCAAAACAGACAGCTCACATACACGATAGATGCATATAACATATGAGAAATTAACCATTTCAGTACTGGTTCTTTCTTTAGCTAATTTCAAAGAAGCAGTGTCAAAGTTTAAATCATCCAGGGCCAAGCATTAAGCTAATTTGACATGGTGATGAAACCAGTAAATGCATATAATCTTATATTATAGACATAGTACGCTGCCTACATATTTTGGCCACACTTGTGGCCATCCTCAGGGAAGCACATTACAAAAGAAATATTACAAACGTTTCTGAACAAAATATCTTACACTTGTGCATTGGTCCAAAAACTTTTTGTAATATATCCTTCGTAATCTCCCCAAGGATGGCCAAAGGTGTGGCTGAAACATGTAGGAGGCATAATAAAACATACTCTTCAATGTTTACACACATTTGTTAGTTTCATCACCATATTAAAGTGCCAAAGTATGTAGACGTAGTCTGTACAAAAGTCTAATCTAATGTAACCTAACCTATCCCAACCTATCCTAACCTCTCAAAAGAAGCATACAGTCCTACACTTGTACTCTGGGGTGTGGAAAGGTTTTAATGCAATTTCGACCGCCAAGGTCGATTTTGCCCATGTGTAAACATGGATTTAAAACAATGATTTTGCATTTAGTTGCAGACGACAATGGACAAAAAGCAGTTCATCACTCCTGGAATGTTCTGTTGGTGACACTCATGCTGCCGACAATATTTCAGTACCTCGATGCCTCAACATAAGAAGCTGCAAGGCAGGACGAGCCTGTTCCCATGACCGACACATTCTGTCTTCCCATACAACCTTATTTATTGCATTTGGTGTCACAGAAAACAAAACGTATGAAGTCTGGACTTTCAAAACCACAATACCAAGCTGCATCAGAGCTGAGAGAAATGCATCTTGATTGGGATCCAGGTCATTTGCTATGGGTCCCGAAAATGACCCCCTTTATTCCACCCGCCCATTTAATCACACCACCGTATGTGTTATGATGACCTAGGGTTATCGGTAATTTTAAATTAGGTGAATTGTGTTCTTAAAATGTGATACATATGTTTGTCTTCCAGTATCATTCCTTCTTCGTAATTCAAACCCAAGTGTTGTAAACTGTAATGCAGAGGGAGCTACTTCATATACATACCTACTGTATATAATATGTAAGTTATAATTTATTATTTGTACTCATTTCTACAGCTAATACACTACTCAACAATTACAGTGCATCATTCATTGTTCGTGCTTTCCCTCTAGTCGAAACATGACAGTGTAAAGTAAGAATTATACTGAATAGCATACTGCATATTGCAGATATATTGTTTCCATGCATAAATACCTACTATTAAAAGGCTGTCTTAGAAAAAAGTTTTTACTCTAAACTCTTGCTACCAAATGAGCAGTAGTACAAGCATAAAAAGTTAACGTTAAAATAAGGCTAATATTAAGGTAAACCCCTGCTATGTTTGCTGTCATTCCACTATTTTAAAATAAAGTGGATTAGCAATTCAGCCAATTTCTGAAACATATCACATCTCACTGGCCTCTGTTACTTGAATTTTAAACATATTCTGTTCATCTAATACCAGATAAAATACATATGTACGCTTAACTAAGGGCACTGTGACACCTTTCATGTGACCCAGTTCTTTGACCAGTTACACTAAATAGTGTACCTGGCACTGTTAATTCTACCAACAACTTAGAGCTGCAGAATCTTCATAGCAGTAACACTACTGACTTGTATTTGTGTCTCCATTCAAACACTGGCTAACCAATTCAGGCACATTTCATCCTGACAGACACACTTGTGAATGGATGCTGCTGTGAACTCCAGAATGATTGCTGCCGGATTATCCAGTATCCTGTCTTCAAGGCAAGCCTGGAATGCAGCCCTGTCCATTCGTTTGAAATTGGCATGGCCTAGAACATGCTGAAGGGACAATTTACATGTAAGGTCTCACACCTGATCCACGTTGAGCATGTGGCAGACAGATGTACAGGTAGGACAAGGTCTTTGGTCACCAGAATGTCAAGGACAGTGGTGGCACTGAAAAGGTACAGAACCATCGTGAGGTCGCCTGGTCCATAGGTAAAACAGAAGGTCTCCATGCCATAGTCATGCAGGCTCTTGCTGCAATCACTCTAGAGCTTCACTCCATGTATTTACATCAAGATCTCCCACCATCTAGGTGGTAAATCCACCACTGAGGTACTCCAGATTCCACTGGGCAGGTGAGAGAGTCAAAACAAAAACATCTGACCTGTCTGCCAATACCAGAAGTATGGCAGTTGCCTTCAAGTGCCTTTGACATTGAGACCACCACAACGTAGTGATCTAGGCCCTTGCAGACAGGATTGCTGTGTCACAAACCTCAGTTAGGTGGCAAACACAGTTGAGAAACACAGGACTTACCCATCTTGAGGAAAGCCTCATTTACGAGACTGTGGACACCATCAGCATTCCTGCAGCCAGGCCACAACGCTTTGTACCTGTCTGTCCTCCTAGAACATGCTGTCATACTCAGCGAGTTAGAAGAATACAAGCCTCAGCATGGTGTACAAGATCAGCAATCACCAAGTCAGGCAACTCACTCAGCAAAGCGATGCAGTACAAGAAAACGTGTTGGTTGTATAGGACAGTTGGGGGGAATTTAGCCAATCATAGATGCAGAAAGCAAGAGATGAAAGGACTGCTCCAAGCCAATGTGAATTCATAACTCAAGAATGTGCCCTTTTCAGGGACATCAAGCAGTGAGAGATGTAAAAATATTGTGCCATATGGAAGGTGGACAGTGGCAAGTAATGCACTTTATTCATGAGAGCGAAGGTATTGAAGTAAAGAAGATGTTGCCATAGTCAAGCAGGACTCTTCCATTTTTAGATAATATCTGTTACCTTCTTCATTTCAGACAACATATTAGAGGTTTCCACAACAAAATTTTGGAGAATTCAACATACTTTTTTCCTCTGTACCACTTCAGCACTTGCTGAGCCAGTTGAGTCACCCTGAAGTTGATTTGTCCTAAATGCTGAAACACTTAACCACAACACGGTGTAGAAACCCGACAGACAACCATCAGCTGCACAACAACCACTGTGAAAGTCTGAAACATATCACAACATTCATCTTCCTTACTATGGATCTCTGAATACTAACCACCAATTTTGGCAATCAAAAAATTTGGGGAGAAAGATATTTGATGGAAAATTCAAAGGCTGTCATCATAACATGGATATGAGAGAAGACAACCATTTCCATGTAACAAATGCAACTCTTCTGAACTATAAAAAGTTTCATACCAGCATCAGGTCTCATAACACATAAGCTGATTGTCTTTTCAGTGGGTGCAAAGGTTGCTTCACCAGCTGACAATGCTCCTTACTGCTGCTGAGTTCACAGCCAGGTTATTATTTGACAGTTTACACCTACAACAAGGTGGATTCAAGAATTTCACACAGACATGTGTGTTGGAAACAACAAAAGCAGTCAAAGAGAGGATGAATACGAGGAAAAATTAACAATGTTATCCTTCAATTATACAAGAAGGAGACAGTTTCCAATCAATACCAGCATTTGCAGTGTCCATAATGGACAAACCCTGAAAGCATTAAGAGCCTATTTTTCTCATGACTAATTATACTTATCCATGTCTTGTCTGAAACAATAATAATAATATCAAAATCTTAATGAATAAAACAGCAAGTCTGGGTCAATTTTAAGTAATGACACCATTTATTATCAGAGTATTATTTATCCTAAATTGTTTATGGCTGCAACCTCATCAATATGACACACAAGTCAACTGACACAGGTACTAGTTTTTTTGTCTATGATTGATAATTTTTTGATTACAAATAAAAAATCTTTTATTATAGCCTCTATTTCCAACCCATCACTTTTTATAGGCAAATGCAATACTGTTCAAATAATAAATGTTGTAGATTTTAATGAGCTCTATGGTCAAGCTACCCAGTTTTGTCACATACCATATTTCATGACATGACTAAGTTCCACATACAATTAGTTCTCCATAAGTGGCTTTACTATGATTGAAAGTTTGTACAACAAGCATATCTACATAAAATTAATATTTTTATTTTGAAAAATATAAAGTAATAACCAAAACAGCACTATGTACTTCAGTGCAGATACTACAATATTTGATATTTCTCTTCATCTTGCTGATTCCAATTTCTAAGGCTCAGCCAGCCTCTTTTAAAATAAGTATACTTTCAGGGGCTGTCTTCAAGGGTTAATGTGAGCTGAGAATGATGCTGACCACTTATTTCCATATGGAATATACAATTTTATTGGCACTATTTGAAACATGTTAAGTTGTGGTCTACTACTGACCTGTTTATAAAATCTGGTTGACTATTTATTTTGTGTGTTAAAAAGTTCAATTATGAACCTAAGATGAACACTATTATTGTTAACTTGTGTTGAACAATGGAACTAGACAACCTTTAATAAATGTCTCTCACAGCAAACAAAACAAATGCAAATTATGGCATTATTTTGACTTTATCAAGAATGCCTAAGAAGAAAAGTATAGCACAGCAATTATCATACGTATACTTACTAGCAAGCAAGTTGACAGAGTTAGACTTTTCACATCGCATATTTCAAGTTGTACAGATAAATGTACACTGAGAATTTAAAAGGATTTCCCGAACACTCTCCTAGCATATGCATTCAGCTTGTCCTATTTCCCACGTACAAACTGTTAAGGATGCAAGATCACAGTAACTACTTGTAAAACACATAAAACATAATGACAATATATCTCCTATTGCAATAACATAAAAACTTTTCATGTCCCACATGCAGCCAATGAGTAGTGTCCCCAAACACGTTGTAACAAACTGCAAAAAAATGACCACCAGGGGTTCCTTTCTCTCTAGATTAAGAAAGTCTCCTGACTCCCACATGCCTTGGGAAGCCTGTTACTGACAGGCATCTGTAGAAAACCATGCAAAGCTTTAGAAACAGGCTACAGATTTGTCCCAAAGCAGCTGCAGAGATAAGGATGATTCAGACCTCATAACACTGGAAGGAACCGGAGGGGGGCTGAATCAGTTGGCCTGCTAACGTACGTAATAACATTTGTCGTGGATTCTTTCAGACTAAATTCAGTTCTTCTGGCAGAAGGCAGTAATTTAGATTCATTAAGAGAAGTGGAAGTAGTTTCACCAACCATTACATGGGGAGCCACCCAAATGTCAAGTTGCAGAGGCACCTTACTGGTTATCAATGCCACTAGTCCAGGGGCATCCACAAGGTATGTTTTGAATTAAGAGAATGCATATATTTATAAACACACTTACAAGATGGTGGTGGATTTTACGTCCTGTTGTGGCGTTTCATTGTTATACTATACACACATTTCAAAAGTCATTCCATTAACCTCTACTGATTGAGTAACGAATGCTTCGTTTGAGCTAGAAATGTGCCCCCAGACCAGTAACACCTGTAGCTAATATAATGTTTTTCAAATTCAATAATCTTTAAAAAGTTGCTTCAAATTAGCTGTATTCATTGTGTAACTTGCATACTACACCATTACTTCACTATGTACATGCCCAGTCAGGAAAGTGGATAGATTTGCAGATTCAATAAGTGTCCCAAAAATGTACCTTCATGCATGTCATCATTTACAATATGATATATTTCTGTTAGTAACATACTGCCAGTATTGCGACTTACTACTACAAGATGTCACTTCCAGATCAGGATTCCCCACTGTGTTCCTTGACCCACATGGAAAATATCTGGAATTCTCAGATTCAAACCCCGAAGGCCAAAAACTACGAGCACACATTTCTTCTGGAATGCTAGTTCCATTACAGTTAGCAAGGGGAATCACAAATATGGCAGACATACAGTCAAAACGCAACTATATTTACTATAGCTATAGGTGGCATACTTAGCTATCAACAACTACATGTTTTGGCCACTATATTGGCCATTTTCAGGTTGTACTCCTCCTTGTTATAAAGTAACTATACAGTATACAATGTGTCTGTTGCTGATGACGAGATCTCATTCACAAAATTTTGTAGTGTGGACTAACATTAATTCTAGTGGTACAGATACAAAGTGCTCTCGATAACAATGTTCAAAGCAATGCAACTCAAATGCAGTTGGATTGTGGACCTGGACCAATGTGTATGATGCTCAGCAGGGGTGTGCAGTGGATACACTGCATTCTGAATTTTTTTTATAACGAGGTGGTAGATAGTGCTGCGGTGGGTAATTCATGATCGTTTTACCACGCAGGAAGAGCTCCATGGATGAGGTAGGGCTTATAGCTGTACACGGTTGAGTTGTAGAATCCCTTTGTGAAGACTGAATTACTTTCAGTTGTAAATGTATTAATATATCAGTGTTGCGGGAAACCCCTTTTGGCGGTTTGTTTTGTTTTTTGTGAAATATAATTATAACAGTGTATTGGCCTTGGGAATTATGTGAAATGAAGTTCATTCTAGATATCAGGTGAAACCAGTAAGATAATACTTATGCGTTATATAGATTTTGAACTGGTTGGTGCTAATGATGGTGTTTAGAACCGTTCTATGTGCAGCTTTTAGTTTATCAGCAACCACATTTCACTATTGAATTCAACTAGATCACAATGTAGATCCAAACTGCCACTTTTGGTGCGTAGAGATGGTGTGCGCGCGCGCACGCGCTAATTTCTTGAGGCGGCCTGGCTTCTTATGTGGGTGTAGTGCCTTATGTTGGAATATTTGGGGTATTGACCACATGAGGGAAGTGGAGGGTGGGTTTATGGACGGTGGGTTTTTAAGAAGGTGTCAAAGATCGCATTGGGAAATACAGTGTGGCTGTCAGTCAAGTGGTTATTGGAAGTATATTCAGCACGAATGTCAAAACATTGTACTGTGTTGAAGTTAGCACCTTTCTTTTTCTAATGTAATACCTGCATTGTGTTGCTGATAGTACTGAAAGAATGTGCGTGTTCACTGAGATGTTGTGCAATCCTGGAAGTGTGGCTGTTATTTCGGAATGCAAGCTTGTGTTCATTGTATTTTATTATGAAACTTCTTCCTGTCTGTCCAACATAGGCTTTCATACAGTCAGGACATGTTATTTTGTATACCCCAGACAATGAGAATTTATCAGAGATCCAGTCTTTATGTATTAGGTGATTATGTATAGTGTTATTAGTGCAGTAGGCTATTCTGAGGTCTGAACGTCTGAATATGTTGGTGACATATGCAGTTTCTTTACTTATGTAGGTGAATGTGGCCCATCTGTGCTTGGGTGTTGGTAAGTCTCGTTGTTGTTTAGGCATAAAGATGGGAGGATTCAGTGGCCTGATTGGGAAGAAGTTATTATGAAGGATGTTGTGGCTTATGTTCACTACTTGTTGATATTTTTTCTTGTGTAGATAGTAGGAGTTTAGTCTATTGTACAGAAATTTAACTGCCGTGTATTTGTGTTGTGTGGGGTGATTGGATGTGTAGGGGATGATGGTGTCGGTAAATGTAGGTTTTCTGTAGATGGAAGTTTCCAAGTTTGTGGGTGTTCTGTGGATGGATATGTCTAAGAACTTGTGATTTGATTAACACAATGGGGATGTCTCACCTCAAAGTTAGCAAGGGGAAATTGAAGCAATCACAGAAAAGACCTACTGCAACGCCACTTTGACTGCTGCAAGATTTACATGACCTGATCAGGCAGGCCTACTGCAGTCATGCTTGTAGAGTAGGAAGCCACTTATTAAACTGCATGGAACACTCTTTTGTTCATGTAACTGGTCAATAAATTCCTTGACTTTCATGGAACCCTAAGGCTTCTTACCTCTATCCTACCAGGTCAGTATTTAAATTTTAGCACATGGTTTATAAGAAGACAGAAAAAGATCAAATTATGAAATAAATGGAATTTTGTGGAAAACAAAAGAGTATGCAGCAAATAAAAAAATGCAGCAAATTTCCTTATTGCCTAACTATATACAACAAATTTCTAGGGCTCATTTCCTACATGGCAAACACAAGTCATCTTTTGCAGTTTACCCAAAGACTGCATTTATGTATTTTGTTTGATGCTCAGATTCAACATCTATTATTTCTATAAACAGGATTATGCCCTAACAAATTTTTCTTTGGAAGGGAGGTAAAGTGTTTTTCCTGGAGATAGTACATTAATTTTAGTGCTATTTATCTCAAGTTTGGACTAAAGCATTAATGAATTAACAGAAATAGGTTCATAGCAAAATATTACTATCACACATTTCTTCTTTGCTGGTCCTCCCAAAATTCACATTCAAGACGCTTTTGCATCCTGATAATCTCTAACCCCATCTGTAGGGCTGCTCCACTATAATTGCATAGATGTAGATAAAAATCCATTATGAAAATGTGTAGTGTACAGAATTAAGAGTTGGTTACTGTGTCACACAAATTATTTATAAGAGCAGAGAGACTGTTGAGAGTCAGTAACTTTCACATTCACTCACTGCAGCAATTACAGAACAGCCAATTTATGTGAAATACAACAGTGCAGGAATGTGAAATTTCAAGCATCACCTCATGTGAGAAGAAGCCATTCCCTTCCCTTTGACTGGCCTCAGAAGATATCAGCATAAGTTCATACATGAAGTGAGTCACACTGCCTTACAAGGAATAGTCAAGTCATTATGAGATGAGGAATGAAAGGGCACTCATAACCTAAATGTTATAGCCATTGCATGTGGCAGCATAGTCAACAAAAATGTCACCAACTTTACTAACCAAGGACCACTTTAACTTCATTTTGGGTGAGTATGATCAACTCAGTTACTTGTGCATAGTGTAAGGACAGAAAAACTTCTGAAAAAATCAAGGATTTCTTCAGGGTAAATGTTGGGTTAATTGTTCTTTGGCTGCTGTTTCAACAGACTACATGCAGAATGTACCTATACCTTCCACATCACTTTGGGAAATCAGTTACCTATGACAACTGACTGCAAACATTATCAATATTAATGACTGCAAAGGCAAAGTTTTTACATTCATCATAAGAGTGATGGGTGGAAAAACCTTGATGAAGTTTCTTCCAGCATTCTCTCATGTATCCATGTGGGATTCATGGTGGACAAAGTGGCACTGGGACAACTTTTCCTTCCAGCATTTCAGTTTTCTCCTGTTTGTATCAGTCCACAAATGGTAACACTCATTCATTCACCAAATCACCAACACCCCATGTTCTCAGAAACTGACAGCACCATTAAATTACAAAATTAATATCACCTGTACTGACAATGAACATCCAAAGAATGTGAAAAACCTCCACATGTTTCCTGATGCTTCTCCATGCCAAAACAGGAACGGTTGTAAGATTCCACTTGGCTTCAGTCCAAATATGAAAATGGGAAGCAGTAACTCAGCATTTTCCTGTCAGAGAATATTCATACCTCCCTTCCTTCTGACAGACACTTAGCAGTAATTAAGACGAAAGTCAAATTGGTTAGCAGAGTATACTATAAAAGAATTTGTGCACACTGTTATCAGTTTAACAACAAAAGAAAACTTTCAGCAAGCTCTGACATTACTTCTGCCTTCAAGTCATGGTGGCCATTTAATTGCAAGAACTCTTTGTTATAACTATCTGTTTCCCTCAGTGTTCCAACAAAGAAGCAGTTTTTCACCAGCAGTGAACTTGACCACCCTGACTACAAAAGACAAGTGTTGCAAAACCAAAGCTGAGTGCTTGTAAATGGACCTACAGTTAGCACATTCACACTGCCTGCCCATGCCTACAGTGCCCTCTTGCAGACAGATGAAGATTCAGACAATCACAATGTGAAAGCATGGTCACTGATGCTTTTACCTTATGTTTTGCTACTCACTTATGTAGTATAGTATTCAATTCATACAACAACAATAACAAAAAAATTCAAAATAAAAAATACACATAATGTAATAATGTCAGTATAACATTGGAATATTTATTTGTCTTAGAGAATTTCTTCATGGTTTCCTGAAGCAAAACTTCACACTTGCTAAGAGATTCATATATATCCCATTAAAAGAACACACAAAACAGACAAATAATTAGAACAAACTTGAGCACCCACAACTGCAATTTCACTTAAAAAATGATATGGCTGCTATAAACATGTAACAAACACACTGTTTCATTGCCATTGCACCTTATTTGCAAACAGCCTATGCAATTCAAAAAAACCTCGTCTGTACTTCCTCTACCTTGTATCATTTCATTACTGAATAGTTACATATCACGTTTTCTTCACGCTTCATTTACAATTATGCAGGACGATCAAACCATTCCTGGAACTTGAGCACACTCTATAGTAAAAACAATACATATAAAACCCAATTTTGACACCAATGATGTATAGCCATCTTGCACATTCACAATCACTCTGGCATTCCTGCCACTGCTGAAGCATCTCTGAAAGTCCTCATTTCATGTGGGTGTGAGAACTGCCTTTGTGTCCTGTTGAATTTCTTGGGCCTATCTTGAGTCACAGGAAGGGGAAAAAGTCACATGGAACAAGATCAGGAGAATACTGTGGCTGGAGGATGGTTCAAATTTGGTTCTTCATCAAAACCTGCTGTACTGGAAGCGGGATGTGCCAAAGTGCACCATTTTCCAGTCTCTTCCACCAAATGACACCAACTAAATGCTTCACTATGACCTAAGGGGGCAAATTTGTGGCACACCATACCCAAGCTGTTGAAAAAAGCAATCAGGAAGACATTCAGCTCAGATTCTATGACCCAAAAATTCTTCTTTCCCAGTGATATTTTGGTGTACCATTTGAAGGACTGACATTTCATCTGAGGATCATAGACAAAGACCCCAAGATTCATCCCCAGTAATAATCTTGGATAGGAAGTCTGGTTCATACATTGACCACTCAAAAAAGTCCAGCAGTAATCAGTTTCATCTAAATCTGATCCTCTTGTCAGAATGGGCACAACATATTTTACACACATGTGCACACACACACACACACACACAATCTTGTTTCAGAATGCAAACAACCAAGCTCTATGAGATGCGAGGTTGGTTTTCCATCTGTTCTAGCACACCATTCTGACATTATGACTGTATGGCTGGATTTCCATCTCTCCTTGACAGTGCAAGCCTTCTACTGCACTCCTTATCCCCCAGTGATTCTTGACATCTTTACATTGACTTTACCAGCTGTGTGCAGTAGATTTTTAAGGCACTAATCACCATAAACCATGTTAATGCTTAGAAGAATTTCTGCTGCTCATTTTCCTAGTTAAAAAAATAAACTGATATTCACCCATTCTTTGAACTGAGACAATGCTACAAGCACCGGTGGCACGCTTCCAGTCCGTGGCTGATTGCAACACACTAACAAGTCTCAACCTATTCTAACTTCCCCCATAGAAAACATACAGTCTATCCCCCCAGAAACACCACCTCCATCACTTCAACAGGAAGCATGGTTATCTCAGTGTGACCGAATTTCAGAAACTTTTTGATCCTCCCACATAAATATTCCACAGAATGGTTTCAAAACACACTACCGTCTTTCAACATTTGTATCACTCAGGTGTTTCTTTATTTGGAATGGCAGCAAAGTCTACTTTCTCTCATGCGTTATCATTAAATTAATCAATCAGATACATACTTATCAAAACTTTATCCCAGTTACTGATCAGTACTGATGTTCTGCATACTTGGCCTCTAACTAGAAATAAAGTAACATTTTTCGTTGCACATCACATAGTGGTACTTTGACGACACAATGGACAGCTTTGCTGAAATAAAATAAAATAAGTGTCAACTTCATATTTTACAGGAAAAAACAATTTAAATGTGTTAAAATTCAACTAAGATGAAAAAAACCTTAAATTTAAAACACACACAAAGCACACATGGTTCTTAGTTTATCAGGCCCATACTGTCAGTTACTCCCTGTTGCCTGGAACATGGAAATTATCTGACTCAGCAAGCTGCCTACACCAGATCTGTTACATGCTATTATGTCTAGGACTATGAAGTCAGTCTACAGTCACAACATACACCCCACTGAAATATTGTGCGTTTCTATATATGTTTGCCTACCACTGATCCTACACAAAGCATTTTTGTAAATTCAGATGAACATTTCCTAACGTGTATATTCCAAACATGAAAACTATGAAAAGGTTCTAAACAGGTTCAATTCCAAACAAGAAGGAAACATATAAACATATGCTAACTACGGAAAAACTAGATAAAATTGGTTCTAAATTGGAGACATACCAAAGAAAGTCAGTGGCTTGAATTTCACATGAATCAGGCACGTCTAAATCATCAACATAAATTACAACAAAAATGTTGCATTTATACCCATACAAGGCAACTGTGATTCATAAACGCACAGATCATGGGACAATTCATGCAGTGCATCATAGAGAAACAGACTCGAACTTGATCTGTTTAGTGATAAAGTATGTTTCACCTCAGTGAATACATGAACTTGCAGAACAACTGGTCTGCAGAAAAGGCCACATTAATCCACAAAGTATCATTACATGACATTAAATGTTTGTGTCTTACTATGTTTATCGAGCCCATTCCCTCTGAGAATATAAATTCACACTGATATTTTAAACACATTCTAACATAATTTTTTGAACACCTGTCCGTTAACAGAGAACCTATCCCTTTCTTCCACAAGGACAATGCATTCATTCACACATAAAACAATTTTATGCAGCAAACTTTATTGAAATATCCTATCAAGTCACAGGTAAATGTTTAACCTTTATCCTGCTAACGTGGAGAATAAGTAAGCTCCTAATAATGCCAGCAAATGGCAGATGGGATTTAATTCAGCATTTAAAGGGCTAATGTTTTCAGAATTCGGCATTCACTGTGATATGTTTCAGCCAATCTGGCCATCTTCAGGTAATACACAATATATACAAAATATCTGGACGCGTATTAGCAACATACAGTTCTATAAAAGAAACGAAATATCATTTTTACATAAAGGATAATATATAATAGGTAATGTTACTGATATAAATTTGGAAGCTGTGTGTATTCCAGTTGTTTGGAAATTCTATCTTTTATACCAATTCAAGGTTATTATTTTACATAACATAACCTTAAACTAGCAACAAAACAAATGTTCCCATTAAAGTGCTACACAGTTTTATAAGTTCCCTGTGCAAACACTATAAAATATATTTGTTCCATCTGATGATGACAAAAACAGGTCAAAAAATCAGCACTGAACAATATTTTATCATAAAGATATGAACTGTCATTGTTTTGTGTGATGGTTATCGAGACATTTCTCATCAGTCATTCAAGTCTTCTGAAAGTGATGCTGCATCACTGGCAAGCAGTGTCTAATGTTTTGAAGGAACACTGTACTACTGCCCAATGCCATAAAGTCACATACCATGAGAGTGGAGTCTTCACAACATCACTGTCAGAACATCAAATCTTGCAGATTTCTTATCATTCATAGAACATATCTTTTTCATTTTAAACTTACAATTTACTGGTCTTCTGTATTCAGAAAGCAGCTAAATGCAATGTTATTTATTGCTGTCAACCTGCTATACAAGCCATAAGACTTATTGGAGCATTTACAATCCACCCACTTCACATCATCAATGGCATTTTGTTCTATTCATCTGCTCCATGCTGAGTCATCTTCACATACTTCTGATTATTGTTTAGTGTTTATTATATATCTGCCCATACAGTAAATACATGGCATCCAAATCATGGGTTATCATAAATAATCATTTTGATGTGCCTTTTGACACTTATGAGGGTGATTCGAAGTGGATTCTATCTTGCGATGCTACCAGTTCCTCAGCTACTCATGAAATTCCCCTGTATTTTAAGGAACCAAATTCTCATTACTATGTTCACAGGGTTTAATTATTGGTTTAGTAATGATATTCACAGCAACAACCCACAAGTCCCCATCCAAGGCAGACCTGTCTCCATTCTCCCATACCATCCTTTAGGATTTATTTTCATATTGGCCTCCCATCTACATCTACGCCTTCCAAGTTGTCTCCTTCCATCAGGTTTTCACACCAAACTCCTGCATGCATACCTCTTTGTTCCCAAGTATACCACATGCCCTGCCCATCTCAACCTCCTTGATATGATCACCCTGACAGTACTTGGTAAGCAGAACACACTTTGAAGCTCCTGAAGCAACTATTGGTTTCTGAAGAACTCTGCTCCATTGGCTCAAGTCTGTATAATCTACATCATAATAATAATAATACGTGTATATAGCATCTTCCAAAACTTGAACTACAATTAAATAAATTACAATGTCATTGCAAATTAATAAACTGAACAGGATAATGAAAGCAGAGTGCTAATTTATGTGTTGTACAGTGTTTATCTTTCACCAAAGCATAACAGCCTCATCCCACAGAAAATCTGCACCTGCTGTGACAACCCAGTACAGCAGCACTGCTAAAGTCAGCAGCAAAAGATATATTCTAAATTTCAGAGTTATAAGTAAATGTCTATTTGCATTAACCAGCTATACAAAGTGTTTGCTATTAGTGTGTTCTAAATAAATAAATAAATATTTACCTTCTCTCTTAACCACCGACCAATACAGCCCACATGAAACTTGTGTTGGCATGGTAGTGTTTTCAGGTCACCATTCAGGTCTTCATAACAAACTGTACATACTGTATTTGTGGTCTGTTCTGCCTGAATAGATCGCTTACGTTTAGCCTTACTATTTCTGTTGCTACTGCACAAAAAGTATAAATGTTGGTTATTAATACACATCATAGACATGAAACTGGAGCCGATAAAGAATGGAAAGAAGAATTTTGAAACTGAAATGGCTTTATTTCAACAAGAGGACTAATTAATGCAAAAATTGTTAACACTAACACACTGAGAAACCACAAAGCAATGCAATTTCACCAATGCTGCACATTTAAAACAAACAAGCTCTTAAACTTTTAAATTTTTCCAAGAGAGTATAATAATATTAGGCTTCATAATGCTTGTTTTAGTCTACTATACTACTAACGTAAATTGTTTTCGTACTCATCCCAGATATTCAGTACTATTCAAATTATATAAATGGTTCTGCTGGATATTTCAGGGTGAGGCTGTTGTCAAGAACAGCCGAATATTTCAAAATGCAATGGGCATGAGCTAGAGTGGCCAAAATATTAAACTTCTGCTTCTATTTTCACAAGCATGCAGCACATATCTGAACAAAGTAACCTCCCTATTTATTACGTCCGTGCCGCCTGTTTTGTAATGCCTATCAGTACAAATGCATATATATTACCAAGACGCTGAAATAAAAATTAAGTCTTCCAATCAGGAAATAACGTAGGACGATTTCGGCCTGCGTACCAGTTATATCTGGGGTTTCTCTTTGATTACAACACCAAACCAAAAACCTCAAACTGGGACATGAAAATTTCCTTCCACATTCTTTCCTATTAATTATTGTTTTGACTATCGCATCACTTCACGTTATACAGGTAGTCAGAAATGTTACACAAATACATAAAATTCTTACCCCAGCTCCCATGAAGGTATACGTTCAACGGGTAACGGACCGCCGGTATTACGGGGACGGTTGCTATGGGGCAAAGGCGAATTCCCCTGACTTTTGACATAAAATACAGCAGCCACAGCAAGCGCCACTCCGACAAGAACCCCTAATACTACTCCTTGATAAGGCATATTTTGGATTATTCTTTGTAACTGACAAACGACACAAACATTAGTACATCACCAGCATTCCTACAGCTCCATTTACAAAACACTTTCATGCCACGAAACCAAAATACAAAGAACACAACGCATATGACCAGCACCGATTATCAGTGACCAGCGGCAAAACTCACAGCTTTGCGATCATGGATCAGAGTTTGCGATAATATTCAATTAACAATGCATTGGTCCCTATCAATGATCGATTCTGCCACGTTCGAAGAGACATCTATGTCGGTATTCTTCAATCTAACGAATGGAGACGGAAAGAAGTGAAATCTGTTGAACAAGTACCAAAGTACGTGAATGCACTGCCAGAGGTATAGCCGGAATACTATTTTACTCGTCCCGTTGCACAGTGACTCATATACACGTACACTGCGTCCGGCCTGCGTGTATTCAGAAGATAACCGGCGGTACTTAAGAACAGGACCACCAGATATAGCCCCTGGTGAAAATGACTTCTTCGGTGCTTCAACATGATCTAAAACGAAATCACCAATTTGAAGTTTAGTGAAACCCTTAGATCTTTTTTTACTTTCAGTTCTAACATTCCAAGAGTTCACATAGTACGGAAAAGTGTTTATTCAAAATGTAGCTTGAGAAACTGACCTTCCCTCATCAAAATCCGTCGAACAAAAATCCATCGGCCTGATATTTCGTACGTCCCGCTCAGGTAGTGACGTGCGGTGCAGTTATCATAATTCGGGTCGTTTTACTTTCCCCATATTTCTCTGTCTTCCATTCATTACAATCAATCACACCGCTTATGTATTAACCGAAGACAACAATATATTTGCTTACTTTGACATTAAAACATTAATTACACTTCATTTACTTTCCCAGGCGTGAGGCTAGATATCTAGATTTGCTGCTAGGGATGAATGAGTCGATTGGACCGTTCCGTTCTTACTGTCAGTAGGCGTAGCCCAGGCAGTACCTTTCGGAAACAAACTATGTTGGTTCGAGTCCCACTAACGGCATATTTCTTTAGGTAGCCCGGGCAGTTGAATGCATGCCAGGAGTAGCCTTCGGAAACAAACTACGTTGGTTCGAGTCCCACTATCGGCAATTTCTTTATGTAGCCCAGGCAGTTGAACGCGTGTTAGGAGTAGCCTTCGGAAACAAACTACGTTGGTTCGAATCCCACTATCGGCAATTTCTTTATGTAGCCCAGGCAATTGAACGCTTGCTAGGAGTAGCCTTCTGAAACAAACTACCTTGGTTCGAGTCCCACCATCAGCATATTTATTTGTGTATCCGTACGATTGAAAACATTTACTGAAGGGAACTGTTGACTGCGAGTATGAGGGGTGTGCTTGGGACCTAGGGTGGTTTTGCCCTCGCCTTGTTTCAGGGGTGGGGTGGGGGAGTGAAATACTGTTGGAAAATTTACAGCTCTAATTTCGGCTTTCGAAACAAGTTTCTTTCGTGTGGTCTTTTAGTAGACAATAACATATATTTAAAATTTTGCGTATTTAAAACTCGCTACAGATGATGGTGGTTATGTAAACCGAAATGTTAATATTTTAATAATAATAAAATCAAAGGCAATGAAGATCCGCACTCAATAAATTAAGTCCGGTTTCTTTCAATTTTCTGCCAAATGAAGGGAATGTCTTTCGCAACTGCATTGTGGTAATTCGCAATTTTAGCATCGTGGACGAAACAGGATATCTGCTGCTGGTCATGGTTGAAAAAGGTGGGTAGGGAATTACCGCAAGATGTAAACTGACTTTTCCGTGACAACAGAGTCACTAACCCTGATTTGAGTGGAGGCCGAGTCCCACGAATACTGCCATAAAACTGAAAGTGAAAGCAAATGATAGGCTGGTTTTAGTTTCCAGACCTCAGGGACAGCTTTACAATCCACGGTATATGTCTACCTTCAAACGCAGTGGTCGTGTGTCTGTCCACCCTTGGGGCTGGATCTCCCATGAAGGGGCTGGAGTTCTCCATCGTATAGAGGGTCACTTGGACGGCCTGCATTAACAGCACATTTTGCAGAACGTAATGGTGCCCTCCGTACGGATGCTTTATCACGATGGTGTAATCCATTTACAGCAAAACCACTCCTCCATTCATGATTTTCGTGTGGTTCAAGAATGGTTATCACGGCAGGCTGACGTCGAACTCACTGACTGGCCACCGCGAGCGCCTGATATGAACCCCATAGAGAATACATGGAGTGAGGAGAAAAGGGCAATGCAGAAAACCTGACCTGTCCTCCTTCCCAGAAATAGCGATGAGCTATGGACTCTTGTGTCAGACGCGTGGGATGAAGTTGCTTCGTCTACGCGTTATATTCATACACTGATTGAGCCCATGACACGACGAATGAAATCAGTGGTCGAAGCAGAAGGGTTCTGCATTTCTTATTAAAGAGATCAATTTCTGAAAACAATCTTTTTAAGTGCTAAAGTATTAATTTTCATTTTCTATGAGTAGGTGCGATACTTCGCCGGTCCAAGTGGCCAAGCGGTCTACGGCCCCTCGTCTGTTGAGATTGTGGGTTCGAATCCCACTGCCTGGGCCACATAAAGAAATATGCCGATAGTGGGACTCGAACCAGAATAGTTTATTTCCGAAGGCTACTGCTAGCACGCGTTCAGCTGCCTGAACTACATAAAGAAATATGCCGATAGTGGGACTGGAACCAACATAGTTTATTTCCGAAGGCTACTGCTAGCACGCGTTTAACTGCCTTGGCTACATAAAGAAATATGCCGATAAGGGGGACTCGAACCAACATAGTTTTTTTTCGAAGGCAACTGCTAGCACGCTTTCAACTGCCTTGACTACATAAAGAAATATGCCATAGGGGGACTCGAACCAACATAGTTTATTTCCGAAGGCTACTGCTAGCACGCGTTCAAGTGCCTGGGTTACATAATGAAATATGCCGATAAGGGGGACTCGAACCAACACAGTTTTTTTTCCGAAGGCAACTGCTAGCACGCGTTCAACTGCCTGGGCTACATAAAGAAATATGCCGATAAGGGGGACTCGAACCAACACAGTTTTTTTTCCGAAGGCAACTGCTAGCACGCGTTCAACTGCCTTGACTACATAAAGAAATATGCCATAGGGGGACTCGAACCAACATAGTTTATTTCCGAAGGCTACTGCTAGCACGCGTTCAACTGCCTGGGCTACATAAAGAAATATGCCGATAAGGGGG
>Ga0123357_10002637_pt1 | contig 20167 bp, 11 predicted proteins | sample TergutEmb28metaG_FD_89873 | JGI IMG/M metagenome (GOLD analysis project Ga0123357, IMG submission 89873) | Embiratermes neotenicus P4 segment gut microbial communities from Petit-Saut dam, French Guiana - Emb289 P4 | ecosystem: Host-associated > Arthropoda: Insects > Digestive system > Gut ... | reverse complement strand
TGGGGGTGTTTGGGGGGGGGGGGGGGGGTGCTCCTTTGCTAGGAGCCCTGAAGGTTATGAAAGGAAGGCTCTGGGGATGAGGATCCTTCTTTATGGGGGCTCATTTGGGCAACCTGGAGTGGGCTCATCTACCGGGGACTTTGAGATATGGTTGAAAGGGGCTGTGGAGGTGTGGTGTCTCTGTCTGTGGGAGCTCTGTGAAGGGAACCTGGAGACAGGCATCTCTTTCCAAATGAGTCCTGTTTGGGGAACCAGGAGGAGGGCTCGTCTACCAGGGACTTTGAGAGAAGGATGACGGGGGCTCTGGGGATGGGGCTTCTCTCTCTGAAGAGACTCTGTGGAGGGGGCCTTGGGGAGGGAGCTCCTTCACTGGGGACCCTGGAAGGTATGTTCAGATAGTCTCCGGGTATGGGCATCTCTCTCCATAAGGGCCCCTATAGAACCGAGGGGAACCTGGTTTCTGAGGGGGAGGCTCGTATACCAGGGTCTTTGAAAGCTGGATGAAGGAGGGCTCCTTTACTAGGGAACCCTAAGATATGTTAAGCAAGTCCCAGAAATGGGCATCTATTTCTATAGGGGCCCCGCTTTTGGGGAACATGGATGGGCGTTCCTTTCTTGGGGCCTTCTTATTAGAGGAATTTTTATTTGGTCCTTTAAAGATATGCAAAATGCCCTGTAGACAAGTATCTCTCTCCATAGGGGCCCCACTGGAAAACCTGGAGGGGGTTCGTTTGCTGGGACTTTTGAGAGGAAAGAAATAGTATATCTGGGTTCCTTTCTTGGACCCAGAGGTCATTATGATTTTAAGTCTGGGGGCCATCTGGAACTTTTAGTAAAAAACAGGGCTCTCCTGAGTTGATATGAGATTAGGGGGCACAAAGGGCCTGTCTGTAAGGCCTAGGTACATTGGGACCATAAGGGCTCGAACCCAGTGTTAATCTATCATGCGTATAGTGTGTAAGGCACTTGAAACATAATGATTTTTTTTAACTGTAGCCAATCAAGCCCTTCCATGGCCATTTTCATGTTCAGTGTCACAAAATCAGTACAGGGAAACATTTCATCTCTGAAACAAAAAATAAGTCAAAATTTGTTGTACGTTAGTATTTACCTGAGTATGTACCAACAGTGAGAAATGTATGCATGACTCCTTTTCACTTTATATCATTCTTTTTCCTTTTTTGGCCACCAGATAAATGTTTTTTTTTTCCCCCCCCATTGACGTAAACTTGGAGACCAAAGTATTAAATTCGATAAATAACATTTGCCACCTGCATCTTTATTTATACCACATACAATGATGATTTCACCTTTGTATATGTTATTTTATTATTTCTAACTTCATTTATGATTGGCATTATGTACACAAATATTGCTTGTCCACTGTAATCTCTAAGTTGTCATGTATGGTGGTGTTTTGTGAAGTGTAGCATGTAGAACTAATGGGCAAATCCTGCCCCTGGAACTCCATTGTACAGCATTGGCTGTGAATGTGTAAATGATCTTAATTGCTTATAACCTTATTTGTGCTACAATAGAAAATTCACTTGACTTTAAGTTGCCATGTGCTCTGTGCTCACTGCTAACCATCAACTATGCAACAAATGCCACTTGTTCCAGAAATACATAATCAGTTGGATAATGGCACTCAGAAAATTTCACAAACACTCATTTGATGTAATTGATTTCTATTCAGTGGGAAATGTGAAATTTTAAGGGCATAAACTTTCTATTTTTTTGCATTTATGGTCCTGTAATCTGGGGACCCACAGCAGTAGCAGTGATTGCAGTACTCTTAAACCAGTCCTGGACACAGCATTATGTCTGAGAATACTCTGGTTCTAAGAAAAAGGACTCTGTTACAGTCACGTTGGCATAGTGACTAGGCTACTGGTGGGATTACCAAGGAACTATGGCTCTAATTTTGGCAGGGAGAAGAGATTTTTCTTTGCTCCTAGGGGTCCAGACTGGCTCTGATGTTCATCTAGCTTCATGCTCAGTGGAATGATTTGTTAGGGATTGCAGATTCCCTCTCTCCTAGGTGGTGATTTTTTGTGAAGATATTCACCCTAACTCAGTAATTTTTTTTTCTAGTTTTGTCCAAGTAATTTGAATGTTGCACTTTTCTTTTCCATATGTAACACTTCTGAGGACTGTCACTGTCTATAACAGAGTGAAATCATTCTGAAGAGAACAAAAGTCATGTATTTGTCACAGCTGTTACATTTCTGCAAATCTCCATAACCTAAGTACAGTTTTATAGGCTTTCAGATAGACACATTCCTAATTGTGTTATTGTTTGGCTCATGGCACTGTTTGAGATGTGTTGTAAATTGAGAGAGCAGTAGGCAATTCAGTCACAGAATATAATAAATATTATTGCACATATCTGAATGCTATTTAACCAGAGATATCGGTCACTGTGCAGTGTAGTTTTATGGCCTCTCCTCACATCGCTGATTGTCCTTGCAGTTGCATGTCTATTTCTTTATGTATATTGGTGCACCCTTATACTGTTCATACTTTGTGAAAGAGTTTTTGTGTTTAGAATATAGCCTCTAATCCTATTACATATTACGAGAATCAAAGATACAGAAAGCTATATATGTTAGTGGAGACAACACTTTGCATTGTGGTAACTTCTGTTCATGATCATGTATATAATGGCTTTACTTGTGTCTACTTTCTTCTGAAGTGGTTTTGTACTGTTCAGAGACAAAACACAGTAGCAGTTGTCCTCCTGTAACTCATGTCCAGATGTGTTGGAGTGTGGAAGTTGTACTTTTGTGGGTTATGTTGAATAGTTGTTTTTATTTATTGCTGTGTGTTTGAATGTTGTCATATAATAAAATGTTTAATTTTGACAGAAGTATTTGTACTGCCATCAGCATACACAGTACTGTAATTTTATCTCTAAGTCCATTGTTTGCAGCAGTTTAAGTACACTTTCTGTGATAGCAGAAGTTTGTTGGTGACTGCATATTTCCCATATGTATGTGAGGGGGAATATAGATGCCATGCTGTAAAGTTAACATTGTTAATAGTAGTTTTTGTGCTTCATAGAGAGGTATACACAAAATATGAAAATTCCAGTAGTTTTACGTGTTGTGAATGTTGTGGAAGTGTCTACAGCAAACCCACATACTACCACCAACATCATTTAACTTCATTCACCCATGTGCTCATTCACTTCTTGATGTTTTAAGTGTGTAAAGAAATAGACAGTGTTGTCGATCATGTGTAAGCTACCCCACCTTTATTGTTTGCATAAAATGGAGGTGTCACAGCACACACTCCACTTTCTTAGAGGGCTGGTTTGTTGAATAATCATGCGTTTGGCTGTGAGAAGTACAAGGTGACTTTTTAATTTGTTGAACCTTTTAGTTTAGCCTTAAAGTTAAAGCAAGCTAATGTTTTTAAAATTTAAATTGAATATACACATAGGTCATAGTTGTCATTGTGTCCTCCTCCATATTAGATTATGTCTCAAAGTCAGATGACAAAGTTCTGCAGTACAACTTCCAAAGTTTCTGTGGAGACTGAAAGTACCTCTTTCTGTATTACTGTATTGCCTCTTTAAAATCTTAAGTTATGGAAGGATAAGGTTTGATGAATAAGACATCATTCTGTAGAGTTTGTACAGGATTTGTATAAGTGGCCCTGATGATGTATGATTAGATTTGGGGACTTTTCTTTATTATATTAAAAAAAACAATATCATTGTTCACCTTACAGTTGCTATGTGTTACTGCAGTAGCATTGCACCACAAATACCCATACTTCAAGTACCACCAGAGTAGCACTGATGGTTGAAATTCCTTATTGACTGATTTTCAGAGTCACATTGGTGCTACCTGATACAGCACTGTGCAGTGCCATCTTTGGGGAAATTAATTTAGGTTTTGGAAATATATGTTAATTGTGTAACTTTAATCCTACAAAATCCATGAAAGTGGTAGAAAAGACTCTGAAATATCCCTGGTTTGGCATGTAAGAAATGTGGCAATTTAGTTAAGTCATAATATCATCCCAGGCAGGTAAATTGTTCACAATAGAGGCAATGAGAATAGTTGGCATATAATTAGATATGGTATGAACAGTTTCTGTGATTTATCTTGTAAACTACACCCCTCCCTTCCTCTGAAGGAGCTGTACTGAGTAATTGGCATAATTTTTTGATAATAATTTGAGATAAGATGACAGTGTTATTATAACTGTAAGGGAAAAATTTGGAGATAAGTCAGGAAGAAAATGCCCATGTTTTCAAAGCTGAGCCTTGAATAAAACATAAAAATAGACAGCTCATGCCTGTAACTTAATTCTTGAGGCAGGGTAGCTCTTTCAGTTTACTGACGAGGCTATGGGCTGGACAATCAAAGATTTTGGTGTTGATTCATTGCAGGGGCAGAGGTTTTTCTGTGTTCCTCAGTGTTAACACTATTTCTGGGTTCTGCCCAGCCTCGTACCTGATGTATATGTGGGGTAAGGCGGCTAGGGTGTGATGATTGCTAGCCTCTATGTAATGCTGAGATCAGGAATGCTTTGAGCTGTACACCCATTCCCCAATACATCCTCATGATGCAGTGTGTAGTAATAGGGACAGCTTTATCTTTAATCTTGCATCTAGCCCATAGCATTGTGTTTCCCATTTTCATTATCTTTCAGATTCCTCACTGTAGTGATTATTTCCTTTTACATCCTTTCCAATTCATTGTTAACTGACTGTCCAACCATTTGATACTAATCTACTGACAGTGATGCTAAACCTCTTTGTTAAAGTGTAATATTATTTATGAGTTTCAGTGAACATGTTTCTTTTGATCTCGTGGTGTTAAGTACTGGTGACAGTGATTGCAGTTCATTCCATCATGTTAACTACCATCATATCAAACATTTGAAGTCAGTAGTTTAACACTGACCTGGTGCAGAAATACACCTCAGTCTTCCAGTTTGTTTTAATATTTCCTACTTCATGCTGTTTGCTGTATGACAGTGACATGTTTTATGAATTTTGCAAGAGTTTTTATCTAGTGCACATAGTACTGTAACTTTTCATTTTCCTGTTGGCAACTGCATACCTTATAGAGAACACCAACAGATATTAGGAAATATACTCTGCTCTTATGTGTATATGCAGTAGCTGTGGCTGTTAAAAACAGCAGCGTTTGTATATTGTAGTAGAGTTTTTCATTAGGTGCGTTAAAAAAATTGTGAAGAGCAACTGTTAGCTTCATTTTGTCTGTCTGCCAGTCTGTTCACATGGAACAACTCAGCTCCCACAAACAGATTTACATGAAATTTGATATTTGAGTATTTTTCAAAAATCTATCAGGAAATTTTAAGTCTCAGTAAAATTCAACTAGAGTAACAGGTACTGCATGATATGTACTTAGTCTTGAAATAAAACAGATTACACTTTAAGCATAGAGAAGAAAACCAACTAGATGCTACTGAATGATTTATTGCAGTTATAAAATGCTCATCCTCCCCCTCAATAATGACCGACTACACAGTGAGTGGCAAACCAACCTCCACATTGCAAAAAACAACAAATTCCCAACTACCCTACTCCACAAACTAAAACACCAAACACAAACACAGAATAATGCATGCTACACCCCCTACAAACGCTGGAAATAACACAAAGTGGGCACCCTTCACCTTTACCTCCCCACATACGCAAAATCACCAACCTGTTTAAATACTCTAACGTTAAAATCGCCTTCAGTTGCAACACCACCATAGCATGACTCGCAAAACCACCCAATGTCCACAAGATCCCACCCCACAACAAATGGGGGATTTACCAACTAACCTGCAACTCCTGCAACCTGTCATATGTGGGCCAAACCAGTCGCAGCCTGAAGATACGTTATCAAGAGCATATGAGATACATCAGAAGCAACAATCCACAGTCAGCATACGCACGGCACATCTTACGCAATCAACATGAATACGGCACGATGAATAACCTTATGACCCTACTTAAGCCCCTTAATAACCCAAACATGCTAACCCCTTACAAGCAGTTTTACATCCAATCTCTCCACAGGGAAGGGAAGCTCATTCCAGAACAATGCCCAGGCGACCCAAACCCTCTTTTTGAACTGGCCATTTACCCCACCCACGTACCACATGACAGAGTCAGTCGCACAATTTCCCTCATCCCGGACGCATAGCCAGCTGCTCTGCTCCTAACAGCCGACCACCAGCAACCAAGGGTATGTACAGTGAATTGTTTTCACTCTAATAATACACCTGCACCCACATAACCACAGGCACTACACCAACACGAACATCACACACCTTCAACACATTTGACATACTCTACCCGCCTCATAGCCAAAGACACACAATAATATAACTCACACAAACACGGGACATACATAACGCTACCTAACACTTATTATATGTTTTCATCCTTGCAGCATTACACACCATATGTGGCAATAACACAAGTATAGTCTCGAGCTCCTGATGATGGGCATATAAGTGCCCGAAACATGTTGTGCAGATTATAATGCAATAAAGTTTTCAGTAGCATCTAGTTGGTTTTCTTCTCTACACTTATACAACGATGCATGGACAAACATACGTGGTCTGTCCAAAAAGTTCGTGCAGTATGTTTATAAAAATGTTATTTTACAAATTTTAGGATACATCAAAATACTCCCCATTAGACACAATACACTTGTCCCACCTCTGTTTCCATTGCTGGAAGCACCCTTGGAATTCCTCTTCTCTTAAGCCCTTCAGCAGCGATGTAATTTCACTTTTAATCGTCACATCCCCCAAATGCCGCCCCCGCAGCACCAATTTGCATTTGAGGAACAAGAAAAAATCACAGGGGGCTAAATCCGGCGAGTAAGGGGGATGTTCGAGCACGGTGATGGAATTGCGCACCAAAAACTCACGCATGATTAATGCAGAGTGCGCAGGGGCATTGTCATGGAGAATCCATCGCCTCCCCTCCCAGAATTCCGGTCGCACGTGACGCACACAATCTCTCAGTCGCTTCAAAACCTCCATGTAGAAAGCTGCATTGACAGTTTTACCCTCAGGTGCGAATTCATGGTGCACAATTCCATGGCAGTCAAAAAAAACCATCAACATGACTTTGATTTTTGATTTGCTTTTCCGTGATTTTTTCGGTCTTGGCGAATCTTTCTGTTTCCACATTCTGCTCTGTGACTTCAGCTCGATGTCTTACTCGTAGATCCACGATTCGTCGCCTGTGATGACCCTTTCCAAGAAGTCATCGCTTTCCTCTGAGGTTTTCCAGTCAATGCAACACTGTTTCTGTCACAACTTTTGCTCAGGAGTGAGTAGTTTCAGTACAATCTTGGCGCAAACCTTTTACATTTCCAAATTTTCCGTCAAAATCGTGTGAATGGATGACTTTCCCAAACCAAGTTCTTCTGCTATCATTCTAACAGTCAATCAGTGGTCACTGAGCACGAGAGAATGCACACGATCGATGTTTTCATTACCACTTGAGGTGGAGGGGCGTCCTGACCTTGCATCGTCCTTGGGGTCTTCATGGCCTTCCCGAAAACACTGGACCCACTTGAAAACAGTTCTTTACTCTCCATAAACCTGTTGCAACATTTGATGAATTTCGGGGCCATTCTTGCCCAGTTTCACAAGAAACTTGATGTTTATCCGTTGTTCAAGCCGTTGATCGATCTCCATTTTGACAATGCTCAAAAACGGGTTCCACAGAAAACTAATGCATGAAGTCTGGCCTTCTCCTAGAGTGGTTGGGCTCCTACTGAATGTCAACTGGGTCCTGTTGAGTGGGGAGAGCTGGAGGGGTGCGCCACCACTTCACATCCCACTTCTCCGCTAACCCACTGCACGAACTTTTTGGACAGACTACGTATATCAAATTCAGATTACCTTTGTCCTTAAATGGTTAAAACATTCCTTATACTTTCTTTTGGAATAACATTTACTAAGGTTTTTTTTAGCCACTGCATAATGGTGCAATGTGTATACTTTTTACATAACCCTCGTTTCCAACTGTCTGTATGATGACAGTATTGCATTAATGGTAGCAGTGTGAACATGGTTAATGTTCTGGCTGTACTATTGTCTCAGGTTCTAGGCTGTAGGATGTTGAATTTGTGGTTGCATTTTAGTGCCCTCTCAGTTCTTCAATGTAAATTGTGTTTGTTACCCTGTCAAAATTTTAAAGTGAGAAACAGAATTTCCTAAAACATTAATGTACTGGTTGATAAGTAATGATACATTATTTCTAGTCCCACCTCTGAACCATTCTGTGACTTCAACTACCTTGAAAACTGCGTTTTTGAACAAGTTGTAGAAGGTAGCCCATTTGCATTGGTGTGATGGAACAGTGCACCATATCATAAAACTTGTAACAAAAAATGGGAAGGTAGATGGACATCTGCATGAAATTTGTATGACTTCCCCTTTTGCCCATAAAGATGCAATAAGTGTGATTAAACAGATAACAGTAAGGACAGCATCTGTAGTGGTACTAACGTATTTTATGCATATGTGAATGTCAGGGTTTTCACAGTATGTGGTTGAGAACTCAGTTCTTCAGGGATGTGATACTGCCTCATATCCCAGAAGAACTGTGTCCTCTACTTTATAAATGGTTTGTGAATTGATCAGGTGATATGGCCATTACAACACCCTTATGTATTGTGTAGTGAGAATTGGTTCCAGGACTGTACAAAGATTGAATCAACACGTGTAGAGAGGATTATTGATCTTGACCCATGATTTTAAGAAGAAATCTTGATATTTTTTTGTGTTTGGTCCATAGGTTGAAAGAAGTACAGTTAGTAATACCATTTATTTTAATTTAAACGGTTATTTGAAGTGGTGAGTGTAATTTCACAGAAATGCTGGAATGTTCTCATTCCAAGGTGCATGTGTGGCACATTTGTGTCTGTTGCCACATGATGAGTTCAAAACTGCTGAAAATTTACTCAGATTCTAGTTTTTCGTTAACAGACATGGACCTCAGTGAGGAACACTTTACATGAAGACCCACACAAGTTTCTATGTGCATCTTCAGTAGAACATGCATGTCACTCATTAAATATTAATCAGAGTAAACATATTTTTGAAAAGAAAAGTTGTAGAAAAGAAAATAAAATCACATTTTATGCTTAATACAGCGTGTTCATAGCCTCTACCATTTTCAAGGTAATTAGAAGGGAGGACTGGACTGATTTTGATGCAGTAAGTGAACACCCAAAATTGTTGTTTTTTGCAAGTGTACAAGGCCTGTCTGGAAAGTATCCAGCCATTTTGAATATCTTGAGAACCGGTCACGTGGCCTTGATGTAACTTGGCAGCCAGTCAGAGGAGACCTTACTGCGCATCTGTGAACAGTCACTCTCCCGTAGGGCTAGTGAGTCGGCAGTAAGACACCATTGCCTGAGCTCGTGTACTGTGTGACTGTCATCTTCACAATGACTGAGCAAGCAGATCAGGGAATCTGCATCAATGTGCGTGCCCATTATACAGCTGTCGTGCAGGCTTTTTTGGCAAAACATCGCATCACCCAGGTCTGTCATTAACCCAACAGTCAAGATTTGGCTCCCTGTGACTTCTGGTTTTTCCCAAAGCTAAAATCGCCATTGAAAGTGAGGAGATTTGTGAATACGATGGTCACACAGTACACAAGCCCAGTCAATGGTGTCTCACTGCCGACTGACTAGCCCTAGTGGAGAGTGACTGTTCATGGATGTGTGGTAAGGTCTCCTCTGACTGGTTGCCAAGTTACATAAAGGCCTTGCGACTGGTTCTCATAATTCTTATTTTTGTTTATTTTGTATATTATGGTGTATGTTACATCCTTTCCAAAATCAATTTTTGTGTTTAAAAAGTGTTCAGTACTCTTCATGCAGTAAACTTGTAAGAATAAATTGTGATCTCTCACTGTTATGTTTACCCAGCAGTTTGGTAGATAAATTGTTGTACTGTTGATGAGAATATAGAAGAACTTCATGGCAGAGTTCATTTGATATGGTTTTCTGGGAATATTGTCAAGATGGAGCTTTTACTTCTCACTGTCTTATAGGATTGTGGTTAGAATGGCAGTACAAGTTATATTTTAAATGCCAGATATTGATGCTACACAAGGACCAAGTGTGTAATAAGCCTGCATACACACACATAGGCAAGGATTGGAAGCTAAAACTTTGTATTCTCATGTTGCAAAATGTTCACAGCTGTGAAAATTCAGTGTGCATCTGCTCACCACTTATCAAAATGTCACCTACACCTCTGCAGTTTGCTTCATGTAAATATATTACAGGAGATATTTAAAAATTTTATAGGTGGTGCCATACCTTAGGCGGTTAGATCTAGACTTCTTGTCTCATCCCCACACAACAAAAATAAACATAAAGACCTAGACTCTTGGGTTGAATCCTAGGTGATTTTTTAGAATTTGTGGTGGGTGAAGTGTCACTAAGGAGTGGTTTTTTCCAAGTTTCTTACTCCCATTTGTTATTACTCCACCATGCTCTATACTCACATATAGCCTTTACCAGACTGTACAAAACCACATCTTCACTTTTTAAGTTGGGAGCTCTGTCTCTTGACTCAGCATGTGGGTGATTGCTGAACAAGGAAATGAAGCTTCTTATGTAAAAGCTGTGCTAGGCGATAATTTCTGGGATTAAAAGAAGTGCATTTTTGGATTTGCATTCCATGTCTTACACGTCATGATAAATGATTCGTATTTAATCACTTTGTTTAAGTTAAAAAGGCACATGCAATTTGCGTCCATTAACTTGCCTGTGGCAAGTGAGCCAACATATTTCTGGAAACGTTGCATCTATACTGTCCTAAAGAAACAATTGTGAGCTTCGAGGAGGACCAGATATATTAAATTCACTGAAACAGTCACCATTCTGACGCCTGTAAATTTTTATTTGGTCAAAATCTGGTGCATGTTTGTAGTGTCAGTGTGACAGCTAAGTACTTCACAGGTTTCTGACTGATGATGATTTTGTCTGGTCTTCTGTGTATAATGACCAAGAAAGAAAATACAAACATTAGAGGCTTTTTAATAGCTATATAACTTTAATTGTTAATTTAATGAACAAAGAATTGAATTTGACCATCTAAGCACTGCAGTTTAAGGTTTTGGCCTGTTTCAACTGTAGCAGTCATCATGAAGCAATGTGGCTTTTATCCTGTTAGTAGACTTCACTGTATCATAGTTTGTTGTTGGCCCTGAACATAGTTAAAATGTTTTCCAGAAAGAGCAGAGTATATTTTGTGACTTGTTTAAAAAGGTCTTCCTCAGAATTGTACACTCTTTGTCGATAACTAAGCTGTTAGTATGTGCAGCATGGCGATGAAGGATAAACAGCCGACCTGCCTCAGGCACAAGTTGTGTCTTTACGAACTAGCTGTGTGGTATTTTGATGGCACAGTTAAAAAAATCTTGTGCAGCTGTTCTGGGGGGGAGGGGGTTAATAATAATAATAATAATAATAATAAGTTGGGCTGAACAGACAGCATCTGATATGTAATTTCCTAATGCTTTATGTTTCAAACATGTTGATAGTTAATACTTCGACAGTTTACTTGTTGTCCCAAAAGATGTGAGAGAGAGGTGACTGCCAGTCACTTGTTCAAGTCTGTTGTTGACCTTACTTTAAATTAACCTTGCTGGTTCAGGGTTGTATATGTATGTGTAATAAAATGTTTTATTTTTGTTGAAGTTTTTGTCTTGTTTGTTCCAATTTTGTTGTATGTTAAAGGTATCTTTTGATCTGTTCCACATTTCTTTATCCTGATTTGTGTTTTGGGATAAGAATGAGATGCATAATGTTGAGCTGGAGTCTGATCCATCACTGTGTAAAGTCACAACCACATTTTAAAAAATTAATATTTTTAAAGTACATGCTCTCATGACGTTGCTGCATAGTATTAAAAGTCACAGGAGTATCAGTTTAATATTTTATATAATTTCAAATATTTGCTGATGATTGATGGATAGTTATGTCATTTGGTGAAAATGCAGATATGCATGACATTTTCAATTAAATGTGTGTTAAATAGTTGAATGGCACTGTGTTCTGCCTCAGGTTGAACAGCATACTGTTATTTGTAGACTGAAATAAAGTGAGGAGAAAGTGATACTCAGAATATAACTGGAAGGGTATGGCTAAATAAAAAATTACACTCTGATAATTAACCAGTTGTTTTTACATTAGGCAGCAGTTTGGTGAGTGCGCTTGGTATGGTGATAAGCTTACAGGCTGGACGATCTGGGGGTTTCAATCCTGGCAGGAGCAAGAAATTTTTATCTTATCCAAAATTTTCAGACTGTCTCTGGGGCCCATCCAACCTCCTATTAATTGGTACCAAGGGCTCTTTCTCTGGAGGTAAAAAGGCTGGGGCATGAGGCTTGCCACTCACCTCAATCCAGTGCCAAGGTTAAGAATGCATGGAGATGTACATTCACTTTGTGAATATGCCCTCAAGGCATGTAGAGGTTGCAACTATACTTTTACTTTTTTTGTGAATTTAGGAAAGAGTGCATATGGGAGGGGGTTGTACTGGGATATGGTACCAGTGTTTGAACATGTTACAAGAGCAGAATAATGGATTTGTTGTTCTATGTTGTTTAGTGTATTGCAGACAGAGCAACTGAATTTCTTGTAGTCTTGCAGAATGCTGTATTCCTTCAACTGTAATGACAGCCTTCTTCTTTATGTGTTGTGTTCAGAGATGTAATTTGAATGTTATGTTATGCATCTGAATGTGAGTATTTAAAAAATTGTTGCGATTATTGCCGTCCTTACAACTTTATTTGGTTTAACTAATTACAGTGTCACATTAAGAATGGCAACATGTTTCAACCATATCAGGCATAATCAGGCCATCATTTGTGCAAAAATGTACATCTTATAATGCAAAAAGGTTTGAGTTTACACAGGGTATTACCATATGATTAAGATCTGAATTGTGTCTATATTATAATTTACGTTTTTGCTACAATTGATGGCCTGATGATGACTGATAGGGTTGAAACATGTTGCCATTCTTAATGTGACACTGTAATTAGTTAAACCTAATGAAGATGTGATTATGGTAGTAATCACCACTATTTTGTTGACATAATTTGAATTCAAGTTACATTTGTTAGGAGTTAGGGTATTTATTTAATGATGTGTTATATACCATATTTATTAGAATATAGGTTGTAAGGGAATAATCTCTGCATGTGAGCTTTTGCTGTCATTCTTTATAGCACAGATAAATGACTGGAGAATAATTATTTTAAATTCTTAGCCAATAAATGAATATTATGATGCATTATTTAAGTGCTTTAGTTGTGTTCCCTAAGGATTTAATCTTGATTTAAGACATGGCCATATGCATACTCTGAATAATTATATTGGTAATTCAGTAGTAGTAGTAGTAGTAGTAGTAGTAACATCTGAAAAGTTTAAGATTTTAGTGCTGTTATTTTAAATTCTTGTGGGGGGGATTTAATTTGTCATTGTACTCTTTTACCATAGCAAAAAGATTTAGAACGATTGAGGTGAAGTTCTCATATTGATGAGTTTTCTGAGATTTGACACTTTGTAATTGGCAGATAGGTACCAGGTTTTTAGAGAAAACTTTTGATGCCGTCTCTCAAGTACTGCAAAGATGGAGGTAACAGGTTTGCTGTGTAAGATTGATACCAATACCAAACTATATGGTGTCACATCCCAGAAGACTGTGTATGTTTTTTGCATCCAAAATTGTATGATGTGTGTATTGTTACCAATAGGCTGCCATTACACATAACCCAAAACTTTCTACATAGAAACACTGCCATGATGTTTATAGCACCTTTGCATAGTTACATTAAATTATTTCAGGATAATAGATGAATCCAATTGTTTTGCATATTTTTCTAAATTATTGCCAGTGTTGAATGTTATGTGCTGATTATTTGCTTTGAAGCTTTCATGGCAACAAAATCCTATAAAGCTTCTTGGGCTGACAGCCATATCAAGGGGTTTACAATGTTCTACATTTCTGAATCTTGATCCCCCCTTAACCATCTGATGATCGAGACAGAGGTGGTCCCTGAAATGTCAGTTGTTTTGAGTCACCTGATGTGACTGTCACCCAGAAAAGATTTTAGTAAGTATATACTGACAACAGATTTTTGTTGAGTCTGTTGCCCCCAAGTTGTAACAAGCATTTTCTTTTACTGTGTAGCATTTACAAGCTGTATCTGGGAAAACATACACAAAATAAATCAAGTCTGAAGGTTACTCGATTGCATGCCAAGCTGGCTGAGAGGGCAGGTAGAGGTATAGCTGTACTCATACTCGACCCTGGTGCTAGAAGGGGATGGGTGGTCATTGCCATGCCTCAGCTGCTTTACTCCCAGGAAGGAGACGTGTTATACCTAGTACAGAAGGCTGGGCGGGCCTCATAGCTTGTTTGGATGAGTCTGGAAAATCTCGCTCCCACAAGGGTTGGAACCCTGGACTGTCAAGCCCATAAAGAGTTATAATATCAACTCTGCTATCCCACCTGTCACAGAACTGAAGGCAGTGATGTTTATTTTTGATAAGGTGTTGTGCCTTAGAAAGCATTATGTACCCATAGTTGGTATGTTGTGCTTTGCCTATGATTCACCAGACTGTGAACTCTTATTTACAAAAATTGAAGTGGGATAATTTTTATGATATACTTAACTGAACATTGATGTAGATTCCAGTGTTCTGGGACCTTCATTAGAACTGCTGTGAGAACCTCAAATCTCATGCAATATTGAAGTTGGTCTTAGTGTCGTAACCTATGGAAAATATTGATTAAAAGCAGATATTTAATTTGGTTTTCCAAACATGTTTTATGAGGTCAGTAAGACCCTTGTTTCATCCTCCTGTCTGTGGTATGGTACTTCTGTACCCATCTGGAGGAGAGTTTACAAATATGTAATTGAAATATTTAAAACATTAGCCATATTATAGACATTTTTCATTTAAAATTGGTATGTCTGAGTGTTGTATGACTTGTTCTGTGCAAAAATGTTCCTGAAAGCTGAAAGTTAATTTTCCAAGAGATTTTTGGCTTCCAAAAATATTGTAATAAATATGGTATATAATACTATGTGTACTGAATAACATATTCCTGTAAGCCACAAGGAGTGTCCAGAGTGCAATGCTGGCCATTGCACTTCGACTCCAAATGTTAGATGTTTGAAGCTGTTCTTTGTGACTAGATTTGTCATGGTTAGGGTTACCAGACGAGTGGTTGTGACTTCTTTCTTAGCGTGGTTTCCAAATGGAAAACAGCTTGTATTTGCATACGTGTGTATATGTGTGTGTATGTGTGTGTGTGTATGTTTGTTTTTCCCTGACTTTAATATATTTATTGCCCCTCTTTTAAATTCATTTTAAAGGTTTTGATGATGGTGTGACATGCTTTTGAAGACTGATTTTGGATTCGTCCAGTGCCCCATTTTTTTTAAAACCACTTTGTTTTGAAGATGTATTCTGTTTTAATCTTCAGATGAACAGGATTAAAACTATTGAGTTCTCTTAGGTCTCAAGCCAGTTTTTGAAAATTAATGCTTTTAATAAACTGGGATGATGATGATGATGATGCAGTATTTACAATTGATCACCTAGTTCTGTTATCCATGCTGAAGCCGTGGAAAGCAGTTCCATGGATTGGCTCCCTCCACATGTCTCTGAAGCTGTTATGCTTTCCCCACCAGCTTACTTTCCTCTGTTCTCCTTGACTCATCTAGCCATTTTATGCACAGTGAATGTTGGCAGTGATAGTCTTTGCTAAGCAGTAAGTTATGTGGGATTGTTGACAAACAAGATAAATCTACAGGGGAATACTATATTAGGCAAAGAAGGGGGGGAAGCCTTGACTCTACCTACCTTCCATGGCACTCTTGTGTGTGACCTGGGTGTAGCAAGTCAGTTTCATACAAAATTTGTTTATATTTTAGCTTACTTATGTTTGTATCATAATTAAATTATACAGTACATTAGAAACCCTGAAACACTTATGGAGCTGTGCAACACCAAACTTGACATAAGAATAGTTTATTCTTGCCTTTCCTTGTAGATGTATTTTTGTTCCATGCTTCATAATGAGCTGCCTGAGGGCATAATACATGCAATCCACTTAATAGTGGTTGTTATTTGTTGCGGTAACCCTAACTTTAACACTGATAATGATGGATACATCATTTTGATAGTATCTACTGTACTAATTCTTGGATATTTGATGCTTTAATAGCAGAGAAATACCTTGTGTCATTTGTTGCCAAGGTAATGGTAATGCCAGTAATGATTCATTTTTGGTGGTGTAAAAATTATAAAAAAAACATTGTCATTTTATTACTCAGAATAAAGTTAATGAAAGATCCTGTTATATCCCTATTTGCAACCATTTTGTTTCAGTTCTGTGTGTTTTCCTTTTTAGTGATTTTTACTGGCAGTGTAAGCTGAATCATTATTACTTGCCTTCAGTATTTATTTTAACTATCCACATGTGACTGACATGTTCTGAAGTTAATGAAGTTTGAAATAAAATACAAAATCATGAATGTGTACGGAACTGTGTGGTTTTATTATACCACTATCTTCAGGTCCTTAAATATTGTAGGGTGTTACATGGGTTTGTCTAAATGTTACTGTAATGAGCTTGGATAAAAGGAACAACATTGGCTGTGGAGCAGAGAGATCAGGCATATTGTGTTCACTTGCCAGACACCATATAGGCCTTACTGTCTGGTGACATTCAGATCCCTGCCACCAGCCTGTGCAGGTCATATCAACATATGCATTATGAGGCAACATTAATAGGGGCCTACAGTTTGCCATACATCTTGTAACTGACAGTAGTCTGAAGCAAGGAGAACTTTATTGTAATTGCTTTTGAATGTACTGTTAGAAATGGTCAAGTAAACCAGAAGGGACTGAAACTGAATGGGACACATCAGCTTCTGGTCTGTACTGATGATGCTAATTGACTGAGCAAATGCATACATACTATGAAGAACGTAGAAGCTCTGTTAGCTGCTAGTAAGGAGATTGGTTGGGAATTAAATACAGTGAAAACATATTTTCATGCCTCATCAACAGAATAAAGGGAGAGTCACAACATGAAGATAGCCAGTTAGTCCTTTGCAATGTGTTAAAGTATAAATTCAGGGAATGTGTGCTACCAGTAAATCCAGAATTTTTCATTGTCCTAATTGTTGTCTAAATACATGACTTTGAAAGTTGGCAGAACTGTAATTTTGCCTCTTGCTTTAAATGGGTGTGAAACTTGGTCTTTCACATTAAGGGAAGAACATAGGCCGGGAGTGTTTGAGAACAAGCTGCTGAGGAAGATATTTGGGCCTAAAGAGGAGAAAGTCACAAAAGGGTGGGGAAGGTTTCATGATGAGGAGCTCTGTGATTCAAACTCCTTGCTACATAATATTTGGGTGATGAAATTGAGGGAAAGATGCGTAGGGGATGTGGCATGTGTGAGAAAGAAGTGAAATGCGTACAAGCTTCTGGTTCAGAACTCTGAAGGAAAGACCACATGGAAGACTAGTTGTAGGTGGGAGGATAATATTAAAAGGGATCTTAACTATATAGAATGGAATGGTGTTGGTTTTGATTCTGGCTCCAGACAGGGACAAGTGGTAGGCTCTTGTAAACACAGTAATGAACCTTCTTCTTCCTCTTCTGTTTTTCTTCTTCTTCTTCAATGGCAGTAGAGTCCACTGTGGGCCTTCACCTCCTTAATGACCTTCTCCCAGTCAGCTCTGTTCTTTGACTTCTCTTCCCAGTTTATAATTTTGCATTTATTCTTATCTGTTTGTACACAGTTCCACCATCTGTTTTTGGTTGTCCTCTTAGTCGAGTTCCCTGAGGATTCTTGGTAAATACTTGGTGGTATTGAACCTTCATGCACCATAAAATGTGAGGAACTTTTTGACTAGCTGGAGGCAGTATTAACCTCTGAAGGATTCTGTTCCATTGAGTTATCTAGTAGCAAAAAAATGTATAAATTTTACCGCCATTGCTATGTTGTTATGTTGCTGATGTTAAACACCAAAGGGCAGTACAGCAAGTTCACGGGTGGTGAAGCAGGTGAAAGATGATAAGGCTGGGTGGGAGGTGACACATTCATCATTGCTTCACAGCACACATTTCTTCAACTGTCTGTCTATACACATTCTGTGGCATTATGAATATGGAATTTATTAAGTAAAAGAAATTTACTTCTGTGCCTAATTCTTCTGCATGAATTTGTGTAGGAGGAATGGGGATAAAGCAAAGTGAATTTTCAACCATGGTGCTAGATGGAGGTGAGTGGTCAGCTTCATACTGTGGTCATTTTACCCCAAGAGCCCAATAGGTAAGAGGCAAATGGACCCCAAACTGGTTTTACATTGTGGCAAAGAAGAAGGTCTTGTCTGTCCTCAGAATTAAATCCTGGTTATCCATTTTATCTTCAAGCTGTGCCTGAGTTGTCCTGACTCATGAAATGATTTATTACTGTCTTGAAGCAGTGCTGAAGCTAATTTTGTAAGTTTGCAAATGACAACAGATGTCAGTAGTGATGTAAAATGTTGTATGGTTTGTATTACTGACATTGCCATGTCGTTTGGTAGATATCACCAATGCCTCAGAGGGAATGTGTTGCCTCTAACTTTAGGGCAGAGGAGTACCATGCAAATGGATCCAGCAGGTTCCTGTTAAATGTTTGCACTATCTATCAAAGTACTATAAAAATTGCAATGTCCAGCATCTCTGGAACCAAAGGGTTTTGGGATGATATTAGAATGTTGTACTTAAAGTGTATATTTAGTATACATAGCAGCCTCATGTAGGACCTAACCATTTAATTTTTCACTGGATATTGCATTATGTTTTCCCTGCTGTGCTTTTATATTGCGTTTTCATCACAACTTATGTAATGTCATGTATACAGAATCCCAAGACACCCAGCAAGGCATCAGTAATTAGTTTCTGAACTCTTGTCATCAGTACTGGGCACTGCTTGTTGATAGAATAATGAAGTTGAATGGAACTTTTAGTCATTTTACAGCTAATAGAGCTTTCTGGATCATCCAGTGCCAGATGTCACAGCTTTTACTTTGCATGGTGTCATAACTCAGAAGATTGATATTTTCATATTCATTGCTATTAGAACGTTAAGGTACAGATTTTAAAAACATGTCACTGTAATAGTTGTTGCCATACTTGTTGAGTCAGCAACTTAAAGTGGATGTACCAAATTCAGCTTGAATGAGTGGTAGTCAGTACAGTGACTGGGTCATGGGCTGGGCAGTCCAGGATTTGAATTGCGGCAGGGATAAAACATTTGTTTCTTCTTGAGTGTGTTCAGATTGTCCCACCCAACCTTTTGTTCAATAGGTACCGAGGTTCTTTCCTGGGGGAAAAGTGACCGGGGTGTAAAGTGGGTCACTCACCGCCATCTAGGAGGAAGGTTGAGGAATGAGTGGAGGAATGCCTCTACTGCTCTGATAGTTGCCTTCATGGCATGCACAGGGACAACTTTACATTTGCATTTATACTGTATTATTATTATTATTATTATTATTATTATTATTATTACCTGAAATGAATGGGGGGAGGGGGGGTGACATGTCACATTCAGACATTTGCCTGAAATAAATGAGAAAACTGTGAAACAGTGTAGTTAGGATGTGTAGTACTCTGCTGAAGGTTTAGACTAAGTGTCATTTGAGTACCATTAGACTTAGGTTTTACAGTCATATAAAACAAGTGGAATTGTATGCACCTTTGAGTGTAATGAAAACCTGAGAAAGCATTACATAGCTTTGATCAGTGTGATTAGAGAGAGGTGACTTTCGTACAGCCAGGGTACTCAAGATCATGGGCTGCATGGTGCTCTAGAATCAATTATAACATAGTTGTGAATGTCAAAAGGTACAGTAGAATTCACGCATTTATATCAGTATAATATTCTTATTGAATTTGGGGTCCCCCAGAAACTGGTAAGGCTAATAAAAATGTGTCTTACTGAAACGTTTAGTAGAGTCCGGGTAGGCAAGAATTTGTCTGACATGTTTCCTATTAGGAATGGTTTGAAACAGGGAGATGCTCTATCGCCATTGCTTTTCAACTTTGCCTTGGTGTATGCCATTAGGAGG